>Ga0307509_10007773_pt1 | contig 13895 bp, 10 predicted proteins | sample 10_EM_MG_FD_202245 | JGI IMG/M metagenome (GOLD analysis project Ga0307509, IMG submission 202245) | Populus trichocarpa ectomycorrhiza microbial communities from riparian zone in the Pacific Northwest, United States - 10_EM | ecosystem: Host-associated > Plants > Roots > Unclassified | place...
GTCGTCCCATTTTTATCTCCAACGCCCATAGGAGCAGCAATGTTCAACAAGGCTGCTGCCACATGGAAACCGCTCTACACCGCTCTACTCGAACACTCTCGGCGCGCCCCCGGGGGGGCGGGGGCCGCGGGGGGGGGGGGGGGCTCGGTGGGGGGGGGGCGGGGGGGCGGGGGGCCCCGCCGGGGGGGCCCCCCGCGACGAGCTCGCCCGGATGGTCACCGCCGACGGGTTTCGCGCGGGCCTGTTGTTCGGCGAGCCCGGGGTCGGCAAGACGTCGTTGGTCCGCGCCGGACTGATCCCGCATCTGCGCGATCACGGCATCGTCGCGCTCGTCTGCGAGGACCTCGGTGCGCCCGCGCAGAGCTTCGCCGCGGGGCTGTCCGCCTTCGGGATCCAGCCGAACGCGGGCGAGCTGCCTGTCGCGTTCATCACGCGCGCGGTGTCGAACTCCGTCGCGGGTCAGCAGTTCGTGTTCGTCGTCGACGACGTCGATCTCGCGAGCGGCGACGAGCGTTCCGTCGGCGAGCTCGCCGAGATGTTCGCGAAGGTCGTATCGCGCTCTGCCGGCCGCGCGCGGTTCCTGTTCGTCGCGGCGAGCGAGCGCCAGCACCTGCTCGGCGCCCTCGAGCGGCGCACCGGTTCGCTGTTCCCGCCGTCGAATCGCTACGAGCTGCCGCGGATGACCCCGGCCGCCGGATCGGCGCTGCTCGATCGCGTGCTCTCACTGTCCGGCGTCGCCGCGGATCCCGCGCTCGCCGAGGCCGTCGCGAACGGGATCGCGAACGCGCACGGCGTGCTGTGCGCGGATCTCCAGATCTGCGCGATCGCGATGCGCGACCTCCGCCTCACCACGCTCGCCGCGGTCCAGAAAGCCGGCGGAGCGACCGAGCTCGAAGGGCTGTGGCTCCACGACGCCTGCGCCGCGACCGGCAACGAGCGCTCCGCGCTGCGGCTGTGCGCGGAGCTCGCCGCGGGTGGCGCCGGCGCGAAGCAAGGCGACGCGGTCGCGCGCCGGATCAACATCGATCCGGCGTTCGCGCAGCACGCGTACAACACGCTCGAGCAGCGTGGCGTGATCGTCCGCGGCGATCCCGAGGGCGGCACGTGGATGTTACGCCACGAGGTCCTCGCGACCCGCGTGCGCGAGCACACCGCGACCGCGCGTGCCGCGGCGCGCCGCGCGTTCGATCTGCTCGGCTCCAAGGCGAACCAGCAGGGCCGGTTGACGCTGCGCGAGCTGCGCGAGCTGCGCCGCGAGGGCATCGCGCCGGTCACGCCGAACGAGGTCGCGATCGTCGAGCGCTCGAAGCGTTACTACATGCTGATCGCGGGCGCGATCCTCGCGGTACCGATCATCATCCTGATCGCGATCTTCGTCTCGCTGCGCGGTCACGTGTTCTTCGATCTCCAGCCGCGCGCGGGTGGCGATCACGTGATCGTGCGCGGTGGCCGCGCCGGGCTTTCGGGCTTCTCGTGGCTGCCCGGCTCCGGTTACGGCAAGGTGATCGCGGACACCGGCCTGTCGCGCACGATGGTCGCGCCCGAGGTCTGGAACAAGATCAGCGCGCGCGACCTCGGGGCGAGCAAGGGCAGCTGGGAAGACAACCTGAAAGCGATGATGGCACCGCAGCTCGCGGGCCTCGTCGAGTACGCGACGACCGGCAGCGACGCCGCGCTCGCGGAGCTGCGCAAGGCGGCAAAGGATCCCGAGGATCTCGCCGAGCTCCTCGCGGCGCTCCGGCCGATCGCGCGCGGCACGCCGGCCGAGCTCCAGATGATCGAGGCCGCGATCGCGATGCCGCAGCCCGCGGTCCAGCGCGCGGCCGTTGCGGCGGCGGGCTCGGCCGCGCAGCGCCACGACGTCTATCAGGACACGCTGCTCCAGGCGCTGACCTCGCAGGATCCCGAGCTGCGCCGGATCGCGTTCTCGGCGGTCCGCACGCTCGGCGAGCGTGGCCGCGCCCTGTTCCAGTCCGCGCTCGGTCGTAGCCCCGACGCGGCGGCGCGGCGCGAGCTGCTCGTCGAGGTCTCGCAGGCGACGACCGACGACAAACCCTCGGCGTCGCGCGCGATCTCGGTGCTCGGCGATGCCGACGCGTCGGCGCCGATGCGCGAGCGCGCGAAGCTCCAGATCAAGGCGGCACTCGCGTCCGAGCCCGACTCCGCCGCCGCCGCGCTCGTCGGTCTCGTCGCCCAGGATCGCGCGCCGGCCGAGTCGCGGATCTTCGCGATCGAGCTGCTCCACGATCTCGATCCGACGCCGAAGGTCGCGAACCTCGTCGACAACGCCCGCGCCGCGTTCAACTCCAAGTCGCCGGCCGTCCGCGCGGCCGCGCTGCCGCTCTACGCGAAGGTCGATCCGGAACGCGCGGGCGGTGACCTCGCGAGCATGCTCGAGGACAAGAAGCTCGAGAAGCCGCTCCGGGTCGCCGCCGCGCTCGGCTGGGGCGAGGTCCAGGCCGCGAACCACGGCGCCGCCGAGAAGGCGCTCGACGCGATGATCAAGGACGAGGATGCCGAGATCCGCGCGGCCGCCGCGACCGCCGCGGGCAAGCTCGGCCGCACGTACCAGGATCGGCTCGTCAAGATGGCGAAGGGCGAGAACTACAACGTCCGGATCGGCGCCGCCGAGGGCCTCGCCGTCTCGACGTACTCCGGTGGCAACGTCGGCGTCGGCATCGACGGCATCGCGCAGCTGTGGCGCGAGAAGGGCCGGCCGCGCCGCGACGCCGTCAAGATCTGGGCGCACCTCGCGCGGCGCAAGGCGTTCAACAACGTCGTCGAGTATCTCGCGAGCGCGGCGCGCACGCCCGAGGATCCCGCGCTCCATCCGATCGCGGTCGACGGTCTGTGCAACGCGTCGCTCGCGGGCAACGCGGATGCGCGAACGGCACTGCGCGCGGCGGTCGCCGATCCCTCGGTCGAGGTCCGCCGGATCGTGATGTCGTGCGTCGCCGACGGCCCCGACCCCGCGAAGAACGGCGCGGCGATCGCGGCGAAGCTCGTCAAGGATCCCGACAACGAGATCCGCGCGGACGCGGCGCGTGTGCTCGCGCTCACCGTCGGCAAGGGCAAGGCGCCCGCAGGGGTCGGCGAGGCGCTGGTCTCGCTGCTCGACGATCCGGACCGCGAGGTCCGCGTGATCGCGACCCGCGCGATCGGTGCGCTCGGCGCCGATGCGCCGAAGGCCGCGGCCCCTGCGATGGCGAAGCTGTTCGAGCGCGGCGATGAAGGCGAGAAGCTCGCGCTCCTCCGCACGGCGAAGCTCGTCGGCGCCGCCGATCTCGTCGCGCTCGCGGTCGCCGACTCGTCGCCACTCGTTCGGGTCGCCGCGGTCGATGCTGCGCTCGGTTCGGGCCTGCGCGCGTCCGCGACGCTGTCGGCCGCGCTCGCCGATGCCGATCCGCAGGTTCGCAAGGCCGCGCTCGAGCGCCTCGCGGCCCAGAAGGACAAGGTCGAGCCCGCGGTCATGGATCGCGCGCTGTCGCTCGCCGTTCGCGATCCGGATCCCGAGCTCAGCCAGCTCGCGCTGACGACGATCGCGCGCGTCGCGCCGAAGGAGGCCGTCGTGGTCCGCCTCCATCGCTCGCTCGCCTCGCGGGTCGAGCGCGAGCGCGCCCAGGCCGCGGCCGCGGCGATCGGCCTCGTCGAGCGCGATCCGCAGGGCAGCGTCGCGCTGCTCGAGCCACTGCTCGAAGATCCGAGCCACGACGTCCGCGTCGCCATGCTGCCCGCGCTCGCCGCCGCGTACGCGAAGACGAACACGCCGGAGAAGGTCGCCGACCTCCTCACCGACTCCGAGACCCAGGCGATGCGCCGGCTCGTCGCGGGCGCGGCGTTCGTCGTGCTCGCGCGGACCGATGCCGGCCTCGCCGCGTCGCAGGCCGTGCTGAAGAAGCTCTCCGGCCCGCCGATGGCGATGCAGACCGCGAAGCTCGTCGCCGGCCTGATCTCGACAAAGGCCGACGGCATGGCGTTCTTGCAAGAGCTCGTGCCGTAGTCGGCTGGCCCCGACGCGACTGGGAGCTCTCCCGTTGCAGAGACCCATGCAGAGCCTCCGGAGAGAGCGCCGACGGTCCGCCGGTCGGATCTGCACGAAGGCACGAGTCGAGAACACGAAAGCACGGAGCAGACCTGGGTGGCGGCTTCGCCGCGCACCGCAGCTCGGGCTCCGTGCATTCGAGCTCACTGGATGGTTTCCGATACGTATGTCGAGGTCCACGCGATCGTCCGTTCGGAATCCGTGGTTGGTGTTCTCGACTCGTGCCTCTGTGCAGATCCGGCGGGCGGACCGCTGAAGCTCTTCCGGACGCAGTGCGCGGGATCCGGACGCGACGCGACGTCACACCGGATGCGACGGTGACGCCGCGCCTCACGCGCATGACGGCAGCCGGCGGTGAGGTACGCTGCGGCGTGCGCTCATGGCCGGTCCTCGTCGCTGCTTGTGCGAGCGCGCCACCGGCGGCGCCGCCGCCGCTCGAGAATCACAAGCCGGCACCCGCGGTCACCGAGCCGGGCCTGACGATCTCGCTCACCCGCCAGAGCACCTGCGCGACCTGCCCCGCGTACGTGGTGCACCTCAGCGAGAAGGGCGTCACGTGGGGCGGCGTGCTCAACGTGCGGGTGAAGGGCGAGGCAACGGGTTCGATCCTGCCCCGCCAGGTCCGCCGGCTCGCGACGGCGATCGACGTCGTGCGGTTCTTCGAGCGCGACGCGAACGGCGAGATCGCGAGCGACCCTTCGCTCTGCGGGGGATCGATCACGCCGGCGTACACGCTGCGGATTCGCGAGGGCGAGAAGTACAACGAGATGACCTTCGCCCCGTGTCAGGCCGGGCTGGTCCTGCTCGTCGGCGAGATCGAGGACGCGGCAGGCGTCTCGGCGTGGCGGTAGGATACGGCGTGCGCGCGTGGCTGTTCCTGGTCGTCGCCGGTTGCTGGACCGGACCGGTGGCGGAGCCCGTGCCCCAGCCGGTGGACAAGCCGCGCGGCGATCACCGCGAGGTCGATCTCGAGATTCATCTCGAGCGCGGCGAGTGCTTCGGCAGCTGCCCGGTGTTCGAGATCACGATCAGCCCCGACGGCACCGTGCGCTACGTCGGCAAGAAGAACGTCAGGGAGATCGGCGAGCGGACCCGCCGGCTCGCGCGCGCCCAGATGCTCGATCTCCAGCGCGTCGTCGATCACGTCCACTTCTTCGAGCTCGATCAGTTCGGCCACGAGCGGATCGAGCCGGGCTGCAAGACCGTCGGCAAGACCACGACCTGCAACTTCCAGTCGTTCACGGTGTGCTCCGATACCTCGCACACGCTTCTGAGAGTCACCCGGCCGCGCCGTCACGTGACCCATCAGATCGACGACGCGCACTGCAGCGATGACGGCGTCGCGGTGCCACTCGAGCAGCGGGTCGAGGAGCTCGCACAGGCGTGGATCGGCGGCCTCTAATCGCCTGCGCGGCGCTGCTGGTCGCGTGCGCCGGCGTGCCCCGCGCGCGGATGATCGCCGAGGTCGAGACGCCGGCGCAGGTCGCATCGCTCGCGACGCCGATCGACTTCGAGCTCGCGACCCAGGCGACCGCGTACAACCAGCCGGCGGCGAGCTCGCCCACGAGCCCCGATGCCGATGCGATCTTCGCCGCGTTCGTCGACCAGGCCGGCGAGCACGGCCAGCCGGTCCGCGACGCGCGCCTCGATCTCGTCGCCGATCAGCTCGCCGCGGTGATCGCCCGCGGCGGCGAGCCCGACGCCGAGCTCGTCGACTTCGCGCTGCACGGGCAGGGCGTCGTCGAGCCGGTCCACGCGTTGTTCGTCGCGAACGCGAGGACCTCCGCCGGCGCGATCTCGGAGCTGGTGCCCGAGCTCGCCGACAGCCTGCATGCCGGCAACGTTCACGTCGGCATCGGCGGCGGCGGCGAGCGGCCGTTCGTCGCCGTGATCATCCACACCGCGCTCGTCACGTTGCCGCCGACCGTGCCGCGGGCCCTCGGGCCGCGCGGTTCGTTCACGTTCGCGGCGACCGTCGACACGCTGGTCCACGCACCGCACCTCACGGTCACGTACGCCGACGATCGCGAGGCCCGCGCACATCCCCCGGTGACGAAGCTCGACGCCATCACGTTCCAGGCGACGATCGCCTGCGGCGAGCACGTGGGCAGCGCGTGGCTGCTCGTCGAGGCGAGCGACGTGAAGAACGTGGCTCAGCGGCTCGCCCTCGTGCCGATCGCGTGCGCGGTGCCGCTCCCCACCAGGTATCGGCTCGAGCCGCGCGCGAACACGCGGGTCGGCGACGGCGAGCTCGCGCATCGACTCGCGGCGATCGTCAATCGCGAGCGCGCGGCCGCGCACCTCCCACCGCTCGCCGGCGATCTTCGCGCCGATCGCGCGGCCCACCTCGAGACCGCGCTGATGCTGCGCGCGGACTCCGTCGAGCACGGGCTCGGCGGCACGACCACGACCGGCCGGCTCCGCGACGAGGGGCTCATCCCGCTCTACACGCTCGAGGCGACGCTCCACGCGAGGGACCTCGCCGCCGCCGCCGAGATCTTGATGAACACGCCCGGCTATCGCGAGCTGCTCGTCAACCCGGACGCGACCCACCTCGGGATCTCGATCGGGCTCGACGCGCAGCACCAGCTGTTCGTCGCGCTCGAGCTCGTCGCGATCGTCCCGCCGATCGACGCCCCGCGGATCGAGCGCGACGTGTTCGAGCGGATCGCGGCCCGCGCGATCGTGCGCGAGCCGAGGCTGCGCGAGGACCTCCACCGCGACAAGTTCCTCGACAAGCTCGCACGGGACTACGTGCTGAACCGCGCGCGCGGCTGGACCGACAAGACCGTGACCTACGCGCTCCAGCACGATCCGAGCGCGACGTTCGGACCGTACGGCATCACGTGGCGCGCGCTGACCCTGCTCCTCACCGACGACGTCGCGAAGGTCGACCTGGGCGACGACAAGCCGTTCACCGGGGTCGGCGTGGCGGCGATCCAGGCGCCGCGCAACGGGGCGCTTGCCGGACGCACGTACGTGATCGTGCTCTACGGCAAGTCGCGCTGACTACTTCATCTCGGCGTTGAGCTTCGGCGTCAGATCCGCGGCGGGATCCGACCACACGACCGACTGGCGGTCGACGATGATCGTCACGCCCTCGGCCTTCGCGAGCTTGTCGACGAGCGGCTGCGCCTGCTTGAGCAGATCCTGCATCAGCTTCTGGCGCTCGCCGGCGAGATCCTTCTCGAGCTTCTGCAGCGTGCCCTGGAGCTCCATGAACTTCTTCTCGAGCTCCTCGCGCTTGGCCGCGTAGGCATCCGGCTTCAGCACGGCCTTCTGCTTCTCGAGGTCGGCCGCGGCGCGCTTGAGATCGTCCTGCTGCTTGTCGAGCACGGCCTGCTTCGCCTTGCGGGTCTTCTCGAACGAGTCGTTCGCGCGCTTGCCGGCGGGTGTGGTCGACAGCGTGTTATCGAGATCGATCACGCCGATCTTGGGCGATGCCGGCACCGCCGTGCGCCCGAGGCTCGTGAAGAGCGGGCTGAGCATCAGACCAAGACCGAGGGCTCCAATCGCGAAGTGAGGCTTCATGGTCCTGGTGCATACCAGCTGTTGCGGGCGAGTTCCATGTTCGTTTGGGCCTGGAAGCCCCCGAAACCGCCTGGCAAACCCATTTCGCCGGTCGCGAGTCCTAGCGAGTTGGGATCCTTGGCACGCCTGGTACGGCGAGCGTCACGCCTGCTTGTAGACCGACCAGCGCTTCACGCACACCGGCGCGGGCAGCGCCTTCGACGTGTACTCGAGCGTCTCGAGCTCGACGCCTTGCTCGCGGAGGTAATCCTCCGCCGCGCGATACGTCGCGTCGCTCATCGCGATCTGGTAGCCCTCGGCGAGCGCCTGCAGCTTCGCCGCGACGTTGACGGTGCCGCCGAAGAAGTCCGCGTTCGAGTTGAGGCGGACGGCGATGCACGGCCCGGTGTTGAGCGAGATCCGCAGGCGGATCGGCGTGTCGGTGCGGTCCGGATGAAACGTCTCGTGGATCTGGCGCGACGCCTTCACCGCGTCGATCGGGCTGACGAACGTCGCCATCACCGCATCGCCGATCGTCTTCACGACCGCGCCGCGATGATCCGCGACGATCTTGAACACCTCGTCGAAGTGCTTCTTGATCTCGACGAACGCGGCCGGATCGCCGCGCAGGGCGTAGAACGCGGTCGAGCCGACGACGTCGGTGAACAGCAGCGTCTGCTCGCCGACCGCGAGCTTGACGTCGGCACCGATGTAGTCCTCGCTGAACAGATCGCGGAACTCCTGGAACGAGAGCAGCATCCCGGGGCGGAGCGCGTCGTCGCTCCACTTCGCGCGCTCGATCCAGAACGCCTGCGGCTCCGCGCCGGTGTTCGCGTACGTCACCGTCGGATCGGGTGCGGCCTTCACGACGATGCCGTCGGCGTGCTCGGCGTAGGTCACCTCGTGCGGCGCTCCCTCCTCGATGTCGAGCAGCCAGCCGGGGCTCTTCCCTCGGTGCACGCGATAGCGGCCGGGCGGCAGGTGGGGCTGGATCGTCGTGGTCGCGCCGGGTGCGACGAGCGTCATCACCCGGATGTGCTCCTTCTGCGCCGGCTCGGCGCTGCAATACAGCTGCTCGCCGATCGCACGCACCGACGGGTGCACGCGGAACGTGACCTCGACCGCCTCCGGAAGATCGGTCGTGAAGTTGACGTCGCACGCTTCGCACCGGCTGTGTGCGGTGAGGCTCGAGAGCTTGCCGTGCTCGTCGCGGACGCCGCGACAGTGCGGGCAGATCGTGTCCCACGACAGATCGAGGAGGCCCGCGCGCGTCGCGTGAAGCGCGGTTCGCAACAGGTCGAGCTCGGGCAGCTTCCATGTCCGCGCGCGCTCGCGGATCTGGATCCGGTGGAGGTCCGCGTCGTCGCCGGTGCGGACCCAGTCGACGAGCTGGTCGATGCACGCGCCGGGGAGGTTCTCGGCGAGCAGCTGCGCGCGCGCCGACCGCAACCGCGCGGCTCCCGCCTCGTCGAGCTCCGGCGCGGGCTGCAGCAAGATGTCGGGGCGCAACCGATCGAGCTGCTCGGCGAGCTTGTGCAGCACCCGCGCGTAGGACTTGCCGAGCGAGGGGAAGCCGAGCCGGATCGCCGCGGCGTACAGCGCGTTGCGCGGGATCGCGGCGAAGTACAGATAGACGCGGGTGCCGGTCTCGATCGGCTCGAGGCGATGGATCGCGTGCATCACCTTCATGAAGCCGCGCTTGTAGATCCGCGTCGACGTCAGCCACTGCTCGGCGACCCAGTTCCACGGGACCTCGAGCCACTCGTGCTGGACGCCGCCCGCCTTCGAGCTGCCGTGCCGGACGCCGTCCTTCTCGACGAAGGTCATCGGCGCGGTGCCGAGCGCGCGGTTCATCCGCGAGGTGTCGGAGATGAACGGCCACAGCGCCGCGGGCGTACCGGGAAGGTCGAACACCCACAGCTTCTCGATGCGCTTCTGCCTCGCGTGCTCCTCCGGAAACGGATGAAGCGCGAGCAGCTGCGCGATCGTGTGAGGCGCTCCCGTGGCCATCGCTTCGCTACTCTACGATACATTGGTCGACGCAGCGATCCTCCAGGTCGCCGCGCTCCCCGCCGCGGAGTAAGCTCCGCCGGTGACGACCCACTACACGAGCTGTCCACTGTGCGAGGCGACGTGCGGCGTGGTGGTCGAGACCGACGGCGCGCAGGTGGTGTCGGTGCGCGGCGACGACGACGACGCGTTCAGCCGCGGTTACATCTGCCCGAAGGGCACCGCGCTCGCCGACCTCCATCACGATCCCGATCGCTTGACCCGACCGCTGCGCCGCGACGGCTCCACGTGGCGCGAGATGGGGTGGGACGAGGCCTACGATCACGTCGCGACCCAGATCCGCGAGGTCCAGCGCACGCATGGCAAAGACGCGCTCGGCATCTACCAGGGCAACCCGACGGTCCACAACCTCGGGCTCGTCACGATCGGCCAGCTCGCCCTGCGCACGCTCGGCACCCGCAACATGTACTCGGCGACGTCGAACGATCAGCTGCCGCACATGCTCGCGGCGCTCCAGATGTTCGGCAACCAGATCCTGATGCCGGTGCCGGATCTCGATCGCTGCGATCTCCTGATCTGCCTCGGTGCGAATCCGCTCGCGTCGAACGGCAGCATCATGACCGCGCCCGACATGCGCTCGCGGTTGAAGGCGATCCAGGCGCGCGGCGGCCAGGTGATCGTCCTCGATCCGCGGCGGACCGAGACCGCCGATCGCGCGGATCACCACCTGTTCATCCGCCCCGGCACCGACGCGGTGCTGCTGCTCGCGATCGCGCACGAGCTGTTCGCACGCGGCGAGGTCCGGATCGGCCGGATCGCTCCGCACGTCCGCGGCGAGGCCGAGCTCCGCCGCGCCGCCGAGGCATGGTCACCGGCGCGCGCCGCCGCGATCACCGGGATCGCCGCCACGGAGATCCAGCGGCTCGCGCACCTCCTCGCGATCACGCCGCGCGCCGCGCTGTACGGCCGGATCGGCGTGTGCACTCAGGAGTTCGGTGGCCTCGCCGCGTGGCTGGTCTACGCGATCAACGCGCTGACCGGTCACCTCGACGAGCCCGGCGGCCTGATGTTCACGACGCCGGCGCTCGATCCACTGCCGCTCGCGAACCGGCTCGGCTACGACGGTGGGTTCGCGCGCTGGCACAGCCGGGTCTCGCACCGGCCCGAGTTCGGCGGCGAGCTGCCGATGTCGGCGCTCGCCGAGGAGATCCTGACGCCGGGCAAGGGCCAGATCCGCGCGCTGATCACGTGCGCGGGCAACCCGGTGCTGTCGTCGCCCGGCGGACCGAAGCTCGAGCAGGCGCTCGCCGGGCTCGACTTCATGGTGTCGATCGATCCGTACCTCAACGAGACCACGCGCCACGCGCACGTGATCCTGCCACCGCCGTCGCCGCTCGAGCGCTCGCACTACGACGCCGCGCTCAACGCGTTCGCGGTGCGCAACGTCGCGAAGTACTCGCCGGCGGTGTTCGAGCGCGCCGCCGACGCGCGGCACGACTGGGAGATCCTCGCGGCGCTGTGGGCGCGGCTGCGCGTGCCGAAGCTCGGACGCAAGCTCGCCGAGCGCGCGCTCCTCAAGTTCGGTCCCGAGGGCATCCTCGACGCCGCGTTGCGCCTCGGGCCGTGGGGGCTGCGCCACGGTCGCGCGGGCCTGTCGCTCGCGAAGCTGAAGGCCGCGCCGCACGGCGTCGATCTCGGGCCGCTGTCGCCGCGCGTGCCCGAGCGCCTCGGCGGCCACGCGGTCGAGCTCGCGCCGGCGATCTATCTCGCCGATCTGCCGCGCCTCGATCGGCGATGGGCGCGCCCGGCGAACGGGCTCGTGATGATCGGCCGGCGCCACCTGCGCTCGAACAACTCGTGGATGCACAACAGCGAGCGGCTCGTGAAAGGGCCGCCGCGCTGCACGCTGCAGATCCATCCGGACGACGCCGGGTCGCGCAACCTCGTCGACGGCGGCACCGCCACCGTCGCGACCGCGCGCGGTCAGATCTCGCTGCCGGTCGAGGTCACCGACTCGGTGATGCCCGGCGTGGTGAGCGTGCCGCACGGCTGGGGCCACAACCGCAACGCGCGGCTCCGGGTCGCGAACGCGAATCCCGGCGAGAGCGTCAACGACATCCTCGATCCCGCGCTGACCGACGAGCTGTCGGGCACGAGCGCGCTCACCGGCCAGCCCGTGGAGGTCTCTTGCCCGACGACGTGATCGAGCGTGGCCCCGAGCTCTACGCGCGGATCGGGCCGCACGAGCTACGCGAGGTCATCACCGACTTCTACGGGCGGGTGTTCCCGGACGTGATGATCGGCTTCATGTTCGCCGGTAAAGACCGCCAGCGGTTGATCGACAAGGAGTGGGAGCTCGCCGCGACGATCCTCGGCGCGCCCGACGTCAAGTACACCGGCCGGCCGATGCGCACCGCGCACGCGCAGACCCCGATCTTCGGCGGTCACTTCGAGCGCCGGCTCCAGATCCTGCGCGAGACCCTGCGCGATCATCAGATCGATCCCGACGTCCAGCGGGTGTGGCTCGAGCACACCCAGGCGCTGCGCTCGCAGATCACCAAGGACGCCGGCTCGGAATGCAAGGACACCTCCGTCGTCGCACCTCCGCCCAGCGCTCCCGACCCCGACCGCAAGATCAAGCTCGGCCGGAAATAGCGTGTAATCCGGGACCGGTTCGAGACCTCACCGCTACGACATGACGGACGTCCCTCCCTGCTGCTGTTGCGCTGATTGGGTCTCGAGTTTAGCGCGCGATCACGCGTCCCGCCTCGCCGCGGTCGCTCGCCACGAGGGCCTGACCGCCGCCGACGCGCTCGACGTGGTCCAGGATGCCTTCCACACCCTGCTCGCGCGCCCGGATCAGGAGGCGCTGCGCGACCGGCCGGCCGATGCGGCGCGGGTCCTCGTCGCGATCGTCCGCAACGCCGCGCGCAACGCGCGCCGCCGGCATCATCGCGCGAAGCCGCACGACCTCGATGTCGAGCTCGCGAGCGCGCTCCCCGCGCCGGACGCGACACTCGAACATGCCGAGACCGCGGCGCAGCTCGCCGGGTGCATGGCGTCGCTCGGCGACATCCATCGCAGCGTCGTCACGTTGCGCGTGCTCGAGGAGCTGTCCGGAGACGAGGCCGCACACGAGCTCGGGCTCACCGCGAATCACGTCGCCGTGCTGCTCCATCGCGCGCGCAAGCAGCTCGAGGCGTGCATGCTACGGAGCGGCGATCGCGACATCGCCGTGTAGCGCGCGATCGATCATCCCGGCGAGAAAGGCGCGCGGGCGGGCTCCGACGACGCGGCCGACCTCCTTGCCGTCGCGCTCGAGGACGATCGTCGGCATCGCGCGGACGTTGTAGCGCTGGGCGGCGACCGGATCCTCCTCGGTATCGATCTCGACGATCTCGATGCGCTTGCCGTACTCGGTCGCGAGTGCGGCGAGCACGGGCTTGAGGGTCTTGCACGGGCCGCACCAGGCGGCGGTGAAGTCGAGGACTTTGATCATGCCGGTGAAGGTCGCGACCGCGCCGGACATTACACACGTTGACGTTGACCTGAACCTGAACCTGAACGCCCACGCCGACGATCGTCACGTAAACGATGTGCGTCCGATCGATCCACGCGTGTGATGGGACGACACCGCGCCGGCGGTGCTGGTCTCGTCGCCCGGTGACAGCGTCAACGTGAATTACACGCGACGTTCGCCGTGCCACGCCCGCGCGGCGAACACGATCACCTCGACGACCAGGATCAGCGCGACGTCGATCGCCGCGCACGCGACCGCGACCTCGACCGCCGGGATCAGGATGAGCGTGTGGGCGCCGGGGAGCGTCACGTACGGCGGCGGCAGGAACGCCCACGCGAGCCCGGCGGGGATCATCGCGAGCATCAGGCCCATCCACGCGATCGCGTTCGCCTTCGCGAGCCGCTCGGTCAGCGAGCCCTGATCGCGCAGCGCCCACAGGCTCGCGAGGAGGTGGACCACCATCGCGGCGACGCCGTACTTCGCCATCACGACCGCGATGTGACCCTGCGCGGGCACGAGCGACGGCGAGAACCGCTGCCCGGCGGCGCCGATCATCGCGTAGTACACGATGAAGAACGCGGGCACCGAGACGATCAACACGCGCCAGTCGAACAACATCACGCGGCGCCGGGACAGCAGCACCGCGCCGAACGTCGCGAGCAGCGCGGCCGCCCCGACCAGGCCGATCCGCAGCGCGCGGCGCTCCTGGACGTCGACGGCGGCGGCGGCCTCGGCGCGCACGACCACCGCGCGCGTGGTCGCGAGCCGGGTCTCGTCCGCGGCGAGGCGGGCGTCGCGCACGGGAGGATCGAG
>Ga0307509_10007774_pt1 | contig 13894 bp, 8 predicted proteins | sample 10_EM_MG_FD_202245 | JGI IMG/M metagenome (GOLD analysis project Ga0307509, IMG submission 202245) | Populus trichocarpa ectomycorrhiza microbial communities from riparian zone in the Pacific Northwest, United States - 10_EM | ecosystem: Host-associated > Plants > Roots > Unclassified | place...
GAATCCGCTGTGCCTAAACCTTGTTGAATAAAAATTACTCACTACTCACCTATGCGGATGCCGTGAAGCTTGCGGAGTTACACCTGGTGCATTGCAAACACAGAATCTATCATAAGAGGCTTAAACTCAGGGTTCCGAATAGTCCGACCGGTCAAGTCTTGGAGGCAGGACCCGGCTGGCCAGTCCTGGTGATGGCGATGACTGGACCCGACTGACTTTGGTGGTCCGGTCCGGTTTGGATTGGTCCCAGACAAGTCTTTATAAAAGATCGCATGAGAGTCTGAATACCCAGCCTAACACTCGGTAAGAATAGAAGTATAGGTATACTAGGATCCTAAAGAGGATAATATGCGGTGGAAATACGATTACCTGATGGATAGGTCGCATCCAATACCGGTATTGTGGCATGTGGTCATGTAATATCACTCACTTAGTGAACCAAAAATAGTTCGATACTCGCGAACCTATCCTCGATACTCGCGAACCTATCCTCGCTACCCCTAATCTAATCGAGGCACTATCTCCACCATATAATTCATGGAAACAATAAGTTTGATTAAGAAAAGCTTTATTTGAACGTAATATATTGTGATAAAAATAGCATATCCTATCGCTTGGCAGGCCTGGTCAGACCAGTCCTGGTCAAGTCGGTTTCCATTATCCTGACTGTCCAGTCGGTCTAATTTCCACCATTGGACTAGACTTGACTTTCGACCTGACTAGCTAGTCCAGTCCAGTCTTCCGCCGACCATTCGGAACCCTGCTTAAACTTGTAGAGGTCGGAAGGCCAACTTCTACCAGGGAAATAGATTGGAAGAATCCCGCAGAGCTGTTACCCACATCCCTAGATAGGTATCTATCCTATAGAGGGCTCTCCACTCCGGAGGGAAAAGTACTATCCCACGCGCTGCCTCAGTCAGATCAATCCGCTCCTCCTGTTCACACAAGACCCACTCTCGCTGTTGGCACTTTGTCAAGAGTATTTGTGCTACCGCACTCACCTCTCTCTGAGTGTGTCTACCCTGGCACTATATACCCTGTGAAATACTTCCGGAGTCCTTTCTTTTTCTATCCTTCTGTTGACAAGCTAATATATCCCTAAGCATATCCTGGTGTGACATATGCTTTACCGACGATATCTAAATCCTCACAGCCATAGTTACTGAGCTCCTCCACTCCTTTCGCGCCTTGCCGATGCAGAAACTACAGATAGCCCACTTGCTGCGCCTTCTAGTAGCAATTCAGCAGTATCTCCATCCAAGTGGACTGTCTCTTTGATTCAATTCTTGAATCCCGTCTTACTTGTTGACTACTAATAGAAGTTCTCCCGGTGCTACTAAATTGGAGCCAGTGTTCCTAACCGTCCAGTCCGTCCGTCTTCGGTGGGGGGCGGGACGGACTATGGCTCGTAGTTCGTCTTTTTTAGGGTGCTAGGACGGACTACACCCGGGAGGGTAGGGACCGGACGGACTGCAGGGGACTATAGGCCTAGCGCTTGGACCTTCCGTACCAGCCCGGTTGAATCATGAGACATCACTCGCTCGGTCCCCGGCCGTCCTCACTCATCCCCGGCCCCCCGGACGGTTGGGAGCACTGATTGCAGCTGGAGGCACCAAGGAGTCTTCCCTTAGGTGGTGGTTAGTTCGCGAATTTGTATAAAATTCTCTACATTCTGTGCAAAACCCATTGTGGAGTTATATACCTCGAAGGACCTCCTCGTGTTTGATGAATCTCCAAACGATGCCATCTCGGAGTTGGATTACTCTCGTGTTCCCCATACGTTGCTAATAATTTTGAATAACTATTTCTAGCACAATCTCACAAGCATAGAAGGACTTCATTGCGTGAGAGTTATGATACCATCCTTACACAGTGGTGTCAGTCGCCATTATCAAGCGAACTCGGCTTCTAGATTCCTCTATTCCTCTCCATGCCCAGAGACAAGTTGTCAACTTTAATCCGATAGCGATCTTGAGCTGTAGTGCTTAGAGCTCGGTATCCCCATTTAAAATATTACATTCTATTAGCTATCTAGCTCCAAGATCTCACGTCACTGCTTATAGCAAAACCATGAGGGCCGGTCTAACGGGCCGGTCAATAGTTTTGCTGATGAAGTTAAGACTGGCATTCCTGTTAGAAAGGAAATGCTTGCTAAATTAGTGCTCTCTTCTGTCAATTGTAGCATAATATCAAAAGTGCCAAGCTCTCATTCAACCTCCAGAATGTGGTGGAGTTGGCTGTGGAAGAGGTATAGGCGATCGATTCTTTCGGATGGTGGTATTGCAGGGGGACTTTAGAAGAACCCAGGCCCACCCACAAGGTGCGCTGCCTTAGCTGGGCTTTATACCAGCAAGTTTATTACAAGACAGCGCGTTTCTTAATAATCTTTAGCCCACCCTAAATTCTGGGATCACATCGTTCCAATCAAAACTGAGATTTCCTGAGACACCAGAAGTGGGAGTGCTACCGGAGAGGTCGATTTTTGGCCCTCGATGGAGAATGTCCCGGAAGGCATACAGGATCAGCTCATGAGCGATAGAGTAGGGCTTACCTTTGAGCTATTGAATCATGAGGAGCGATTCCATGCGACTGGTAGCTTGATCGCAGTCACTGGATCGAAGGAGGCTAGAGACAAAGGCAGGTTTTCATTCCATCCGAGCGAGGTTATTTGGGTCAGGACACCCCCGACGCCCCAATTGTAATAGTGCCAACTTGTGAGTGAAACCCTCTCTAGTCAACTATGGTCTGCAAAAAGCCACGCTAGGTTTGTGGGTGCAATTTTCGGGATTTTTGGCCATTTCAACAAAGTAATACGGATATGTCCTTCTCCTATTGCGTGGGGGGTTCAGCTGGTCGAGTAGATGGTGGCAGATTCGCATTCCGAAAACCACTCATTGATCAGCTGGAGGGGATTGATGCATTTAGAATATAATGATTTTGAGTTGCTGAGAAGGATCTTGAGGAATAAGGAAGATAAGACTAAACTATTTACCAATGCTTCGCGAGAGGGGATGCGGAAACGATCCGAGATGCTCCTCCCGGCAGCCATCGCAGCCAGGTACCCCAAATCCTAGGAAAGGGAGCGTACGTCAAATGTTGTGACAGAGCCATGAGCAGTTGCAAATTAAGAATTGCAAACGGTCCCGGCCGTAACCAGTACCAGAATGGTGCCAACCCGAACTCGAAGGACGGAGGAGCTTGGTTGGAAGGCACTGGTGATATTGATGCAGTAGAGGAAGTTTCCCAAGCCTATGCTATTCTAAAGGAAGTAGAAATTTTGGATATGTTACTCGAGAATACAGATATCTGACTCGCGGCGGCGAATGCATAAAATGTGCAAACTTCCCTTGGGAATTCCATTGTTTCCCAGTTAAGTGATAGGCCAGCGACCCGAAAAGCCGCGATAGAGGTGTTTTGGATGTTTTCAATAATACCCACTTTGTGTGACCAAAGATTCAGGGCTCTACTCTCGAATATCAGACATGGATCATCAGCCACCTTAAACTTGATATTGCGGCTCTCCATGAGTGATTTAAGCAGCAATGCGGGCATTCCGAGGCTCATGCTATGGCTCAATTGCATGACCTGCATCTAATTTCATGTGCGATTATTTGGGCTAAGCAGACTGAGACACACAACTAAAGGCTCATCTGGAGAGGGTTGAGGATGTTCTAGGGCGTGCCTGGGAGATTTATAACCGAGTCCAGAAACGGCGAGGGGGGCACCCCTTTCACAAAAGAATTGGGCAAACGTCGAAACTTCAAGACCTTATCGAGCGGTGTGGAGAAACGCAAGATGTCCATTTCGGCAAGGCAGTTAAGCATCAGAGCCTGGAATCGGGCAGCCGGGGACCCTTTGGAGCTAGCTAATTTCGATCCCCCGGTCATCGCGCTGTTCAAGGTCCGAGATCTCTTATGGGTTAATTATAATGTTCACTGCTCGACGAGTAATACTTCCAAGGAGCCAAGTGGTGTTTATCCTTATACTGTTCGCTTGATGCCAACTGTGTAAAATTTTGCTCAAATTAATCAGCAGTGTCTGAGATTCCCGATGTTTCGTCCTGCTTCGTGGTTGTCAAAATGATGTCCATAGCTTGGCAAGTAAGGGCGTCAACTAAAGTGGGAGCCCTTTAATCACTCTCATGAGGCGCACGCGCTTGTCCTAGGAAAGAAGTATCCGGAAGAAGGGGTTGGCAAAATATCTGGCGAAAGATCCGTGCCTATCATATATTCACCGCTCGTATTTCCGGACACTGCTCGCCCAGGACAGGCAGGCAGCGCAAGGGCTCCGGTGGGGCGAGAAACCAAGCACCCTTGCGCCTGGTCTATGCCTTAGGGCCTGGCCGAATCTTCTCCCGATATCTCCTCCCTTCACCGCTCCGAGATGATGAACCTAGTGCTAATAACCCGCGCTCGTTCTCGATTCAACACCAAACATTACCCCCATGGGCCTGTATAAATTCCCCAAATCAGAACACGCTAGAAGGATATCGGACAATGGACCGTTGAGCCTGGAATCAAGTGAAATATGCGAGAAGTGGGGTAGAACACTTAGAAAGCCGGAGAAGAAAAAAGCCGGGGAATGAGGGGTGAGGGAATGGTGTGAGAAATTGTGGGAATAGAGCGATCGTGTTGTGGATACTCCTGGGAGAGTAGTTATTCTTTTTGCACGGTCACGGAACAGAGCCTATCTTATGCTTCAATTCTCTCTTTGAAACTAGCATTCACGTTTACGATCGGTCTTCATCCCCACTTATAAGAAAGTCAAAATTAGACTTTGAGAGGAACGAAAACTCGTTTCCGAAAACCCTAGAAGCATGAGTTCTAGTAACTGTACCTTACCTAAGCCAATCCCAATAAAGTGAACTCGCCGAGCCGAGTATGTATGATATCGTACTCGGGTACTCAGTGGGAGTAGGTAAGTCGGAGGCCAAACCATTGAGAGGCTTAGCTGCTCCAGAGGCTGTTTGTGTTCCGGGTAACCAATCCCCTGTGCTGATCTCAACATTTACCACTCCCCATTCCCCTTGGTCTTTTCTCTTTACCACCCTTTCACTGTCGTATCAACAACCACAGGTGGGCAAGTACAAAGTTACAAATACAGCCCTTGAATACAAATAGTGCTAAATGAAGACTGGTGATCCTGTGGGTCCCTGGACAACATTATGTAACGTGCATTAATCAGAATCTAGCCTTGCTAACAGTACCGTACGATCCGGGGAAAGTCCGGGTGACACTGCCGGTAGTGGTGATTTTCTTGAACTCGCCCGATCGTCGCTCTTTGTATGTTTATACCGTGGTTAGGCGCCTCCGCGGTGGCTTGGCCGCCCTACCGTAAAAACTAGAACAATTTAACCGTGTTCTATGAGGCAAAAATGAAGTTTATTACTCTAAGAGCATAACATATGGATCACGAGATATAAATCTTCGTATAATATGGCTCGCTATATAACGTAGTTCGGCCTCCGGTTTCCTCTTGCAAAAATTCCATCCTTGCCGGATCATACGCTAGTTATGAACTACACCCAAAACCACAGAGTCGGGCGGGCAAGGATGTCCTCGGTTCAGAAGTTGAACTCGAACACTATACTTCTGTTCTTAGCGAGTGTTGGCTTGGGTGCCATTCCCACTCTCATGCAATCATTTATAAAGATTGGTCTGGGACCAGTCCAAACCGGACCGGACCACCCGAGTTAGTCGGGTCCAGTCATTGACATCTACCAGGACTGGCCAGCCCGGTCCTGCATCCAAGACTTGACCGGTCGGACTATTCGGAACCCTGGCGGTACTCTCGCTGCGAAACTACCACATCGTTCGCTCCTTTTTGAACGGCGGGGAAGTTGTTATTAGTACGGGGCAACGGGACCATAGCAACAAAACGGGCCCTTACCGTTCCACCTCCGTGCCGAGTCCTGGATTGACATTGCCCCTTTGTTTATAATAGATTTTTGATTGAAGTGCATCAGAGCTCATGTACCCAATATTTGTTGGAATTTTACCCTAATATGCGGAAGCCAAATGGTCAAGACTTTGAGCAGCTTCAACTCGCCGTGATGTTCCTTCTTATTGCTATCAACTAAAACGAAAGGACTAAATGGCCGAACATATATACAGAAATTTAGAGACTTTATCACTAATGAGAAATAACCTGCTCCCTGTCATCAGCCCAGAACGCATGATGAGCTTCAGCCGAGTATACGCCTCCGAACTTGGAGAGCGCAGAGAGGCCTAGAGGATACGGGGCAGCTGCAGTATAATCAAGAACCAGCTAACTATATCTCACCATCACATAAGAGATAACCCCATATCACGGAACGACATAGGAAAGAAGAGCTTGTGTCAAAGCCATTGTTTGAGAAGAATGGAAGACGCGGACGTTAGCAAGAAATTCAACTGAATTTCATTTGGAACACCCGAGTGATATCCGATGAAGGACGAGACCTTAAGAACTTGTGCCGGAGCAACTAATCCGGGCTAGGGAGAAACATAGTATTTATCCAGAGAGTATATCCCGCCCCGCACTCCAACTAACAGGCCGCACAAACACACGAAAGCCCTCCGGATGGAGCACACAAGGCTTGGTCTTCATTCAGCTTTTACTCCCTCCCCCATCCTCATCCTTCCGGTAACAACGCTTTCGGAAACGAGGCAAAGTTTCCGCAAACGACTCCCCTGTCCTCTTCTGATTCGAATTTTTACCTTGTTTCTTTTTCTCTGCTCCCACTAGGTGCTCCTGTTCACCCTGCCCGAAAAAGAAGGTGGTCGGCTTCCTAGCACCATATTCTACTCAGGTAAGAACTCCGATTGAGCGCCTCCCTGCTCCATCCCCCGAGTCCCAAGTATCCGATCATTGATCGAGTACTCCTCTCATCTAACACCTTCAGGCTTCTACTCTACCTATTCTTTACTCGCCTCCTCCTTAGGTCTTGCTCTCCCCGCTGCTCCCTCCTAAAATTTCATTTCATCAAAACTCTCCCCAAATCGAACAAGTCTCGAGGTTGGATATCTCGGGCCCTCGAGATTCTTTCCCGTCATCGATTCATCGATTCATCGATTCACTCATCCATCCGTCGGTTCATCCATTTATCCACTCGTCCGTCCATCGATCCATCGACCACCTGGAACTTTATTAATCCGGCTCGTTCAATAAAAATGGCAACCCAATATTCAAAGCGCATTCCAAAAGGATCCGCGGAACGTAGAAACCCCCAAACAGACGGGAAATGCTCAAATCGCTGGCTACCTGGAGGCACAGCTTCCCCCCGCTGTGCCGACTACCCTGGAGCTAGCGGCTCCGAAGAGGGCGAGAATAGAGCGCTACGAAGAAGAGTAGGCTAGTTTGGAGGCAATAAAGCCAGATAAACGCCAAAAGGGTATCAGGGCCCGAGTGTGATATATGAATGAGGACACCCCGTGTGATTTGGCACTCCATCCGGCGGAGATATGTTGGCCTAGCAGGAGGCGGCGTAAGCTTCTTGAAGGAAACGCGCGCATTTCCCGGTCATCGAAGGGGGGGCTGGTATAACAAGGACTCTAGGGGATGAGGAGGAAAGAGAGACTCTTGGAGAGGCGGCGATTGCACCAACAAATATCAAACCAAGAATTACCAGAAAACGTGGGAGAGAGGGAGCCCCTAATAAAATAGCTGGTCGCTCTGAGGTCTCATCCCCAAGGGTACTTACTAGCACAAAACCAAGAAGCAAGAGGGTACGTTTCGCGCTAAACGTGTCAACGGTGGAGGAGCCTCTTCGGCCAGTTGTACATAAGCCGAGCCGGAATACCCGCGAATCAGACTCGGACGCCTCAGATCCTCCCAGTGAGGGTGACGGTGTTATTAATCACCGGCGCCCTGCTTACACGATCCTTACACTCTATTAGAAGATGCGAGAACAACACCGGAGGATTCACCGGACTCAGGTATTCGGTGAAGGATGCGAAGTGAGGGGAAATCGGGGTAGGAAAAGAGGGGTAAGAGGGGTACCCAAGCGGGGTAAAACAATTGGGTGATAAAGTGGGAAAATAGGGCGACTTGGTTTTAGAGACTTCCGGAAGAGCAGGAAAAGATTCATGTATTTAAAGGGTCGACAACCGCCTCAATTGTAACTCGGTAGGTCATAACAATACAAGCCCGTCCTTGATATCCTTTGCCCAGTGAAAAGCTACTTTTTCCTTCTTCCATCAGTCTTCCTCCTATCGAGTGCTTATAACATTAGACGGCAGTGATTGGGATCGGGGTTGACGGAAATCGAGGCCTGCAGCAGTTAGGAAAGTAATCCTAAAGCCCGACCGTGGCGACCAATCCGGCAATAGTGAAGATGAGGGACCGCAAACTAGGGCATCCACCTCGGCGCCAAAGGAAGGGTATTAAAAAGAGTGCAACAACCGGGAAGGCCAAAGCCCCGCAAATTCCTAGCCAAATATCGAAGCCCATAGCAGCAAGTGCAACACGAGAATTTTCACCGGTCTATGGGACTCCACGCGGAGACCTGGCGGCGCCAAGTCTGATCCTACCAGACCTTGACAACGGGAGTGGTGAGGCGGATGAGGGACATCCCAGAGAGGGGTCGACTCGGGCACAAAAGGAGGTGAAGAAAAGGGGTGGTATCAGCGGTGAAGATAAGACCCCAAATAGTGTATCTACTAAGGCCCTGCTGACACCCTGGGAATCTCCAGTCATGCAACCCCTCCGGAAACCCTCCAGGAAACAGCACAATAAGCGGGGATACAGAAGCGATTCTTCCTCATCGGACGATGGTGATAATGGTGATGCCTATGATCCACCCCAACCCCATCGTAACAAAAAAACAAGGTGTCAAAGCAAACCAAGCACAAGGGCTCCCGCAAAAATGAAATTAAAACTGAGCAGGAGCCCCCCCCTGCTGGGGTACCCGCCGGAACCATAAAGGCCAAAAGAGTGCAGAAAGGGAGACAACCCCGATTGCCGATCCACAGAGATGAGAGCGATATTAGTGATGTGGGTGAGGACGATAAGCCTCGATCGCCACTGCCCAAGGTATCGGTGCCTGAGGACGAGAGTGATATCAGCGACGAAGATGAAACCCCGAAGCCAAGATCCACCGTCACCCGAGCGGGACCTCACACACACCCGCTGCCTCCAGTCCAGCAGCTGCCCCTGCGGAGGTCGTCCCGGAAACATCACCCTAAGAAAACAGAGGAATACGACTATCCCTCATCCGACCGAGACGATAGTGGTGATTGATATGTACCCCGGACCAGCAGTAACACCAAGCGAACCACGGCCTCAGAGGAAGTGATTAAACAAGACCCCGATAAAAATGCTCCTAAAGCCGAGAAACCTGAACGGCCTCCACCAACACTCGGGACAAAGACTGAGCCTGTCGCGAAAGTGGTGGCAAAGAAAGCCGAGGCCCGATCGGCTGCAGCAAAAAAAGCCGCTGCGACACGGGCTGAGAATCACCAAGCTTTGGTGGACAAGATCACAGCAGAGCTAGTGGCTGAGGCACAAAGGGCTGCGGATGCTGGTGGGTACCAACCGGGCACGGTGACTAAAACTCAATTTAAGTCTCGAATGAAGAGGGAGAAGAAGGAGAACATCAAACCGGAGGAGGCGCGGGGGAGGTTGGAGGCCGCAGTGGCTCGGAGGGAACAATCAGCAGAAGCCAAGCAGATCGCGACGACAGAGAAACAGGCTGCGACAGTCAAAAAGCGAGTGGCGACTATTCCTGCAAAAGTTTCAATCAGCGAGAAGAACACAGTCGAGATCTCATAGCACGGTTGAGACAAAAACTGCTAATGCCAAGATAAACGACGCAAATGGGACGGCTCGAAGGAGAGTGGCAAAGGAAAAAGCTGAAGGGGCTGGAGCCGAAGCGGCCTCTAGAAGCAACGAAGAAAACTAGGCGAGCACAGCCGAGACCGTGTTGGAGGGCCAGAATGTTGATCACGGAGAGAGTTCCAGAGCCGGTGAACAGGACTCGGGAGAATCTGGTTATGGGGCCGCTAAGAAGGGGAAGCGCCGCAAGCCCAATCCATGGGGGGTTGGAACAACCCATTGCCAATTGGGCTAAGCATGCGCACTATCACCACTGGGCGGTAAGAGTGTCTCGGAGGACAATGGAAAAAGGTATAGCCGGGGGCGCGCCAAGCGCGAGGCCACCATGCTGCAACCACCAGACCTTTTTTTCACCCAAATCCACAACCTCCGACAGGGATTGCTGGAGCGCCCTTCCATATCTGGTGTGGTTGACTGAGGGGTGTTATGTAAGCCGGGAATGTGGCGGCGATGCGGCGATGCGGCGGTGATCATGCGGCGGCGAGTGAGGTTCTATGAACCGGGGAAATCGTGACTGCGTCTTTTCTTGTTACATAGCCGGGGTCGCCCCTCACTGTTTCTCTCTCAACCAATAGAACATCAGTCATTCCACCAGGGACAACCGAGGATGATACGAGTGATACTTGGTGATTCCATCGCTCAATCTCCCTCTCTACTCCGAAATCTAGTCTATCCAAAGAAGTTGTGTATTTGCGGAGACGAGTTCAATAATTTTTATTATCTTTGTTCACCGATGCCGGGATGAGAACCTATTAGGCGTATTCTCTCGATAATATCCTTCTCTCTCCCCTTTGCCAAGAAAAACTCTTCGACAAAATTTCCTTGTATGATACCACATTTATCGCCTACTTTTTTCCTGGCAAAGAAGGCGGAATACTTTTACCGCGTGACTCTCGTTTTATTGCAATATATGTGCGGCTCCGGTCTCTGCATGTTTCAAACTAAAACTAATCTATTTTATATCACCCACATGCTTGGGCGAGCGGTTACCTCTGTATTTATCCCCAATAAATTATACAAGAGATGATGGATGGACTGGCTGGCGCGGGAAGCAAAACCTAGACATGAGCAGAGAGAATGGTCCCAGAACCTCCGGGCATCCGGATTGGTAATCCATGGTTTATTTTCTCACCTGGAGGTTAGAATCTTGGCATAGCGCCCTTGTTCAAAAACTTTGCTGAAACCGTGCAAGAGTCTCAAGACTTCTATAGAAAATATTGATATAAAAAAATACAAAAAAAAGAAATACAAAAAAAAAATACCTTCAACCAGAGTCGAACTAGTAACCAACCATTACTCTGAACATTACAGCCGGGTGTGATACCAACTACACCACAGAGAGTTATTTCATATTATTGAACTACCGAGTATGAACACGATGATGCGCTGGATAACCGAGGCGGTCATAAGCACGGCACTTGGGGGGCCGAGAAGAGCCACGGGTGCGTTGCGGCCACGCCCGGGGCTGAGATTTTGAAAATGCTTTTTCCTGTGCCGCCGTGCTTTTCTCGCCTAAAAAGCCCGCCGTTGTATACTCGAGTAATCTGATTTATTCACGGGGTACGCCCGCGACGGGACCTACTGTTAAAACTGGAACAATCGGACCCCACGCCAGTATAGTCGCGACGGGTGGGATGTCGCTTCGGTAGGTACGATATGTTGGGACACTGGCACAAAGACAGTGTATTTTTGAGTACGACCTTGGTCCTAGTACTTAGTCTACGCTCTCCGCGTACTCAGGCTCCCGACATTGCTGTCGAAGCGACATACCACCCGTCGCGACTGTACGTTGGAGTTGACTCTCCTAGCGAAGCCCACCTTCTGTGCTTTTTATTCGTCTTAGTGGAGGGCTCAGAGGGGGGTTCTTGACTGTGTTTTTCCTGCTAAACCAGGGGAATTCTAGATATCTTGGTGTGATGTCTAATTGCTCTCGCTTCTACGGTATGTCAGTCTGGGTGCTGAGACATACACAATGTGTACTCGAGTATTATAAGTTATGGTTATTATAGAATTTGACGTCATTCCGAGTAAACATAATGGGAAACGACATACCCCAAGAACGGACATACCCTCCAATGTGAGTGCGCTACAAGATGTGATCAAACAATTGTAATACTATATACCGCTGTCTACAGTACCTAAGTATTTCAGTTAACAAGTTCCTCGGGAGTCGGCTAGCATGCTCATGCGACTCATGAAATGTACCCTGCTCGATAAACGAGTATTTGGGGTGAGAAAATGTACCGGGCGAAACAGGGCAGAACCAGGCGTGATACGGCGAAGCGACCGTGGACTTTCTGGGGCGTTGGAGAGTGGGTGGATTTACTGAGTTTTTTATGGTATTTAGGAAGGTATGCTTGGGTGTAAACTCGTTTGCCGATTGCTGCATCACCGTCTCCCCTACTCACAATTTCCTTTCCTGTTTCCCGATACTAATTCCGCTTCTTTTCTCAGATAGATCAAAGATTGAATACAACTATATTCTCTACATGTGACTCTATATATAAATATATGGCAATCCTGAGGGAAGCCAACTCAATAAATGCTCCTGTTGCCGTTGGCATATAAGTATAAATTTGATTGAGTCGAGGGGTTAGGATGCTTGCGCTTAGATAAGGTAGGTCGAAAGTTGGGGGGTGAAAAAAATATTGTCGGTACCATGAATCGAACAGGGATCTCATCGGAAATTGTGTCACCACAACGAGGCGTACTAACCACTATACTACACCGACTCAATTCATAAAAACTTGGTAACGCAGTATTTAAGCGGTATCATACTGGGCAAGAAGGTACCCGGCAACCCAAGACACGGCGTGGATACCACTACTACCGGTAAATAATGCACAACGGCGTTTCAAGCAAAGTCTATCGGGTTTCCAATAAAAATTGAAAGCATCCAAAAATAGGGAATAGTGAATAGAAGTGTATTGGAATCATAGCAAGAACAATAATACGGTAAGGTACTCGTACCGTAAAAACCACGATGCCGATATTGTGCCTCCAAGATCTTTGCAATCCTACCCGGACCATCGGCGGTCCGGCCCGTAGCCCCCGGAATCTAAGATGTAACACCCCGAGAGGGAATCTAATTTCCAGACAGGGTATAGTCAATATTAGTTGAGCCCGGTGGATCTCATTAACTGGCATTCGCAATTTTACTAGCCTGGTTTGTTTAGCCCATTGCGGTTTAGTACAGAAACTGCCGCTGGTGGATTTACTGAGTTTTAACGGTATACCGCGTCACCTTCGAAGAGCACGCAGTACCCGCAATTCCCCCGTTTGACCCCCATCTGAACAGCGAAAAACTCGCGGCGAACTAAAGAGCTACCAAAGAGAGCAATGGCCATCAGCCAGGGTCACGAAATGGCGGTTAGCAACTTGACTTGGCGGATCGACAAACTCATAGACGGTATGGGACTCGGGGAAGAGATTGGAAGAACCAATACGGCGAACTATAGAGGGGAAGACAAAGATAAGCAAGGAGATGCTGCGTATGTTCCCTTTGTTCGCCTGGCCAAGGGGGATTGGCCGACGGTAGTTCTCGAATGTGCCGTTACTCAGACGAAAAGCAACTTGGATGCGGCCTGTCGTTGGTGGTTGTCGGAGTCCGAGGGCAAGGTGAAATATGTCATAGGGATAGACGTGGACCGCGAAGAGAGAACGATCCACATTGAAGTTTGGAAGAGGGGACTGGTGAAGCACCGGTATTTTCTACGTGGGCGCGAGGAAGAAGAAGAAGGACTCGTGGTCGACCAGAAGTTTGATATTAAGGGTGAAGGCAGTGGTGGCGCCGAATTAAAACTTAATTTTAAGAGCGTTATGCTCCGCGACCCGGTTGGTCACGACGACGAGGAGGAGGAGGCAAGCCCGGGTGATGACGGCGGCGACGGGGAGGAGGAGGCAAGCCCGGGTGGTGACGGCGGCGACGGGGAGGAGGAGGCAAGCCTGGGTGATGACGACGACGACGAGGAGGAGGAGGCAAGCCCGGGTGATGACGGCGGCGACGGGGAGGAGGAGGCAAGCCCGGATGAAGCCGGGGGGGGGAGGGGGAGGAGGGGGCAAGCCCAGATGACCCCAGGGG
>Ga0307509_10007775_pt1 | contig 13889 bp, 19 predicted proteins | sample 10_EM_MG_FD_202245 | JGI IMG/M metagenome (GOLD analysis project Ga0307509, IMG submission 202245) | Populus trichocarpa ectomycorrhiza microbial communities from riparian zone in the Pacific Northwest, United States - 10_EM | ecosystem: Host-associated > Plants > Roots > Unclassified | place...
GAGGGGTTGTAGCATCGCTCCCCTAGGCAGAAGCCATCAAGGGGGAGGAGAGGGGGTGGTGGTGGGATCCCACGATGATTTCCCTGGTGTTGAGATTTCAATCGCCGGAGGTGTAGGGGAGATGGTTCGTGTCGCACCTAAAGTCAAGCGGCCCAAATGATATAGACTGGATCAAGTATTTTGAATTGCTTAGCCTAAAGGTCACGTGGCGCAGTCTTGGATTCTTTGTTTCAGGATCTTGAAAGTAGACAGAGAATATCTTTATGGAACGCAAGAGTCTTGATTCCGTTTCATTTGTTCAAGTTGAATCAGATTACGGGGGTGCCCTGTGGTAGAGCTTCAGATCCTGGTTTCTTAATAAATTGTTAAAAATACTTGAATGATTGGACCGGCCTAAAAGATCATAGTGTTATATATATAATGAGAACTGATTAACACAGGAGGACCTCATACCAAGAATCATCTGCCATTCAGAATTTCCACAAGATTTACAAGATCCACATCTCTAGCCTCAGATATTTATCAACTCAATATACTCAAAAACATATTTGATATGGGGCAGAATAGCAAAATCATTCAATACGCACTGATGCCACCTGGCGGGCCGCAGGTGGCACCCGCAGGTCAGACCTATCAGCTTCCTCCTAATTGTGTCATTGGAGAAATCTTATTTCAACGCTCGGATAAAAGGAAAATCACTGAGTATAAGAGGTTAATGGGCATTGCCGTTGGTCTCGAAGGTGACGCTATATCCAGAGCATAGCGGGAGGCTGTTACGGATCAAATGTTAGCCAGGGGTTATCAGACGGATCTTCACCACATGCCTGATGTAGAATTCCTGCAAATTGTGGCTGGCCTCCGGCAATTGAGACCTGCCTACGATGAACTCGCCACTGCATCTGCAGCGAATAACATACCTGGTATGGGGGAGGTGGAAGAGGCAGTGGTCCAACTGGTTAAGGACTGTGGGAAGAAGTTGACTAATACAATCAACTTGAAAAGTAAGCCGTTTCCGCAGGTGCCAGGGTCCCTCCAGCTCAGGTGAATGTCCCAAACATATTACTCCCTGCGAATACCCCCCCTGGGAGCCTGTTGGGTCTTGGAACAGAGGTACAGAATGCTGGCGCTGGCGCCCCAAATGCTCCCACAGCCAATGCACCAGGGCCAGCTCAATTCCAACCAGCCCAGGCTGCTGGTCTATACCAAATCCCTCCTCCCCCGGCGAATTCCCAAGGGCCAATCCAACTTCCTTTGCCAGCATCTGGAAATCCTGGTCCGTCAGGAAGCGCTGGACAGAATATTCGTCCCTTGCCGATGCGTCCTCTCAAATTGCAGTTGGACTTGTCTGCTAGTACACACAAAATGTCTGGTGCCGCATCGGCGAATAACCCACAACTAATGTTTCCTCAGGTCGTGATGAATAACCACCCACTAAACAATCCTCCTCAGACAGCCGGTGGTTCAAACCAAATCCAGGCTGGCCCGCCAAATCCCCAATGGCCAAACCAACCTCGGTCGACAGCGTCTGCAAATGCTGGTCCATCTGCAAACCAAATTCAGCCTGTCCAGGCAAATCCCCAAGGGGTATACCAACCTCCCTCTATGGTCTCTGCCGGTCCTGGTCCGTCAGGAAGCCCAAAGCAGAATAATCCTCTTCAGGTGATTGCCCCTGCGATATTAAGATTGGGCTCGTGGGGAGTCCGAATGCCCAAAATAAGCGCTCCCCTCGTGAATAACCCATCTGAAAATCCAACAAGCTGCCCCCTTAACTATTCTTGGTATTCCTGCGCCGGCCAATCATGAGGTCCAGATAATTCGCCATGTGCTAGATCAGCCTAATGTAAAGCAAAACGCGCCAGATTCATGTCATGTAAGGCAAATAAGCGAGTTTTTTGCGAAATAAGTGAGTTTTTTTCGAAATAATCTTAATGATTTGTGTGGCGACTTAATAACAAATGAGATACAAACGGGATGGCCGTGCTTGTCACCGACGGGACCTGCGCATTGTTTGGCAACAACATCCGGTTGATAGCCACCTACCATGACCCAATTATCGCATCCTTTATTGTGGCTATCCTCATATCAATGGTGTGAATTTTGCCGAGTTAAATTCATATGACATGGGGGGCTTGTCATCGGCAATTATCAGATGTGTACCCTCGGACAGCATTCGATATATATTCGGCGCTACAGGTGAAGGCCCGCACGAGCATTGTGAAGACCCTACACAGGCGTTACATTATTCAAATTATATTTTCATCCAGAATAATGAGGATGTACTTACCTGCATCAGCAAAAAAAACTAGCTTGCGTCCTGTGCGTCGTGTGCGTCTGACGCACAAAACACACAGAAAGTCAATCGCGAATGAGGACGCCACCTCAATCTGACGTTGCGTGCTGATTTGCCTTTATTTCCACCCTGAATCCTGACCCCACCTGGGCACAGACCTCTTCGTTCTGTGCATCCTGACAGCGTCTGGTGCCCTGCCGCTGCGTCCTGACAGTGTCAGGTGCTCAGGGCTGTCGTCCTGGCGACCTATGATTACCCCTACTTAATTCCCATGTCGTCTGATACTGTCCTCTTGCGTCCTGACGCCGGATCTCTCTCCCCCGTAGTTAGGCCTTCTTTCATCTGGCCACCCCCCATCCTGATATCTCTGCTTTGTGGTCCTGCGTCAGGATCTCACGATCCTGATCCATCATCTCCAGATGCGTGATGTCTTCTTCCAGATTTTACTCCAAATACGGTGCGTCCCCTGATTCTTAAATAACATGTTCAGACTCTCTGCACTGCAATATCCTGACTCTGGTATGGTGGCCTCTGGCACCCGATAAACTCCTTCTGACGATATTGCAACGTCTCCTGGAATCCCTTTTCTTTCGCACCTCACGCTCTGGCGTTGAGCTCTGTATTTCACCTTTTGGTTCTGTCTTCTTAGGAATACGAAATAATTATTACTGTATCTTACTCTACAAACACACCATTTCCTATGTACCCTCTCATACGCTTGCCCCATTTCCCTCCTGCTCCGTTCCCTGGTCACTATGAACTGTTTCCTCAAGTTCTGGTTCCAAGATCTCAAGACTCAGAGATAGCTGACAGGACGGAGTTGGGCTCACTGCGGGGTCCAATGTTCGCCCCACGGTCTCCTCTGATGAAGAGTCCGGACTCAGAGAATCCGAATCTCGATATCTGAGAAGGCCCGCTGCTGACGCGGCGCCGAAATCGAAAGACGCTTCAGCCGTCTGGGAAGTGTTTTGGCTCTCCGGCAGAGGCCCAAGATGCAGGTTATTCGGAGTTTCCCTCCACTGTGGTGTGCATCGCTGAAGATTGGTCGAACTTTGAGCCTCTAGCTCTCCTGCCACAGCAGTCCAATCGTCCGTGAAGGCTTCCCGGCGATCTTGTCGGACTCCATCCTCCCGCTCCATCTTTCCACTGATGGTCCCACGCATTTTGTCCCGTATCAGAGTTTCAACTGAGTCGGGGCACGTTGGCCTTTGGCGTGCAAAAAGAGCTTTAATGGTTGCCATTAGGTTTGTCGTCACGGGAAAGAGAAAGGTTAGGGTTCTGCCTCAACTCCGGCGGCTTCTGGCTTGAAGTCGCCCTGATTGTTATATACTCCTGTCTGCCATGCTCGCACTGTATGGCAGATTATGGCACACATTAAGCAAATCATGGTACCCTTGATGGGCCCAAGAAATGCCGGATTCATAATCCCCCGCATTCAGCTACCCTCAAAGTACTTTCCCCATATGGCCTCGGGTGGGATCTGGGGCGCCAGGAATCGATTTGTTATTTTCTACGACAAGTTCACTCTGATTAGTTGGAAGAGGATAGGCCGCAACGTTAATAAGAGCAAAAACGCACCTCATATCCTCTCGGGGAGCACATAAATCTCTCGTTTCCGAGCAGGGAGTCCACCCGGCGCGCAATTGCCGTTGGGTCTTCTGGGAGATTGTACAATTTTATGATCTCATGCTTTAGGTGGTAGACAAACAGGGATCTTACCCCGGAGTGTTTTTGGCGTATCTGGAAAGTTTAGTACTAAGTCTAGACGTCTACAAGATTGTTCTAAAATTGGTTGATATCTACTTACCAATTTTATGCTTTCCTTAGATGCTTCTAGATTCCCTGCATCGGATATGTGATTGAGCGCCTGAAGCCATACACAGTGTACCTAAGTGGTCAATGCAACTACGCCCGGGAGTGGTTCATCAAAAAGGGTATATAGGAGAATAAGTCCCTTGGCCCGCACAACAACAGCTCCCTCTGCTCCTATAGCTGTATTGCGCCGTGAGTTAGTCTCAGGCCATATGTGCTCATGGCCCGGCATGTCCTGTTCGCCCTCAGGACATGACCGTTGGACTGCTAACGTTGTGGCTCTGTGTGTAGCCATTGATGAATAATACGATACACCGGATGTCAAGGGATCACATATGTTGGAGTTTTGGTACTCATCACTGCTATCATCGCGGAGATGAAAGATTTCTGTTATTTGTTGTCTATCCACATCCTGATGGGGCTGGTGATCGTTATACGCCACTGTGTGTAAAGTGTTTCTTCGGGGGCGCTTGGCTGCTCGTGCCAGAAGACGTCTTACGATCTATGGTGGGGAAGATTTCTGTGCCCCCGAATGTGCACTGTGGGTGCTGCATGATTCGGTGGGCTGCGTTCCTGATCTGGGTGCCTTATCAACTGGTACGACCTCGCACCTAGGTCGGTTCTGATTGGTAACCCGTGCGGTGGGTTGGCTGCATGAATTGGATTGTGGTTGTTTATTCATGTTTGAATGCAGGATATTTGATAAAGGTATAGGATAGGAATTAGGACATATGAAAAAGCGATATATTGTGTGGTAAAGATGAAGAGTTTGTTGTTAAGTTGAGTAGGACATGTCTAGTCATATACACTAGGACTTAGGGGGCGGGTGGGGGGGGTTGAGGATCACAGACGATCACTCATTAATGAAACCAACTATTTGGCTGCAAAAAGGGGTTTTTCTGCTTGTCCATCATTAGGTTAATACTGTGGACAAGCTCATGTATGATGTTCGTCTAGACACTGGTATGAACCAGTTGGACGGAATAAGGGCGTCGCTAATGTACGAGGCGTCGTCGTTGTCTGAGCCTAAGCAAAAACTAGCCACAACAAGTATTGCTTAGCGAAACCAATTCTAACAAGACACACGGCACGGTAAAAGTTGTTTAGATTTATCGATCTTAATGTCCGGAAGTTGGTTGAATACCATTGAACTTCGAGATATCAGTTTTCACGTCATGCAGCCTCGCTAATTGTCTAGTTCTATTCGCCATCGCCTGCGGCGTTAGGGACAGACTATGCGAGCCGTGCCCAATCAGGAAAAACATATTAGACATTAGCTCAAGGGGAAATAAGGTCAAGAAGCTGATGCAAGGGCGCGCACCGGTATCATTAATTGTGTTCTATCTGATACTAGCTACAAACAAGAAGCAGAAAAGAAATTCAATGACACCAAAGGGAAAACAACATCTAGTAAACGGTAAGGTTGTTTGGGTAAAAATGAAAAAGGAATTACTCAAAACAGTAGTGAATCTCGTTTTATTTGCTGCCCGTACTGCGTCTTGCTGAACGGCGTACCTGAGAAGTAGAGAGTGTGTTGTTTGGGGCTAGCGCAGAACTACAGTTTTGAGATCCGCGTGCCGGGTGTGTCACTGGAGCTGGTGGCTGGGTCGGGGACTCATTGATTGTGGCTGGCGGGTGTTCAGGTGGGGGAGAGGGATGTTCTATTGGTCTCTCCGGAGTCGTGAGATCGAGCCCAGCAGGTGGAGCTACGGGAGGCGAGAGTGGAAGTTCGTCGCAAATCATAGATACACTGGCAGGAGGTGTGTCCTCGGCGCCATCGTGTCCTTGATGCCTCACAGATACAGCTCCTGGGTTTGCCAGCCAATCAAGCATCCACGAGTGCTCCTTCGCCATTTTGCAATGGGCTCGAAGTTTCTCCAACTCAGAAGGACCAGAAGGGCCTGAAGAGTCCAACTCTGACCCCGTTGCAATTGGATTAGAGCTTGCTGGTACTTCGATTTGAGATCGAATATTTGGCCTGTGTGTTGAGGGCCCGGATCTCCAAGTGCCTGGAGATCCTTGTGTGATTAGCTATTCCATTTTAATTTGAAGTATAAAGATAGATGAATTATGCTGCGGATTTGATACTTACATCGCCGGCGTCGACATAGATCACCCCAAGGCCATGAGGCACCTGAGGTTGCCCCTCTGGCTCGGCCTCTCGCCATTCCTCATTGTCAACAGACTCTTCATCCCGGATTTCCCTCACAGAGTCTTCTCCTCAAGCAGACTCATCCCAGATGTCGCGGTCAAAAAATAGATACCTCCCATTGGGAGTCTCCGGGGTTTAGTCAAGGTCCTTTCCATCTTTGCGATGTTACTCAAGAACCATTAGGTCCAGGGGATCGTGGCCTTGGTTAGCGAGGAACCACGGACCAATGTCCTCATTTCTACTGAGAAATTTGAGCTGGCGTAGGGGGAGTGGATCTCCCGGCTTCTGAGGTAGCATGGCGGCACCTTCTCCTGTCACACTAATTACATAGTGGGGGAATCGAATTTCCTCCTCCATGTCTTGCCCTCTTACTACCGGGAGCAAATCTATGATGCTCAGTGTTGTCAGAACCCCCCAGGAGATTCCCCTGTCGGAGTCTTTTTCAAAATATGGGTGGCCAAGGAATGGATGCACAGTAGGCAGCGCACCAGTCCTTCAAATAATATGCATTCTCAAAGCACGCGGGGACAATGGAGAGTGCCAATCCGAGTAACGCACTGGGATCACCTGTCAGTCAAGGGCTAACGGATAAAGATTTGTAATACTTACCTGGAGGTTCCGCAACGTCCCCACGAAGATCCCGCCCAGCATTTTCACGCTCATTTGACGTTTGCAGTTTCTTGGCCCAATCTTTAACCAGAATTTTCAGATGACGGATGTACTCTCCAACATTATTCGGGTAGTGATGGCTTTTGATGAGCTGAATACGCTCCCTGACTGGCGAAAGGCTGCGAGCAAACGAAACAATTCAGTCAACTTGTGATTTAGTTAGGTGACCGGGGGCAAGAAGGCGAGCTATAATATATGCCTTGATTTGCTCGCGCCATGTAGCATAGACGGAATATGCGCATACTTAAATCCACACTATGATTTCGCATACGCAATGTCGCCATATACAGTCCTGGTTTGACTTGGACAGTCAGTATAACCGATTTTCACTACTCAGTACTTTGCCTCTAAATACCCACAATCCCCGATTGCCGGCTGGAAGTGTGCGCGCTCAACAGGCTTTGGTTCGCTGTTCATTTGATAAAATGAAAGATTTGTCAGTTCCCTATGCTATTGATGCACAGCAGGGGGGACAATGATTGCTCACAATGCGTCTTCCGCCAGGAGACGGCTTGTAGAATGTTTGAGAGTACTTCTTCATATTCTGCTCTGAACTTCTGGCGTGCGAGGCTGATCCGCGGAACGTCTGAGAAGTAGAGAGTTAACATTGATTTCTAAAGTTAGGTCTGGATGTTTGCTTACTTTCCCCTGCGTAATTGAGGTCGCGCTCTGCCTAGGGGCGTCATTTGTGGGTAGATGAATGCATTGGATCAAGCCGCCAGGGCAAACAAAATGGTTGGCCGACTATGGCTATTGATAGGACGTCAAGTAGGGCTTAGAGGGTATGGTTTGTGGTTGACGTAAATATCTCTCCCGACGAAGGCTGTGGGGGCACTTTCGAAAAGCGCAATGGTATGTGTGGTGTGTCTGGAGGTAACAGGAAGATGTGGATGGGGAGCATGAGAGGACCTCTTATAGGCGTCAAGAGCAAGAGCCTTGGGTCTGCTCTTGCTCTTCCTTGTTTGTCGCCCATAGGGTTCGGCGTGTACTGTAGGTGCCCGGGGTAGGGTTGGGTGTAGAAGACACTTTTGTGGTAAAGTATCATGGGCGTGACTAACAATGATCGTCGATAGAAGAACGAATTGCAAAGGGAGGATATACCGAACATAGAGAATAGATCGATTGCTTAGTCTCCCATCGCATGTTGTCAAACACCTTTTTAAGCCTCATCTGAGTTTGACGCCACAAGACATCGCGTACTGTGATGCATCTTGGCGTCCCTTGGCGTCCACAAAGGGCTAAGGCTGGGAATATGCAACCCAACCCCGCTGCACATCACACACCGAATACAACCCCAGGGTATCATGACTTTCGGCTGACGAAGATGAACACCTTCGACTTGATTGACGTGCTATGAGAAATTGAATCTTTCTAAGTCTAATTATGATACTCTATTAAAACTATGTATATCAAATGTTAATATATTTGGCGTCTCTTTTGACGCAGCCTCAATCTACGTGCCATATTATGGATTACACTCTCGGGGACAAACTTGAACATAGTCTCTTAACCTGAAGCTCGTCCTGAGTATTGTCTTTGAAAACCATTCGGCGCTTCTGAGGCTGGTCCTCTTTCAAAAATTGTTTCGCAGAAGCAAGAAGACAGTGCATTTTGGACCTGCGCTCGTCCCAATTATCGATGTCAAACTGCGCCTTATGCTTCTGTTCCTTCTCGTCATGCTTGGGACTCCATAGTGGTTTCATGATGCGATATGTGTTCAGTATTCCCTGTGGTTTAATTGAGAGAGGTATCCGACGTCCTGTGGAATCGCCGCCATGGTCAACAGGAGATGTCATACTGACAACCCTACGACAGTACGAATGCAAGTCATCTGAAACTGCTGATGATGAGCTAGACCATCCCGGAAGAAAAAGGGGAGAGTCTTGTGGGTTTTGTCATCCACTGGCCTTAGTACCGTTCATGGGAATAGCCTTTCCCTTCGGTTGAGCTGCCTGGTTGAAATTACGTCCAGCTAAGGCGTTTGCCCAATTAGAGACAGCATTTGGTGCGAGGTATCGGTGTCTCAGCTCCGGTGGTGTAGCCAGTCTGGCTGGGGTTGATGGGTGATGACAATAAACGAGCAGGTCAAGTGGGTCCTCATTAGGTTGATTTGAAAAGAGTCAGGTACGTACGTCCTCATCACTCTGGAAAACAATATAATTTGAACAATGTAACGGGTGTGTAGGGTCTTCACGAAGCTTGTGCCAGCCTTCGCCTGTGGCGCCGAATATGTAGCGAATGCTGTCTGAGGGTACATATCTTAAAATTGCCGATGACAAGCCCCCAATGTCATATGAATTTAACTCTGCAAAATCCACACCATTGATATGAGGATAGCGCCAATACAGGATGCGATAATGGGGTGGTGGTGGGTCGCTATCAACCGGATGTCGTTGCCAAACAATGTGCAAGGCCCATGGGCGATTAAGTAGAGCGCTCCTGTCTGTATCTCATTTGTTAGTAAGTCACCACACAAATCATTGGGGTAATTTTGAAAAAGACTCACATATTTCCCTTACTTCACATAGATCTGGCGCCTTGTGCCTTCCATTAGGCTGATCTAGCGCATGGCGAATTATCTGGGCCTCATAATTGCCTGGCGCAGGCATACCCAAGGATAGTTAAGTGGGCAGCTGGTTGGATTTGCGGAGGGTTATTCACGAGGAGAGCACCCATTGTGTGCATTCTGACTGCCGACAAGCGCAATCTTAATATCGCAGGGACAATCACCGGGAGAGGATTATTCTGTGTTGTGCTTCCTGATAGACAAGGACCGGCAGACACCATAGAAGGAGGCTGGATTTCGTTTGCTGACTGGCCAGCCTTTGCAGAGGCTGTTGAGGGAGGTTGGTTTGGCCCTTGGGGATTTGGCGGGGGAGCCTGGATTTGGTTTCCTGACGGACCACCATAGGCAGAGGCTGTCAAGGGAGGTTCGTTTGGCCCTTGGGGATTTGGCAGGAGAGGCTGGATTTGGTTTGCTGATGGACCAGCATTTGCAGACGCTGTCGAGGGAGGTTGGTTTGGCCCTTGGAGATTCGGCGCGGGATCTTGAATTTGGTTTGCACCACCGTGTGTCTGAGGAGGATTGTTTAGTGGCTGGTTATTCACCAGGACTTGAGGAAACATTTGTTGTGGGTTATTCGCCGATGGAGCACCTGATATTTTGAGTGTGCTAGCCGACGAGCGCAACTACAATTTGAGAGGGCGCATCGCCGAGGGAGGCATATTCTGTCCAGGGCTTCCTGACGGACCAGGATTTCCAGACGCTAGCAAAGGAAGTTGTATTGGCCCTTGGGGATTCGGCGGGGCAGGAGGGATTTGGTATGGAGCAGCAGCCTGAGCAGGTTGGAATTGAGCTGGCCCGGGTGGATTGGCTGTGGGAGCATTTGGGGCGCCAGCGCCAGCATTCTGTACCTCTGTTCCAAGTCCCAACAGGCTCCCAGGGGGGGTATTCGCAGGGAGTAATATGTTTGGGACATTCACCTGAGCTGGAGGGACCCTGGCACCTGCGGAAACGGCTTACTTTTCAAGTTGATTGTATTAGTCAACTTCTTCCCACAGTCCTTAACCAGTTGGACCACTGCCTCTTCCACCTCCCCCATACCAGGTATGTTATTCGCTGCAGATGCAGTGACGAGTTCATCGCAGGCAGGTCTCAATTGCCGGAAGCCGGCAACAATTTGCAAGAATTCTGTGTCAGGAAAGTGGTGAAGATCCGTCTGATAACCCCTGGCAAACATTTGATCCTTAACTGCGTCCTGCCATGCATTGTATATGGCGTCACCTTGGAGACCAACCGCGATGCCCATTGACCTCTTGTGCTCAGTGATTTTTGTTTTGTCCGAGCATTGAAATGAGATTTCTATAATAAGAGAATTAGCAGGAAGCTGATATCTCTGACCTGCTGGTGCCAGCTGCGGCCCGCCGGGTGGCATCAGTGGGTATTGAATGATGTTGATATTCTGCACCATATCGCATATGTTCTCGAGTATATTGATTTGATAAATATGAGAGGCTAGAGATGTGCGTCTTGTGGATCTTGTGGAAGTTCTGCATGGCAGATGATTCTTGGTATGAGGTACTCCTGTGTTGAACTGTTCCAATTAAATATAAAACAGTATGATCTTTTAGGCAAGGTGAAAGATTGAACTATTTTTAACAATTTATTAGGGAACCGGGATCTGTCCCTCTACCACAGGGCACCACCATAATCTGATTCAACTTGAACAAATGAAAGAGACAAAAGACTCTTGAGTTCGAATTGGAAATCTTCTCAGTCTACTATCAAGATCCTGAAACAAACAATCCAAGGCTGCGCCACGTGACATTTAGGCTAAGGTATTCAAAATACTTGATCCAGTTTAGATCATTTGGGCCACTTGACCCTATGTGCGATCCATACCTGTTGTTGACATCACTCCGATACCCTTACCCTCGAAACTACAGAAGGCAGAGATAATCTGAGAAATGTCGCCCCATGCCTAACAAATGTCCATTCTGCTGACGGAAATACAGGCGGTCTGGTGCATATGAGATGTACCTGCGAAATGAGCATGCCAATCTGGATCTCATTTCAGCGTCTACAATACAATGTGCATCCTCACAGACTACTAACGATAACAAAGGAAGCAACATATTGCCCCACCAGGGGCATCTCCGCCTGGATTCTGACTATGAATCAGATCCAGATCCCACCAGACATGCGTACGGGGTATTTGATGACAACAGTCATGAGTCTGAGACAGAGATACTCAACAAAACTGCGAGTCCATTACCCAGTAAACCGATGCTTTATGAAGGGGCCGGCGAATCTATAGGAGATGTCAAGTGTTTTAGGCAAGAACAAAGCAATCTGTGTCAGCACCCATGGTCCCGATTGAGTAGCACACACAGTTTCAAGCTAGTGTCTTGGTTCATTGAGGGTAAAGTACCTAAGTTACGAATCAATGAATACTTCTCGAGTGGTCTCGGTAATGCCTCAACGGCCAGGTATAGTTCCATGTCTACGCTTGAGAACCTCCTCCAGGCATTGGATCCTCACAGTGCATATCTTCAATGGAACAAAGGACAGGTTGATGATGGCCAGTGAACATTGCCATTCTTGTATTGCAAGGTTCTAGATTGCGTCAGATATCTCCTGCACCAGATCGCCTACAGATATGACTTCGTCTACGCGCCGCGCAGGGACTACGACACCAATGGCCAACCGGTAGACGCAGAAATGCACGCGGCGCACTGGAGGTGGGATCTTCAAGTACACCCTCATTATCCTTTTGTAAGTAAACAATGGCTGACTGAAACCAGGAGACACTTCCGCCAGGTGCGACGCTTGTTCTGATCATAGGGATGTCTGACCAGACGCATCTCACAAACCTCTCCGGCGACAAGCAAGCATGGCATGTCTATATCATGCTCGGATATCTTCCCTCCGGCCGGCACAACAGCCCACATCCATGGCAGTTCAGCTTCTTGCATTATTGCCCATGGCCCATAACTATCAAAGTCCTCCAAAGCAGATCAACACCAGAGATAAATCAACGCTGACACCCTACGGGCCGTATTCGAACTGATATTTGCACCTCTACAAGATTCCGCACGTGACGGCTTACCAATTGACTGCACCGATGGGAAGCTTCGGAGGTGCTTCCCAATCTTGGCTGCGTGCATGGTGGACCACATGGAAAACGTTTCGCTGCACGGAATAAAATCCAACCTCTGTCCTAGATGTAAGGTGCCTGCAGTCGAATTCGGCACCAATATGAAAGTCTATCCAGTTAGAGATTACCGAATATATCACCATTCCAACTATGACAATTGGATCGGAGAAACTGACGAAGCTGACATCACACCTGACAGTCTTTGAATTAGATTAGGTGAAAATGTTTTATAAAGGCCCAACCAGGTTTTGCCGTCAGATATACGGAAACCAGACATACTTCATACAGTTTATGCTGGGTTATTCAAGCACCTGATACACTGGATCCTGTGCTTTCTGAAAAAGCACGGACGACTTGGGGCATTTGATGAAGTTTCGAAGGCATTACCACCTTACACAGGATTCCTTGTACTCAAAAAAGCCTACTGCGAGCTTACACAGTGGTAAGAAAAAGAGATGCGTCACCTTGGGTGGTGTGTTGTAGGCGTTCTGGCTGTGGCACTGTGTCAGCCTGGGAGTGCCCAACTCTTACTGTCCAAGCCTGCTCACGGATGCGTCACGGTACTGTTGGATTTCAATATAATGGCCCAATACCGAAGCCACACAGCGGAAACAATCACCTATATGGAAGACTATCTGAACACATTTCACAAGATGAAGGATATCTTTTTAGAGTTTCGAGTAACTAAACGTATACGCGCGAAGATTGATGAGCAATGAGGCGAGATGCGACATCATAGGCCTAAGACAAGGGAGTGCATCACACTCTCGAAACGTCACCGGATTCGCAACGCAGAAAGGGAAGAAGAAATTGAGCGACTTATGGACTTGATCTTTTGTGAATCACATTTCAACTTCGTCAAGATGCATTTGGTCAGTCACCTTTGTGATCATATACGCCAGTTTCGCAATATTCCGATGTATTCAACGGAGTTCGGCGAGCTAGGGCATAAGACCCAAATCCAGGCTGGATGGCGGCAATCGAATAAAAACAATGCCTCAGGGGAAATTGTGCAGAGAAATAGTCCACAATATGGCATCTGAATAAGACAGTTAAATCTGGAATCTCTACTACATTGCGGTGCCGATGTGTAACGGGGGCACCCTGTAGAGAGGTGAACTCTAAGATTGCGACCGCACCAAACACTTCCAAGTAGAAGATAAAGATGAGGTAAAATAATTAAGAAGAATCAATGGTAAAACTTAATATAGTTAAGCTCGAAGCTTCACTCAATTTAGTTCTCTTGAGGAAAAGTTGGTTGTCGAAGTAGAATGCCAAACGCTTAAACTTAAGTAGATATCAGATTTAA
>Ga0307509_10007778_pt1 | contig 13887 bp, 13 predicted proteins | sample 10_EM_MG_FD_202245 | JGI IMG/M metagenome (GOLD analysis project Ga0307509, IMG submission 202245) | Populus trichocarpa ectomycorrhiza microbial communities from riparian zone in the Pacific Northwest, United States - 10_EM | ecosystem: Host-associated > Plants > Roots > Unclassified | place...
CACCGCCAAAAACATTTTGCAAATTCCACGGCCTCCTCCCGTCCACCAACCAGCACTCCACCCTCCTCACCCCTTCCCCTTCTTCTCCTTCCCCACTCAAGTCCAAAAACGCAGCAATGTCAATTAACCCCCCCAACCCCAAGCAAATCACAAACCGCAGCTCTTCGTTCCCCCTGATGAGTGTTTTATTAACATTCTCGAGCTCTTGGTAGCCAGCGACCGGGTGTATCTTGTGCGGTATGTAGTCTTGTTTGAGGAGGTGTGTCAGGATTCGTGCGGCGCAGAGTGAATCAGTGTCTAGTGCACAGAGGAGAAGAATTGACGGGTTTGTGGAGTGTGCGTGGGCTTTCAGGTGGGCATAAGCGGAGGAGAGGAGGTGTCGGGGGATGTACATTCTGCGTATGCGGTAGTTAGGGTGGGTGGGTGAGTGAATAGGCGGGTAGTTGCGGGTAGGTAAAACGCGTTGTTATTCACACAACTTGGTATATATTCAAAGAGTGTAGTTTTCGTTCCGCTCCCTGCTTAAAGTGTTTATCCCTTTGTTTCCTTCTTGCTTAACGTACTCACTTGTTCAAAAAAGGCAAGACATAACAGCCCTCGAAGGAAAGGAAAGAAGTAAAGCTGTATTAAAGAATAAAAAGCTTAGATCAATGAGCGAAGGGAGCAATATTATGACTTAAGGAGAAGAAGAAGTTATTCGTGAATGTTTGAAAGAGAGTGTAAGAAAGAAGCAGTAGCTCGTCAGCTAGTAACACTGCAGTAGGTGGTGGTGGTGTTGAGGAAAGCAGCACAGCAAAAGGCTCAACCAACACGTTACCCACCACGAAAAACATAGGGGAACGCGTTTTTTTCTTTTCTTTTCTTTTCCACACTCACAAGTAACACTTTAACTAAACCTAAAAAACGAAACTCCATCCACGCGAGCACGCGACGAGATATGATAGAACTCAACTCAACCTACCATACCGGCACATGATTATGATAACTCCTATGATATGATAAACCCAAACAGCACAAAAATCATCTAGATAATATAAAGAAGGAAGAAAGGAAAAAACCCAAAATCAAAACCACAACCCACACACAACATTACAAACCACAGTAACTACAGTATATAGTCTAGCCATAATAATAATAATATGATACCTCTCTACAAATACCCCAAAACCCCCAAAACCCTAACCTCAACCCTCCTCCTCCTCCTCCTCCCCTTTCCCCTCCCCTCCTGCTGCACCCCCTCATCACCCCAAACCAACTCCCCAAAATACATAAAATCCCCCCCCATACTCTCCCCGTACCTCCCCAACAGGTTCCCATAACGCCCAAGCCTTCCAGCGCGCGCCGCCACCTCCCTCAATAAGGCCCTAGCAGCGCGATTAGCGGCCTCGCGGTCGGCATATATAGCGTGGATTTCCGTGGAGGTTATTCGGTCTTCTTCTTCTTCTTCTTCTTCTTCTTCTTCTTCTTCTTCTTCTTCTTCTTCTTCTCCCTCTCCCTCTCCCTCTCCCTCTCCTTCTCCTGCTTCCTCCTCCTCCTCCTCCTCCTCTTCTAGGTTTTTTTGAGGGTTTGTCGTTTCCTGTTCCCGGGAGGGGGAGGTTGTTCGGGAGAAGGTTGTTCGGGAGAAGGTTGTTTTGGTTATTGCGTAAAGGGGTTTGGGGTCTGGGGTTTTGGTGGACATGTTTTTTCGGTTGCGGCGTTTGGGTTGGGTTGGGTTGGTTGCGGCGTTTTGGTGGGGGGACTTTTGTTTGTTGGGGGGAGGAATGTGGGAGGTGGAGGAAGAGGAGGCGGGGTGTAATTATTGTGCTCTATATTACAGATATGAATTGATAACTACCTGTTACATACAGATTATGTGCTCGCCGCTCACTCCGGTTTACGGTACAGTACGGTACATACACTTCCAACACAATCCAAACCAAATTAATCACCTCCAATCACTCGCACAAACCACCCACCACCCCTCCTGCCCACCCATACCGACAACCACGAAAAAAAGAGGAAAAAAGGAAAAATAAAAGAGACTACTACACACCAACATATACATATATACATGCACAAAAATTAATAAATACAAAACAAAACAATATCTACACATACCTCTGATAAACCCTCCGTGGCGGCTGCTGATGATACATTCCCCACAGCAATCCATTGTAAGCCTTAACCGCGAGCGTAACGGGCTCAATCATCTCCTTCTCCCCATCCGCCTTCCTCCAAACTCTAGAGCGCTTCCACATCCTCTTCCACGCCGGCACCCCCGGCGCGACAGGAACACACTCGGGCGCTCTGGTCATCGTGCCGGCGAAATTCAGCTCCCAGACCATGCCGGGGGTGGCGGCGTACACACTCTTCTCCGTCCAGGGCGACACAGCGAGGGCGAAAACAGGGTCCATAGGCTCCGGGCAAGAGCGCTCCGGGAGTTGGAAGTTGGTGACCCAGCTGTACGGGTATTTCGACCATTTGCCCTCGGTTGGGATGTACTCCTCCAAGTCGCCGTATTTGCCCCTGATGTCGAAGACTCGGAGCATGCAGGCCTCGCTGTGGCCCACCAGGAATTTGCCCGAGTCCAGGGTGTGCAGGGAGCGGATGGGCTTGGATATGAAGCTACCCCAGTGAGCGACGGCTTCCTTGGGGGAGCGGAGGTCATGCATGCTTTTGTTACCAGTTATTGGCTTAGCCACAAGCCACGAGCATAGAGATTATAAAGTAGAATAGAGAATACCTCAAGTCACCACCAGACCAGGCACTTAAGAAGACCCGCCCAGAGGGAAACTCGCCCGCGAAACTTTCCAATCGGGCAGTCGCAGTAGCATCCGTACTCGCCCTGAGCCCTAGCGGATCCGGAAAAGCCCTCATGGGCGTCTTCCGAACCCCATCAGGAGTAACAGCATAGACACACAAGGGGCTCTCATGACTATTGGTCTTTGTAACAGCCAAAAACTCGGGCGAAAGTAAATTCGTGCTCCAAATATCCCCATCGCCAGCGCTCATCTCAACTTCCGACACTGGTGCCTGGGGCGTTACCTGATAATCGTCGTTAGAGGGGATGTGCACCCTGTAGAGCGCAAACCTCGATGTCAGGCCAGTCCTCACACCAGCGCTCATAAGGCCGCACTGGTTCCCGGAACCAACGTGCGGGAGTATGGAGGTGTACTTGCCGATCCTGGGGCTCCACTGACTCTTGCGCACCGGGACCCCGAATCGCCCCAGCACGCTCATTCTTCCGGCCCTTCCGAGGCCCGTAGTCAATTTTACCATTTCCAGCGCGCCAGAAGCTCGCCCGACGACGGCGATCTCGGCATTCTCCAGGCCGCCGGAGCCCAAAAGATGGACAGCAGTGTAATCCTGTGGGCTATCCCTGCAGCTGCGAAGATAATTTGCGCGATGCTTTGCATTGAAAATCTCAAAGACGGTCGGCTCTTCCTCATCCTCGCCGCCGCCTTCCCCCCCACTAGCCCCCTCCTCCCCCTCATCCACATTCACATCCCTGCCCCTACCCCTACCCTTATCGCTATCCTTACCCCTCTCACCATTCCCAACACCAGAACCAGTAACAACTCCTTCGTATCTCCACCACCCATCACTCCTCCCATGCCTCCTCCTCTTCCTCACCATCATATTCGCCCCAGCGCCAATGACAAGCACCTCCTCACCACCCGCCCACTCCTCCCAAAGGTCGATAACAGGCGCGCACGCATCCTCCCGCGCCCGACGCCGCAATCCCAACCTCCGCTCCTCCTCCCTTTTCTTCCTCCGACTCCGCCACTTCCCCTCGACGAACAGGCCGCTCGCAAGGAAGCCAAAGTTGTCCCAATTGCTGCGCGTCACCGTCAACTCCTCCGCCCACCGATTCCACGTGAGAGCCGACTTGCCGTGCGGCAATGCCTTCGTCACCTTAGCATGGAAACCGGCATGCCGGCATTGCACGAAGACGCGCCAGCCCTCGGCAGATATAAAAGCATGCAGCGGCTTGCACGTCTGCGAAAGGTGCGTTAGACACGAGGCGGTGGGCAGGTGCACGATTATGGAGATGAGGATGTCAGTTGGGAGGGTTAAGAGCTTGCTAGTCATTTATCCGGGGAATTATAAGTAAAAAAGACTCAAATTTCTTTGGGCCGGCAAGTTAGCAGGAAGGTATTGTTTGTGCGCGTGTGGGGGTGAAAGATGATAGAGAAGAGAAAATGGTTCAGGAGGGTTTGGTAACCCCTTTTCGTGTAACGGCGGATTCTGTCATACTGTGCCTGCAGATTACAGTAGAATGACGAACGAGCGGGGACCATGTCAACTTACCAGCAGCTCCCAGAGGCTTTCCCGCCCCTACGATGCCGGCTTCCCATCCTGCAAAGCTTATCTGAAGAAGAGGAAAAGGAAAGAAATACCATCTCTACAGAAACCCAAGCACTAGGCCAAGCCATACTCACTAACCCCAAAACTTTATCGTGTTTTAGTCCATGGACACCCATACCACAACCCCTACTCAACCCCCGGCGAAGGAAATTATGGTATTATACAAGCACGCTCCGTACTCCCCGAGCGGGAACAAAACATAAGAAAGCCTGGCATTGGACGCAAGTACTGTTCTAGTACAATACTAACAAACCCCCCAACCGACACCGTAGGCCATCTCCACCCCAGAATCATTAACCGAAAACCTAGTTTCGAGATTCAAAGGAAAGCAATTCACACTCTCTACTTATGCCATATCCCCCAAGAATAAAGAAATATACTTTGCTCAAGAATCATAATTTCCCTACGTCATACTGTAGTATGGTATGGAAAGGTAGGGTGTAAGCACGCAGACGAGTGAGTATTTGTGATGCATCAAGGGTTGCCTAATACGGTACGCTATTACGGCCGCTATCATAATATTATGCGACCTGCTACCCCACTAGAGCGAACAAAAATTTACCATTACATTGCGATCCAACACACCATAAACGTAGGACAAACACACAAACATCACAATTAACCCATATATCAGAAATAAAAACTTAAAGGAAGACTCCCGTACCCCTTACCAACCCAAACTCCATCCACACATCCACCCTTTGAAGAAGAAAAACCTCCCATCGTTTGCCGGACGTACGCATAGGCGACTAAATTTCGGACCGCACATCTTACATCCATTCATATATCCATATATCTTTGCCTCACTGACTCGTTCCGAATTTTTTTGACGGCCGGACGGGGGAAATGAAAACAAGGATGGGGTGAGAACTCCCCATCCAGGGGTAGCGGGGAGAAAAGAAAGAAGAGGCGAAACAAGGAAAGCGCATTTCCGCCCCCCCGCCCCCCGGTGGGGGATATAGCGAACGAATGACATGTAGATCACAATAACTGAGAAAGGAGGGGGAAAAAAGATTCGTAGTAATACAGAAAGAGACGAGATATTTTGCTATTTCCCTCATTCATCTTTAGATTGGCGCTCCGTTCTCGCCAAGGGTTCCCAGTTCCCCGGTTAGTCCAAAGAAGTTGAACCTGTCGCGCCTGGCATTAGCGTCCCTAACACAAGAACAGAAGGAGGGGGTAATCATACCAATCCTCGACATTCAACGCCGTCGGAACTATCTTCTCACCACTACTATTACTCCAGGTGTCTTCAGGGCTACTCCCGGAGCCCATAGCGCCATTCGGGTCAATCTCGAATGGGGCCGGCCAGGCATGTTGTTGGGACATGCCTGTGTTCTGTATGCCGCTCATGGAGATTGGCGATGTGCTTTGTATCTGACTTTGCATGGGCTGGTTCATCGAATTCTGTGACAATGGCATGGATGGGCTCGTTAATTGTGGGTCCAACGCCGAACTACTGTTGTGGTTCGGCGGTGATAGGTATGAGATCCCGGAATCGTCTGGAAAGAGCTGGCCCGGTTGGAAATTCTCCCATAGACTTTGGGGAATTGGCGGCGAAGATCGTGTGACCAAGTAAAGGTCTGGGGGGGTGGCAGGAACAGACATGTTCGGTGGCTGGAATGGAGTAGGGGGGCGGGTTCCTCCTTGGCTCTGACCACCCATGAATATATCTGTTCCCTGTCGGAGATGCGGTGTCGTGCTGCCCGGAGCGGACATGCCCACTGTGTTGTTCTGGATGCTTCCTGGGGTCGGGGCTGGTGTCTGGGGCCTGGATCTTTCGTATGACATATTAGGCACCGGCCTTCCAGAATGGCCGCCTATATCCATCTCATCAAATTTCCTCTTGATGGGTTCAGTGGTGCTGCGAACTTCTGTAGAAGTCGAATTTTCTCTATTGGACCGGTTTTGCTGATGCTTCCGGGATTGATGACGACGCCCGGTAGACTTTTGGAGTCGCTCCTCTAAGGCTTTGTTCCCCAGAATAGACTCGAAAAGTGTGTATACCATCTTTGCCACAATCCACACTTTCGAAATCTCCTTCAGGGCCTTCATACACTTTCTCATGCGTTCCTTAGAGTCGGCAACCACTGTCGGGTTTGTTGAACGATTCTGGTACACATGCATGATCAAAGCCGAGAAGAGACTGTACACAATGAATGCAGGACAGTATCTGAGCTGGTCATGTTCGGCTAAATTATCAACGATGGAAGTAATGGCTGTTGCAGCCCGGAAAGCAATATTCCGTGAAGGGTAGGAGGTATTCTCCATCCCATTGGGAGCAGTGCTCACTGGTGGCATATGTGCCCGATGGAGCAAACATAGAGTTGTGCTGTGTTAACGTTTCAGCATATCATTTTAAGTGAAACGGAAAAAAGGAGTCATCAACTTACTAATAGGTAGAATGGAGCGAGGCCGCCCAGAAGTTTTGCCTTGACTTATCTTCGACGTGATAGCGCATGGCCGGCGGCACGTGCAACATCCAGTCGGCAAGCGCAAGATCGCTGTGGACCAGATCAATCGCGTTCTGTCTCCTTGCTTTAGAAGCCACCGAGTACTGCTGGGATAATACCAATCCCATAATTTCACACAGTTTGACATGGTGAAGGAAGAATTGGATATGGAGAGGATCTGGTGGATATTCCGTAGGGAATCCAGGTTCGTCCTCCAAGAAATCCTCTTCTTGGACCATCTCAACATCTGAATCATCAGTGTTAATATGCACTGGCCTTCCAAGAGCAACAGCTACCATTCGATCCCTAGTAAAGAGTGTCCACCATATCCGTTTCCATAGCTTTTTGTCCACCTTGCTTAATTGAGAGTGTTCAACACTGCACTGAATTAGTTAAGGGTCGATCCTCAAGATATCACTCGTATACAAACCTCCTATGCATACCAGAACCCTGAGCTACAATGGTAGCTACCCGACTCCAGTAAAATACATTCTTTGTCACATCTGAGATTGAAGATTAGCACGTGTTAACATAAACATCAGATGCTGAACAAACCTTCGGGGCCCTCCCAATACCACCCCATCAATACCAACGACTGTACAATAGTAACGCGGTCGTCCTCGTAATTTGCATCATACAGGGCTTTAGCTCTCTTGTAAAAGGTCATAGCTGCCGGAGTAGTAGACCCAGAAGCATCCATCAATTGCGGGTTCGTACACACCCTTGATCCAGCAAGCAATATACTTTGCAATAGCAAGAGTGATGGCGGGTTATTAGGATCTCGATATCGCCGCATGAACCTACTCCTATTGATTACAGGTACAATCGGGGCAATCCACTTAAAATACGCTTCGACCAATTCGTCGCAGAGAGCTCTCGGAGGCAACAGGAAAGCACCCCGCTGATGAAGGATCTCAATCTCAATAGCGTCCAGCTCTGTTAACCTAGCCCTCGACCCTCGAATATTCTCTGGTAGGGGGTAATGCACAACGTCCGGTGTGCCATGTTTATCGTGAACCAATAAGCTGAGATTTGATGATTCACCTAAGTCCCGGTTAGTCTTTGCACATGCCGACTACTCCCTGGCCACGCCCTACCTAAATACGCAACTCTTCCAGCCTCTTTAATTGGAGCCCTAGCAAACTTGGGCTTCATAAACTGGGTGAGAGTCCTATTATCGGCGGCGACCTGGGCTGATTTAGCCTCCGGAAAGCCTGGGGCTGGGGTCCCATCCTGGTGCGGTAAGACTGTAGTCTGCGGAGTTTTGTTGAAGTTCATTTGGATATTATCCACCGGCGATGGCGACGGGCCTTGTACCGAGCCTTGTCGTTCTGAAGACCTACTCCCCCCCCATGACCATTGTCAGGATCGCCCCATCTCCGACTCCAAAGATCGACCGGGTAAAGGTTAAAAACGTACTCATCATCACCATCTCTTGACTTTGTAGTCCCAGCAACCTTCTTCCTCTTGGGCGTGGGAATCTTGCACTCGATGGAAAAGGCGACGCAGTTTGTACACGGAACGCCTAAGCTGGCAGCATCGCATCTAACCTATACCACTCATCAGCTTTCTGTAGGGACCCTTATGTAAAAACAAGGGCAAAGCCAGTAAATGCACCGTACCTTTCTTGCATGGCATGTCTATGTTCAATCAAAGCTAAGTTAGCCTCTATTCCAAATAGTGCAACAACCTCCCCACAGCAACGGCTTTTTCTCTCTCGATAATCCGAAAACGACGAAAAATGCCCCACAAATAACTCTGTTCTTTTAGACACTCACTTCACAAGCTCTGGCCGCACGTTGCCTATTGTAAGGACCAAAGGGCCGAGAACCAAGGCCATTCCAAACCGTCAGTAAATTGTCAATAAAACTCCCAATCATGAACTCTCTCTCATTATCCCGTGTCTCTTTCTCATCCAGGGCTGTTCTCCCCAAGGGTCTTATTCCACCTCCGTAATATTACTTCCGGATAAATTGAATATTTTTCCTTTCGTAACCCTCAGAAGTTCCCACCCTTGTATACGGAAACCCTTCCGGTATAACTTTTTTTTCTTTTTCGCCTTCTTGGGGGAAATAGACACGGCGAGAAGTGACTTTGTGGGGTATGATGTGAATTTGTTTTTCTTCTTCTTTGTTTCCAAAAGAGAACAATAACGGGATGAATCAAAAAAAAAAAAATCAAGAGGAAAAGGGGATTTTTGAGAAGCATACCTCCGAAAGCTTGGATGTGAAGAATTCTGACTAGTAGGCATACCCGATTGAGACGAGGCCGACGGGGACGCACCACTACCCGTACTCTCAGCCCTCGAGTTTTCCGTCATCGCTTCAGGAGGCATTTCTCGATTCTCGAATTATATTGATGCAATGAACGCTTTGCTAGAGTTATCGTATTGTAAGAAAAAATTAAAGAAAAAAAGAAAAAAAGAAGAAAGGTATTATTTTCCCGTTTCAGTAGAAGAGGAATGATGGTCGGAGGAAGAGCGATATCCGCTGCTGTGATGACGGTGATGAAGGATGGGCGATGGTTTGGTTGGTAAGGTTGGTGGGTAGGTAGATGGGGTAGGTAGGTACGGTATTGTAGAAGGTATGCCTATGGTACGTGTGGGATAGGTCAGGAAAGATGATGCGCCAGGAACACGCGGGGAGGTAAAGTAAAGTTGACGGGAAATTGTGGAGCACGCAAGGCAGGTGGAAGATAGGAGGAAAAAAGAACGTGGGTTAGCGGCACTCTAGCAGGTATTGGTATTGGTATTTGGGAGGGCTATGAAGTTTCGGGGGGGGTGGAGAGGGGGGTGGAGGACTGTTCTTGGTTGGCCCGTTTGATGCGGAGTGATGGAGGGGGTGGGGGGAGGAGGAGTGAGAGTGGATGATTTTTCCTGCTTTCTTCTGTTTCTGGTGCTGCTGCTGCCTCTTCTCGTGCTTTCCTTTCCTTCTCTTTCTTCTTCTTCCCTATCGTGCTGTATTCCCCACCTTTTTCTCTTACCTTCCCCTGATTTCCCTTCCTCTTCTTCTTTCCCTTCCCCTTCGTCTGTCCGACGCCACCTCCAAACTGGCAGCTTATTGCGTTCAAAAACGCCGGTTTGATGGTATCTAATGCCCAGATCCGGCCGCTAGTTGATACGTGCTGCACGAAGTACCGGTAATGAACGAGTGAAGCCCCAAACTTTTGTCGATTGGGGGAAAAAATAAAGATAAAGATAAAAAAAGTGTTACAAAAACGAGACAAACAAGTGGAGGGCCCTTCCTTCTTTTTTCTTTTTTTCCTTTCTTTGCTCGGACGTCCGTTAGGAATGATAAGTTCAAGGAACTCCAATTCCTCCGAGCCACTAATCCACCAATAAATTCACAGCCAAGAGCCAACAAGCTCCTAGCTAGTACTCCCGCCAGTAAGGCTTGGAGGTTTAGGTACTGATTGCTAGTAGAGAACGCGACTGGCTGACAGGACTACCGCACCGCACCGTTATTGTGCTAAGCTAGGGCCGTGTAGATATCATGGCTATATAGATAGATAGATTGGAGAATGTTATGAGCTACCACAGCATATTTGAGGAGCCGATATGAATAGCTCTGAGGAGGAGGATGGAGCGGTGGAGCGCGTAAGAGGGAGGGAAGGAAGGGATGTGATGAATTATGGTGCAGTACGAGCACGGATACTGCACTCAGGTAGAGACGAGAAAATCGGAAAAAAGGATTAGCAAGATTGTAGGAGGGAGGGTGAGCAGGGAGTCAGTATAAATGGAAAATACTATTACCAGTGAACCATAGCAAGCACAAACAACAACCTGAGGTGGATACCAAGCACATTATCTCATTCACATCAAGATATCCTGAGCGATAATTAAAAATTAGTCATGGCGCACGGGTTGGCCTTATGGAGATTAGTTGAAACCCTTAGAAGCCCTTCAAAATCTCCAAAATTCATGCATCAGAGAATGGTAGATACTGGTGCAACCAGTCTGGGTTTCTAATTTGAACAACCTTGAACATCTCTCTCCACAAAGTTTCTCAATCGATCAACACAAATCCCTGTTTTGCCCATCTGCTTTACCATTTTTTCGTCCCCACACGAGTGCAACACCGACAGGAAGAGGGCTGAAGTTCGTTGATGGAGACAAGGAATGGTCATGTCAGGTCAGATAATTATGGTGGAAGGGTCCCTTACACGGAATTTTTAATTTTTAATCGACTGTGCTACTTGTACTAGTACTGTATGTTACTGTGCAACAGTACCGTATATTGGGTCACGAACAATGATGCAAAGTTTCTCTTTTTTTCTTCTTCTTCTTTCTTTTTCCCTCACTCGCAGCTCTTGCGGTATCGCAGGAGTCCATCCAATCCCCACACTGGCAATAGGGAAAACACAATTCCTACTCGAGTACTCATCACAAGGTACCCGACCGGAAGCCGCCCACTATAATATTGTAGCACATCGTCAACGTCTTGATAAACTACAGGACCCATAGAACTCCTCTAGACTAGAGCATCATCACTTAAATACATGTATCATACTCTAGTCACTTCAGCAACTCCCGACTCAATTATTTGTCCCGCATTTAAACTTCAGCCTGTCTGTCTCCTCGCTCAGTATTGTATACCATGCATCGACTGGTTAAATGCCATGAGCGGCCGAGCAAATCACCGTTTCCATCACCACCCACAGTGTGCTTCTTTTAGTAGAGTGTGACACGAGCACTATCACCTTACGAGCACCGCACGATAACCTTCTCCTATCCCCACATTAACCCCCTGGATGCCGGTATATCATGCATAAGATAGAGTACCATAGTACCATCGATATCCTCATCCAACCCCGCGAGAGACAAAAGAAGAGGAGGCGGGGAAGGTGAGGAACATTCACAGTATCGTAAGTGCCGGTGCCCGAGCAAGGAATCCCTCTCCTTCGCCCAGCACAAGCCAGGAGAGAAAAAAGAAAGAAAAGGAAAAAGAAACCATACAATACGAAACCCCCGACCCCGCACACCCGCCGTTTCAAAAATACCCGAAGCAGATCATAGTCCTGAACACAATCTTAGCAATTTCAGAAACCTAACCATACAATGCTTGCTATTCGCACTCCGCTGCGCTCTACCGTAATAATACCGGTAATATGATGCAGCCCCGGAAAACGGTTGTCCTTTCGCGACAGGGTTTCGCAATTCAAGACAGCACAACACAGTTAGAGGCGGGGGGTGGTTGACGCCGAGGGTCTTTTTGACATGTGAACTGAATACTGGTATCAAAAGTGGAACTTGCCTCTAGAGTAATCTCTTTCTTTTCTTTTCTTTTTCCTTTTTGCTATGTACGAGTACGAGTACCGTAAAAACTCTTGCGATTCACCATCTCGGTTAGGTCTCTGATCTCGGGGTAAAGAAACAAAGCTTCTTGAGAAGGATTAGTGCTTTCTTGATGTGGTATAGCCTGGGTGCTTTGGCCTTTTTTGATCTCTTGAACTTGCCAAACTAAACCTATCTTGGGCTGATGACTCGATTCGCGAGGATAATCCGATGGCGAATCGCAAGAGTTTTTACGGTACTGGTACAAGTAGTCTACCATTGCTTTCATCTTAAACTTCGTCCTATGATTGTACTGCTTGAGGCTCTTGTTCCGACTTCCTACATATGATAACTACTATAATGCCATCATGTCATTGTAACGACAAATGGACACACCCGAGTACTGTACCGCATGGTTATCGGAAGCGGCTCGCAAATATTGAATCTATCGTGGCTCCAAACTGCAAGGGAGCAGACTGCCTTCAAGGGAACCCAAATATCGAAATGGGGTTGGGGAGGGGAAGCATTCTAGCACTATTATATTACGGCAAGTTGGAAGGGGAATTAAAGAGGCTTTCTTCTTCTTTTCCCCTTGAGGATGTACCATACTGGTACAGTAGTGTACTAGAGTGCGCATGATACGAAATTACTGTATTATCATACCGTATATTTCTCATGGTCAGATTATTATAACCTACAATGGTCGAACGCGCCATCAGGGCTACAATATATCAATGCTCACCAAGTTATCAATATCACACCCCCATCGCGAATTACCTGTACTCAAGTATATACCCACAGCGAATCGTGACCCCCTCCTACCCCGGGCTACCATACCATACCGGTACTATACCAGTCCGCAACACTACCAAACCCAAACCCAGAGAAACCACGACCACCTGACCATCCATCCAAACAACGACTAAAAAAAAAAAAAAAAAAAAAAAAGCATGTGAAAAGAACCCGACAGTCCGTTTCCAAAGACAAAACGACAAAAGTGAGGGACAAAATCTCATGACACATCACACAGGCTACCGGTAGTCAACCCAGAGCTTGGGGTAGACCAGTCCAGTTAGTCTAACGGACGAAAGGGCGCCGGTTACCGCTATCCTGCCTCTTCTCTTCTCTCTCTGGGAAGGGAGAGAGGGAGGAAAGTACCGTAAATTCTGGGTAAACTCGACCCGCCACTATAACCTGTATGGTAGTTACTATCCCTAGAAAAGCAAATTCGCCACAGGGTTAGTCTTCAAGAGGAATAGTGGCTACTTTAAGAAGTATGGCGGCGGGTCGAGTTTACCCAGAATTTACGGTACAGGAATTACCTTAGAAGGGGAGCAGACTAATAATATAATCTCACATAGTCTTGGAATATATATGTACAGTACCGGCACTCTACTCTACTCTACTCTCCTGTCTTGTAAAGTACTGTACCGGTACTAGTAAAAATACTCGCAAGACCTCCGCGATGTTTGGTCGGCGGGCACGAGACCATAGCTTAGGTACTAGTACAATATAAGTTAAGCATGATACTAGGACACTACCATTCCAAGCTCCCTTCCCTCAATTTTCCTACCCCGCTTTTCACCTTCCTATTTGGGAAGGTATAAGCGTGGGTAAAACACCACACATCAATCTCACGATCCTGACCCGCCCCTGAACTTGGAGCTTCATAAGGGTGCTGGAAAGGCCTCATCAGCAAAAAATTACCCTGCGTCAGATACGGCGCCGTTGCGTCCTGACGCACGCGACGTTGAATCTGCGTCCCCTGCGTCCTGTGCGTCCTGAGTTGCGTCCCCTGCGTCCTGTGCGTCCTGA
>Ga0307509_10007779_pt1 | contig 13887 bp, 10 predicted proteins | sample 10_EM_MG_FD_202245 | JGI IMG/M metagenome (GOLD analysis project Ga0307509, IMG submission 202245) | Populus trichocarpa ectomycorrhiza microbial communities from riparian zone in the Pacific Northwest, United States - 10_EM | ecosystem: Host-associated > Plants > Roots > Unclassified | place...
TCTCGTTAATCGGTTGAGGTTGAAGGATATCGCGCTTAAGATGCCCTGCAAGTCGCGTGAAGGTGACGATGCCATCCAGAGTCAAACCGCAAAGTACCGGGTGGCAGTTGAGCTTTGCAAACAAGTCAGCAGCAGACATGTTGCCAAGTTGGAGGAACGGATGTGAACGACCGCCATGTAGCGTAGGCCTTAGCGTTGAACGGACGTGGGGGGTCAGGTGATCGTGATACGGCAATTCCCGCCGCACAACGATCGCCGCAGTCCACGCCGCAGTTTCCAATTCCCAAACTTACTGAAAATCGGAAGCCCAAAAATACTCGAGAAGATGAGGTTGACGGCACTCATAGAAAGATCAGTAGTGCGAGTAGTGACACTGATATCTGAATTTACTTACAATAAGAACTCATATAGAAGCAACAGCGCAGGGTGAGAATGAGCGAGCAATATTTAGTGGACTTTGCATAGTGTAGAAGCGAAATAAGAACTAGAGAAGGGAAATGAGGCCTGGTGAAGCACTTTCGAAGAAGTTGAACAGGCTGCGTCATTGCAGTGTCAGTGTCAACGAGTCAAGCTATTGATGGCACATACTGCCACCGGAGACAGTGTTGTTTTTTGTTCAAGTATTCCGCCACTTGGCCATGAAAATTCAATGTAAACACTATATGGAGGGTACCTGAAGACAGGATTTGGAAATGAGATTTGGAAATGAATGGGACAAAATCAGGTTAAGTGGACGAACTTGCACAGGGCTATGATTATTCACCGACATTTTCTCCTTGGACCTTTCCACACCAGCACTGGCACTCTGAGAATGGGATAGAAGGCACCGTCCCAGGATCCTTTGAAGTAATCGTCCACCATGAACGGGATCCTATAGCCGACTTTCTCTTGCCGTTTTCACATGGGGTTCTACGATATCTGTTTTCTCGAGTCTGCTCTATTGACAGCCAACTTTCGCATGCTTATCCTGTGGAAAATAGTTGAATGCAGTATCCTAGCCTTGACTCGGAATAAAAGGTAACTATGGTTGACCAAGGTGACGAGAGCAGCGAAACGAAAATTGGTTGTGCTCTTAGAATCTGGGCCACTGTAGCTCGTTTCATGATCCGAATTCCCATCGTCAGTCTACCAGTAAGAGTCGTAGTCGGTGAGAGTTGACCAAGTAACGCCTTCGAACAACCACTAGATTTCAAGATCAGGCGTGCCATTGAGATGCAACAAGCGCTTGAACGACTCCGAGTCCCATAAGTTAAAGCCAAGCAAATTGCTGAGCAAAGTTGTCGTGAGAGTCTCTGCCCATGTGCGGTCCCAGACAGAAAAAATGAAGGCTAACGGGGGCTAGAAGGGTTATCATTATCATGGAATGCTTATCTTCCGTGGGACGCCATTGGCATGAGAAGGAGACTCACGGGCCTTCGGCTTGTTGCATTTTGGAGTAGACGAGCCCATGATATGACGTCGGGCCTTGGCCCTGGATCCCTGGGACGACAACGTTAACGTTAGGTGGTAGGCCGTTTTATTTTCACCCAGGTTTAATGCAATTTTCTTGCAAGGGTTCACGGAAAAATATCTGAGAAAGAGATGTATGAGCACGAGTCAAGGTCACGGAAATAATAAAGAGAAGAGGGCTTTGGACGAGCCTAATATAATTTGAATGCCATTACGCCTCTCCAATCGCACCCATGCAGAGTTATGTAACTCGAAAGACCAAGAGCTTGCTAGACTTCTAGGGACTTTTTCATAAAATGCGACGCGATCTTGAAGCTGCTGAAATCGCAATTCGTAAAGTATAAAGAATTAATTGGAAATTCCAATACAACCGTTATTTCCTTGAGGACATCTTGAGGGAAAGAGTATCCCGTAGTTATGAATGTTACCCATCTGAGATGTAAATACTACGCTGTGTCCGCATATTCAATGTTGCCCCTTTCGTATTCCCGGAGCAGGTCCATTCCCGAGTAAGATATTTCGATCGTTTTCCCTTCGTTTTTTATGAGATTCAAGAGACATTCGACTGTGGCCTTTCGGAGTCTTGGGTATTCATGTTTCATGAAATATTGAGATAAGAGTTCGACGGTAATGGTCAAAGATTGCATGGACCTCACACGATCGTCGTCTTGATCAAAGGTTTCGTTTCCTGCAGCGGTGTTTGAGGAATCTACGTCCTTGCCGAAAATTCGAGGAATAAGATCGAAGTGGAGCGGTTGGGATCCATAGTACTGAAATTTCAGGGATCGTAGTTGGGGAAGGGGTGGTGATGAGCCAGGATGAGTCGAAGTAGGGCTTACAGCAAGAAGTGTGAGAAGAAAATTAAGGCATACCGCCTTTTCGAGCAGGAGTTCAATTTCTTCGAGCAACGGTATGCGCGTCAGAAGGTGATCGAAATCTTGGGTGTGCATGAAAGCCCTGGCCAAGGAGAGGTGTCGCAGAGGAGCATGGGATCGAACAAAAAAATCAGTCAGGATGTTCGTTTGTATCGTCCGCTCTCTGGAAATTTCGTAGGACAATGACTCGAGCGAAGGTAACGTTAGGTTGGTGAAGATAAAATCTACAGAGATATCATCAGAGTCTTTAATCGTCAGCTTCCGCAGCTGTGAGTGGATGAGAGGTACAAGCGGGCTGGGGTAGTCATCGTGCCCTGCTGTAATTCCAACTGCGAAATCCGTCATTTTTGGTGCAAGCCGAATGAGCTCCAGACATTCGTCCATAAATAGGGAACCGCAGTTTAACGAGGTGACATTTCCCCAGTGAATCCTGAGAGAACGGATGCAAAGTGCTCCCAGGGTGACCTTTATGGGCTTCAGGAGATCGCCGTCAGCGTTGAATGGTATTCGACTCTTGTAGCTGAGTCGAAATCCATCGATTCGAAGGTGTTGAAATCTTTCCGGTTCGTTTTGTGCGGTTTCGGAGGGGAGGTTATGGAATAGGGACAGATACATCTTTGGGATGCAAATATCGAGACATTGCCAACGCCTCGAGTATGAGTTGAGGGCCTCTATCAACTTTCCAACGTGGGGGTTAAATCTAGGGTTTCGGGAGGACACCCGGGTCTCGAGTGAAATGTGTAAAGGAAGGTTTGCGGTGCGACCGAGCCACTCTTTCGCAAGTTCAACCTGTACGCTGAACGAAGAACCAGAGCTCTCGGGAATATCTGCCATCCGCAGGAGAGCCCAAAGTTCGGGAGTTGCCCAAGCGATTTCCCGCCATTTCTTGCAGACGGCCCCCAACGTTAACATGCAAAATCTCTGCGAACGGAATTCCTTGTTGCACACTGGTGCTGGGTCATGGCAAAAACTGAAAATGAGGCCGACAACTTCGTTTGGAACGTTGCGAATGAATGAACTGTGGTAAAAATTGATATTTGAAATTAACGATTGCTGTGCAGCCTTCAGGTTGAGAAGTGTCTTCTCCACTTCCTGAACCTGAGCCTGAAGCGTCGCAAACTTGCTGCAAGGGTCGCAACGGCTGTGTCCGCCCTCTGTACAACAAGATTCAGTCAGTTTGAGAACGTCGGGTTTATCTTTGAGAGCACTGAGAACGCCGCACTCGTCGCACCGGTCTTCAGGCATAAGGAGAGTAAGTTCGCAAGTAGGTGATGTTGGTGATAGCTGGTGATTCACTGATCCAAATGTGACGAGATATGTCATTGTGACGGTCCTGATCTTGTGACTCCGGGTTTGCTCCCGACTTGCGAACGTTCAACGCGTGATATACTCACCACTGGCACACAGCCTCCAGTTGGACAGACTAACATCAACTCAAGGCGGGACTGCAACCAACGTCGAGTACGTGAGGGGTTCTCTGAAGAACACAGTCATGGTGTAGACTAGCGGAGGAGTGAAAAGATCCTTGGTTGAGAGGGATGCATTAGTATTACCTCAGGTTTAGACCATGGAGTATATGCGAAGGATCAGCTTGAAGTCTCGATGCGGCAGCTACGGAATCCCCTTAGACACTGGCTTGGGTTCGTAAAGGTAGGACGCGTTGACTTCATGAAGGTACCTCCCATTGGGTCCACCGGTCCTCAAACGACGCGATAGCCACAGGAAAGGGTTCTTTTTGAATCAAAACGCGGGATAATAAAGGCGACGTCATTCCAGATGAAAGATTGACGAGGAAAGTTACGGCTTCTTCATCCCCGTTGGTTACCCGAGGCCATTTGGGAAACCTCTCTATTCGTGAAAACCTTGAATGACTGACGGGGACTGAAAGAGTGAATCTCGCAAACTGAGCACATAAAACCACTCCAAGGAATTACCACTCATTCGGATATCAAGGGGTAGGATAACCTGGAAGTATAGTAGGATGGATAAAATGCATGAACCATGCATGTTTAGAACAGTATAAGCGAAGACAAAAAATTGTACCACTGATTCTGTGTTGGGTCGTCAATCCCAGCCAATCTGTGGCTTGCGACGATGATCGTGATCGTCCTCCAAAGGTTTTGCCTCGGCCCTTAGGGCTCTCATACACAACTTCGTCCCGGGATCCGCCACCATTCCATCGGAGCACGTCGTATCAAAGGTATCCATCATCGCTCGAGACCATTCATTATAGTGGCTTTGATCCCTCGCCAGAGACGCTTGCTCCGCGTGCACGAACACCCCAGTAGCCATGCTGCTCGTTGCTCCGTCGGTGCATACATGACGCCCCTGGATTCCGTTAAGATGACGGCCGACAACATTTTTGGTGGCTGTTAACAGGCAGTCACTGTCCGAGGGAAGATTTATTCTCCACGACGGAAACACGTGCTGGAGGTTCCGTTGAAGGCGTTTCACTGGTCGGTCGACCTGGTCCGAATACCACATTTTGGAGGCGGTAGAATTTCCTGTCAATTGATGAGCAAACTATGAGTGGGGGGGGGGCAGTTGAATACTGACCAAGCCCGGAAGAGAGAAATATATCGTCAGAGGCGCAGGTCGAGGAGCCTTTGCCATGAAATTGAACGAAAGAACAGGTTGATGACGGACAGCCGTCCTGTTCGTGTTGCCAGTCATAAATGGCAATGCTAGCATCGAAGATGGGTTCGAGCTATGAGTAAAGAGTTCCGTTAGTGCTGTCAACGAACGAAATGTGGGCAATAGAAACGCACATTGCTATGGGCTGGATCGGTCATGTAATAATCTTGCTTGGCAGAAACCGGTACAATACAATCCGACGGTTTCAAAAAAGCTTTCCTCGTTCGACCTGGCACCAGCAAGCTTTTTGAGCCCGTGTTTTCGAACACAGAAGCTGCTTGTTCCACAGTGCCTAGATCATAGCCGGGATGAGGAGCGGATATGTGAACACTTCGGGAAACTGCGACCCGGAACGTGGGCACAACCATGAACCCCCAACCCTTGAGATACGCTCCGCTTTGTGTACCCGTTTCGTAAAGAACACAATAATCTTTGAAAGGTTCAATTTCGTAGAGGCCTTGGAGAGAGAGCGGCAATGATGTATCTGAGCAGTTTCCATCGACTTCAAGCAATGACCTGACCACCGACTTCCAATCATTTCGCTGGTTTTCAGTAGGTTGCGCTAATGCATAAGTCGATGACGTGTAGAATTCAGCAGGGACGGTGAAGTTGTCGAGACAGGTGGCGAGACCTTGAACAGTTTGCGATTGCTGAAGACAGGATGACGGAATTTGAACGGCTTGGCGGATTTGGGGTATGACTAGTAACTGAAGCAGGAATGTCCTCCAGGAAGCCATGGCAAGGTCGTAAAAATTTCTATATAGAAATATAACGTGTGACACGTAGTGATGTGAGGGTTCTCGGGTTTAAACTTGGCTTTTGGTGTGTGGGAAGGAGAAAAGAAGCCACACATCAACCAGCTGCGGCGCGCCTCGCCCTCACGGGGGTTGTAGGCAAATAAAGTGGCAAAACTATGGGGATTCAGTTTGCCGTCCAAGTGGGGATGATATGAGCTAAGAGGGCTGGGTCCTGCGGGTGAGGCTTCCAAAACGAAGACGTTCTTGAAATAGAATAAGGAGGGGGTGATTTCTTTCACAGGGTAAAACTCACTCAACAGGCCAGCTATGCTTGCGAGGTTAACGGCCAAAGTACGCAAATAAATCATCAGGTTTACTTACCTTGATGATACGTTTACGTCTGTCTTTCGAAGACACACCCTGGAGTTCGCCCATCCTCAGACTGAAAGTTAGGTTTTAAGATTGGTGGTGCCATGAACACAGAGAGCGGGAGTCAAAGTCGAAGAACCCATGTTATCTTATTATACAGATTACAGGGACTGGGGTATTTCTCATGGGCACGTTGAACGAGCAGGACGTGGTAAGAAAGCAAATCGAGGTTGCCGACAGCATAATTTGTCCTTGCTTGGCAAATATCCTGATCTGGGACAACGCGGCGTAAGTACAAACCCACATTCACCGCAGATAATCCTCCAGAAGCCCAGCCATAAATCTTCGAGGTCGACTTCATTTTCCCTCCTCGATAATAGAGTTCTAATTACCATTGTAGCATGTTGCTGCCCAAAGATTCAGGGTTGCCACCTTCCGACAGGCTGATTGGTCAAGATAGGTATGCCCAGTGTCTGTCTGGTGTACACCTGCACTGAACCGTCGTTTAGGCAAGGCTGTCTAATGGGTAGCGATCTTATTAATTTAATATCCTTGAACCTTCTCACCTATTTCTTCAATTCTCTCAGGTATTTCATTTGAGTGGACTCCCGATGAGAATCGCCCAGCTCCAAGTACGATCAGTGTCGAATTCCTGGTTACTGGCACGGAACATGGTCAGCCACTGCTGCTAGAAAAAGTATCTCAGGCAAGATGGGAGTATAAGGGAATTATCGAATTGTAAGTTTCAACGTCATACCGTGCAACAGATAAGAATTTCCCATCTCGCCTCCAGTTCGAAGGAAATCACTTTCGTTGCCAAATCCGAAGAAGTTGGTGACTTAGGCCATGTTTGGTTGACAAGGAATGAGATAGGGGAGATAATTACACCCCCGTCCGTGGATGATCGTAAGCCAACCTCACAGTTACAGTCAGCCAATTTAACTCGCCCTTTGATTTCCAGGATTTATGCTTCACTTTCGAAACAAAGTGGATGCACAGTCCATGTTATCAATGACGATATCATTCCGCGTACCAGATACTGAATCTAAAGAAGTTGCTGCGGTACGCAGTAATCAACTTGAATCGGTTGATCGTAGGTGTTTCTTTTTTTTCGTCTAGGTGAATGTTTGACCCAACGATCAATGCGACTAATATAGATTCGGCGATCCATGATCCAGATTTGCTCCTTACGGCTACGTCTTTACTTCCAGAAGACGATGTGAAGAAGCCTCTGAAACTAAGAACCTGCGGAGATCTATTCTTGAAACGTTTTCGCAGTTCAAGAAATAAGGATGACATCGACAGCTCTGTTAAGGCTTTCGAACGGGCTCGGCAGCTCGGCAGTACGGACATACACTTCCTTGACTTTGAGTACGACTATGCCACTGCACTCTTAGAGCGCCACAATCTAACCCATGACCTCGCCGACCTAAATCTTTCAATATCCTCTCTGGAAAATGTTGTAAAAGGAACAACTCACGAGAGTACAGAATTAGCGCACCGGCTGGGTTTTCTGTCAAGTCTATTTCTGATTCGCTTCAAATCCACGAACGACCTCGCCGACATCTCAAAAGCAATAGAAACACTCCAGCTGGCCATTAATGTTACTCCCAACAGCGATGCCAATTTACCTAATCGCCTCAATAACGTCGCTATTTTCCTTCGTCGTCGATTCAAATCTACAGGAAATCTGGCGGACATTTCTGATGCAATACTAGCTCAACAGAAATTAGTCGACCTCATGCCTGAGGACAACCCAGACATGCCCGGTTGGTTGGATGACCTAGTTTTTTCTCTTGAGTGCCGCTTCCGGCACACGGTTGACCTTGACGACATAACCAACGCGCTATCCATCTTGAGTAAAGCAATCGACCTCACTCCCGACGCGCATACGGACACGGCTAGACGGTTAAGCAGGCGGGGAATACTATTTCGAATGAAATTTCAACGTACAGGCGATTCTGCGGATATTTCCAATGCGATAAAAGACCAGGAGAAAGCAATTAGCCTCATTCCGGGCAGTGATGATCATCAAATTCACCAACTATTTGGAAACCTTGGCTCCTCCTATCTTTGTCTGTTTGACCAAACAGGTGATCTAGAAGATATTTCGAAAGCGATAACAGCTCTCGAACGGGCAGTTCGTTTTATCCCAGAAGATGATCCCAACAGCGGCATCAACTGGGGCAATTTTGGAAATGCCCTTATTCGTCGGTTTGAATGCACTGGCGATCTGTCTGACATTTCCGACTCAATACACGCCCAGCAGAAAGCAATAGGATTGACGCCAGAAGATCATGATAATCTCCCCTCCCTGCTAAACAACCTCGGGCTCTCGTTCCAAACCCGCTTTGACGTGACAGGAGATTTGATAGATATTTCTGAAGCGATCGCAGCACATGAAAAATCCATTCACCTCACTCCAGAGGGCCACGCGAGCATGTCCGCGCACCTGAACAACCTTGGAACATCTTTCCAGTGTCGTTCTCAACGCACCGGGGATATAACAGACATTTCAGAGGCCATAGACGCGCACAGGAAAGCGGTCCGCCTTTGCCCCAAAGGTCATCCATCTATGGCAACGCTCCTCTCCAATCTCGGAAATTCACTTTATGGCCGGTTCAAATCCACAAATAATATTGCAGACATATCTGAAGCGATATTGTCCCATCAAGAGGCTGTTGGTCTCACTTCAGAGAAACACCCAACAATGGCAGGACGACTGGGTAACCTTTCAATTGCTTTGAAGAATCGCTTTGGACTCAGTGGAAACATGGAAGATATTGACACAGCGATATCTGTAGCAGAACGGGCGGTTGAACTCATTCCTAAGGACGAGCCTTCCATTCCTTCACAGTTGAACAACCTTGCTATAGCGTTCCATACGCGCTTTCAGCGCACCGAAAACCTCACAGATATTTCTGAAGCTATTTTGAGGCAGGAGAGGGCGATTCATCTGACCCCAGCCAATCACGGGAACCTACCAGGATTGATTAAAAACCTTGGGCTCTTCCTCGAAGACCGCTTCGAACTCATGGGTGATCCCACAGATATCAAGGGTGCTGTCGCTACATATAAACTGGCAGCTTCTTCCATTACTGGACCACCTTCAGATCGACTTAGAGCCGCAATAAACTGGGCGACAGCATCCAAGCGAATGCAAGATCAGTCGGAATCGTTGGATGCATATAAAACAGCAATCGAACTGGTTTCCCAGGTTGCGGGTATGGAATACACTATTGGATTGCGTCACCGAATCCTTGTCGACACCCCAGATTTGTCGAACGCAGCCGCAGCCACCGCATTTGCTCTTGGTAAACCAAAAACAGCTCTAGAATGGCTCGAACAAGGCCGTTGTCTTGTATGGAATCAACTCAACAATCTTCACACCCCTCTCGACGATCTTGCGTCTTTTGATCACGACCTTGCCGATGACCTATCAAGAGTTTCGCAAGCCTTAGAAAACGCAGGATTACGAAACGAGTCTGTCCCTATTGGAACTGATGCCGACATCATGGTCGAGAAAATGGCCTTGCAAGATGAAGCCACCTCCAGCGTGAAACTTGCGCGGGAATGGGACCAACTGCTTCAGAAGATTCGCGATATCCCGAAATTCAAGAATTTTCTTCGACCCACGCAATATTGTGACCTTATTGAACGCTTACCCAAGGCGGGTCCTGTTGTTATTATTAACGTTCACGAGGATCGCTGTGACGCAGTAGTTCTCGTTGCTGGGACTGATGATCCTCCTCATATACATCTGGATCAATTCTCTTATAAAACTGCAGTCCGCCTTCTGCAGCTTTTACGCTCACATCTTTCTGGTCGTGGAGGTCGCGTGGTCGAAGAATCAGATGAACTCGAACCTGTAAATGACACGCGTGCTCTAGTGCCATTTGTAATGTTTGGTGAAACGATGCAGGATGTTCTGCGTGAATTATGGCTAGGCGTCGTGAAGCCAATCCTAAACGCTCTCGACATTTTGGCGAGTTTTTTTTCTCTCCTTCTCCTACATATATGCTTACTTAGCGTGGTCTACACAGCGTCCTGGACGTCCTGGACGTCCGTCCGATTTATCACGCATTTGGTGGTGTCCAACTGGCCCTCTTGCCTTCCTTCCAATTCACGCAGCAGGGATCTATGGCGAAGCTCGTGGAGATTGTATCTTCGACTACGTAGTTTCTTCCTACACTCCTACTGTGAGCTCTTTCCTAGAAAGGACAAGAGCATCACCTTCGACAGGGCAAGAAAACAAAGTCTTAGTGATTGCCCAGCCAAACGCACCTGGCCTTCCTTCCCTTCCAGGAACAAAAAGAGAATTGAAGATGATCCAGGAGAAATTCAGCGCGGAAAACATTCCATTCCTTAGTTTAGAAGGAGATCCCGCAACTATCGGTCGGACAATGAAAGAACTGGAATTGCACAGTTGCATCCACTTCGCCTGTCACGGGGTCCAAGATACCAGCCACCCACTTAAAAGCGGATTCTATCTGTCTGATGGGCGCCTGGAACTTTGGAAACTCCTACAGATCCAAAATTCTGTAGCCGACTTTGCTTTCCTATCTGCATGCCAAACCAGTAAAGGGGAAGAAGGGCTCTCGGAAGAAGTTATCCACCTTGCCGCTGGACTATTGGCTGCTGGATACCGAGGGGTCGTAGGCACCATGTGGTCGATTCAGGATCGGTATGGACCGAAGGTTGCCGACGAATTTTATACTGATCTCATCAGTCGGCGTAGTAGCATGGGTGTGGGTTTGGTCGGCAGCGTTGGTGCGGCACATGCGCTTCATTATGCCATCCAGCGTCTCAGAGAAGAGGTCGGTGACTCACCATCGGCTCTGCTAACATGGGTACCATATGTTCATATGGGAGTTTAGGTAAGGAGTTCGGTGATAGTAACAGTTTCCTCTACTGGAGTATGTACTTACGATTTCCTAATTTGAATTTCTCAAATCGGCGAACGCAAACGATGGCAGTGGAAGCCTCACAGCAAGGCTTCAAAAATAGTTCTTGGGGGGCCCGGGCGCCTAGCAGAAACGATGATTATGGCAGGTTCAACGTCAAGTTTTGGTTCAAGAGCACTGAGAATGCCGCAATCATCACACTGGTCTTCAAACATATTGAAAGTACCAACTTTGGGTTTCTCTTTATTGTTTTGTCATTTCGAGCAACGAGATCAAAATTCCACGATCGCTCTGGGAGTGAAAACAGTATTAAGCAGTGATTTTAGCCTTGAGGAGGTTCTTAAGAGTTTCGCCGTCCTCAGCAAACTTCTTGATACCCTCATGGAGCTTATCAAACGCCATCTGTTCCTGGAGGAGCGTCCAGCGGAACTCTGGCTCGTTGTCGATATAGGATACTTTGGGAATAGGGTCAGCTTGGGCGGCTGTGATATGTAAATAGATCAATATCAACGTCAAAACGGGCCGGAGCAGATAAATAATAATAATCACATACCAAGTCCAACTTCAAGTCTTCGCGGAACGGGATCGGTAGATTTCTTGAGCTCTTCGAGAAGAGCAGGAGAAATAGTAAGGAAGTCGATGCCGGCAAGGGATTTTATCTCGCCAACCTATGGAATGATCAGTCAAGAAAGTTCAGAACATTATTTAACTGGCCTACATTTCGGAAGGAAGCACCCATGACGATAGTCTGGTAGTTATGTTGTTTGTAGTAATTGTAGATCTTCTTCACGGATTGGACACCGGGATCATCGTCACCCTCGTAGGTCTTTCCAGTGCTCTTCTTATACCAATCGAGAATCTGTAATTGGGAGCATGAATAGAAGGAAAGAAGAGCATCATGGTCGACTTACCCGCCCAACGAATGGCGAAATCAAAGTGACACCGGCCTCAGCACAAGCGACAGCTTGCCCAAAGCCGAATAGGAGGGTGAGATTGCAATGGATACCGTCGTCGCGCTCAAGCTCGCGCGCAGCCTGGATACCCTCCCATGTCGATGCGATCTTGATGAGAATTCGGTCCTTCTTGATGCCCACCGACTCGTAAAGAGAAATGAGTTCCTTGGCCTAAAGAGAACGTTTAGCTTAAATTAGATTACTTGAATGGATCTCTGAGACGAACCTTGGCCTTGGTAGCTTCTTTGTCGAAGGAAAGGCGTGCATCCACCTCTGTCGAGACGCGACCTGGGATGATGGAGAGGATCTCTTTACCAAACTCTACCAGCTAAAAAGAGCTGGTAAGCGATAAAGCTGGATGAGAGAGAATTCGGCTCACCAAACGATCCGAAGCGGCATTGATCTGATCATCAACGCTACCCCCCTTTGACTTTCCAAACTTGACAGCAGCATCAACAAGGCGACTGTATCCCGGCTTTCCAACCGCAGCCAAAATCAACGAGGGGTTCGTGGTAGCATCCTACAAGTACGACCACCCCCGTTATTTCATGTCGTCGTGGGCGGGGTGCTGGGAAGACGTTACCTGAGGCTTGTAAACATCGATAGCTGCATCGACGAGGTGAGTTTGGCCGACAATTAAGCGATTTCAGCCTACTTACATTCAAAGTCACCAGAATCGGAGACAACGACGGTCCCAGTTGCTTTGAGTTGGTCGAGAGAAGTAGACATGGTATAGATGGCGGTGGTTTGGAAACAAAAAACGGAGGTCAAGATCTAATCTAGTCAAGATGGGGGTGGCGTGATTATGTGTAATCTGAATTCGAAATAGTACATTGCGCTGTAAGTACTTAGTTCTACGGGAACCCGTGCAGTCGCGATTTTCTAAGAACCTCCACGGTTATCGTCCTACCGCAAACCACCTACAAGTATAACCTTCTGAGTACCTCCCCTTCATCTAAGGACCTCCCCGGCTATACCCTCACCTATAAATGCAGCCACTTATGTAGCGATCTAGCTGACTCGCCGAGAACCTGAACTCAACGGTGACCACGCAACCTCGCACAAAAACAACTCTCAAATTACCCTTCGCTTATTTCACATGGGACTTTCGAGCCCTCAAATGCATAGCAGTCAATCTCGAAGAACATTGCGAGTGGCATTTTTGGTTCGAACACAAACCATCCCCACGCATTTTCCTTCTTTAGTCACCCGCGGCGTATATTTATAAAGGACAATCTGCTCAGCTTGTGGACTGACTTGATAATCCTAACGAGAGCGGGAGAGGCCCTTATGAACTTGGAATCCTGCACAAGTTCTTTCTCCCTTCGAACGACTCCCTCTCATGTTGACAAATCTAAAAGTCACTGTCGACGGTAATGAAGTCGCCTTTATTAATAGAGGCGCGTTATATAGATGGGTAAATGAAGGTAGGTCTTTATTTCAATATAACTATTCTCTGAACTTACTGATGTACAGGCCTTCGCACTTTGCATCGTCATTTGCATTTGTATAAACTCACACCAACGGCCACGACACCGCGCTTGCTTCTAGGTGACGCGACTACAGGTCAGGGTACTCGCAGGTCATGAGAACACATCTATTTCGGAGAGGGCTTCCGGGCCAACCCCAAGGGTTTGTGCCTGGTTGGCGTGAATAGGAGATATCCGTAATATTTTCGTTCACACAAGCCTCACGCTGAAATTTGCAGACAATAGTTGCCTCTGCTAGGATGAAGTATCCTCTCGACAGTTCAGTCGTGGAAATTCATAAACTTTGGAAAGTGGTAAATGTTTGCTTAAGGAATTAGGGCTAAAAAAAAAGCCCTATCAAACCTGTTACTGAGACAATTTTTGGATAGAAACCACCTGCGCCGCACACATCCCTCCATCCAATCCAACACCACCGATAACGGAGCAAAGATATTCAGCGCCCTCTTCAGTTCTTCATGGAACCTACCCCGCGGTAC
>Ga0307509_10007780_pt1 | contig 13886 bp, 13 predicted proteins | sample 10_EM_MG_FD_202245 | JGI IMG/M metagenome (GOLD analysis project Ga0307509, IMG submission 202245) | Populus trichocarpa ectomycorrhiza microbial communities from riparian zone in the Pacific Northwest, United States - 10_EM | ecosystem: Host-associated > Plants > Roots > Unclassified | place...
AAAATTTTCATCGGCCGCTCAAACGCCCATTGTAATTTGTCCAAGTGTCCTGAACTTAGTACGGTAATCTCCACCACAAATCGCGTCCACAACTTTCGTGCATGTGATTCTTTTCGGGTACTTCGCCTCCATAAAATTACCAATTGCAGGTATTCGAGGCAGAGAGGGAAGTATTGTTTGCCAAGCATCGTGGAAGATGAGGTCCATGACAATCCACCACGTTTTGCAATCCGGATTATAGCGGTCATGGAACCGTTCGAGTCGACGTCAGAGATCACGATACCGCGGATGGGTTATTGGGGGGAAAGATGGAGGATAAGTTCCCTCTGAGCGTAATTCTCATCAGATTTTACTGCCAGAAAGATATTCACATCATCCACGATGAGTGATGAAGACTCACTACTTATCGCGGTTGAGAGTGCTTTATTGATCATGCATGTGCATTGATATTGTCTATATCACTTGAGAAAGCATGTACATACCATATCTGAAGATAAGATTCTAAGTTTAGTAGCAGAGAGAACCAGTGGGGCGACTCGGGGTCAGCCTAAAAGGGCAAGAATGATTGTTTACGCGTTGTTCACGTGACTTCCTCCAAGTAAAAAATTCGTTGGGGCAATGGGGTCAGGGTCTATATAATTTGAGGACTCGTCCCCCCGGGTCATCATTTTTCTCCCGTCTACCAGCTAGACATCCCCCGTCCACGTCGTCTCTCGCAGCGACAAAAATGGCTGTTCCCAACGGTCATGCCGTCCACGCTATCGCTACCCGTCCTCTAATTCTCACTTTTGGACAAATTAGAGTGCGTATTTTTTCCTGTTCTCACCTGCTAGCCGCGTGTTCAATGATTTTCAGGTTTCAATTCCAGTATCCACCCAAGCCGACGAGTGGATCGCTGCAGAAGTCCTGCGGGATGAGTTTACCCATATCCAGTCACAACTAGACGCGGTCGACAGCACGGCCCAGTTAGAAAATGAGGCAGAGGCAACCGTAGAGCTTTCTGCACGTTTTTTGGCACATGTTGCCACAAGCATCCCAAAGGACCCTCAATCCACCCATGCACGCACCGCCTTGCTTCTTAATGTCTTCAAGCACTTTACATCAGCATACCTTGCCACGAAAGATATCCATACTCTCGCGTCCACCTTTGACACAGAGACGCGTAAAATCGTCCTCTCTGCGTATTTTCACGCGGTCGCCGCTCTCCAACCAGCATCCATTCCTGCCCAGCCAGCATCTGCACTGCTCACAGCTGCATCTTCAGGAAAGGCTTCCATCTTTGCCCTTTTCGGTGGTCAGGGCACAAACGAGGTTTACTTTGACGAGCTCCAGAACCTTTATAACATCTACACCCCTTTTGTCACGCCGTTCCTGCACTCTGTTACCCAGGACATCCTGATTCCCCTGGCCGAACAGGAAGATGACTCCACATTCTACACTTATGGCCTCGACGTAGTTTCTTGGCTGTCCGGCACCACCCCTCGCCCTGCGGTCTCCTATCTCGCCTCGGTCCCTATATCTTTCCCTCTCATCGGACTCACCCAACTCGTCCAATACCTTATTGTTTGCCGTGTCGCAAACCTTACACCTGGCGAGCTTCGAAGCCGCCTAGCTGGTGCAACAGGGCACTCTCAAGGCATCGTTTCAGCCGTTGCCATTGCTGCCTCTGCAACTTTCGAAGAATTCGTCAACAACTCACGCAAAGCTTTGAAATGGCTTTTTTATTCCGGCCTCAGAGGTCAACAGGCATTTCCTATCACCTCCGTCGAGCCCTCCATTGTCCAAGACGCCCTTGAGGGTGGGGAGGGAACACCAAGTCCCATGCTGTCGATCACCGGCTTGAGCCTCAAGGAACTGGAACCTCATATTGCCAAGACGAATAAGCACCTTCCATCGGCCTCCCAGCTTTTTGTTTCTCTCAATAATGGACCCAAGGCGTTCGTCGTCACAGGACCTTCAAAAGCCCTCTTCGGGCTTGTCACCAGCCTGAGGAAAGTGAAGGCTCCTAGCGGTCTCGACCAGAGCAAAGTCCCATTCTCTCAGCGCAAGCCCGTTTTTTCCATCAGGTTTTTGGTCGTTGGTGTCCCATACCACAGTGAATATCTCGCCGGCGCCACAGAAAAGCTCATCGAAGAGGACCTAGAAGGCGAGGAGCTTTGGAGAGCCAAGGACATCAAGATTCCTGTCTACAACACCGAGGACGGTGCGTTCAATCGATTTTTTCTTTTTTCAAATATATGCGGACTAAATGTTCATTTTAGGGTCGGATATGCGCGATATCAAATCCTCCGTCACTCGTTCGCTTTGCGAACAAATTTTTACCTCACCAATCCACTGGACTAAGGCCACCGATTTCCCGGAGACGGCCACCCACGCTATCGACTTCGGGCCTGGTGGTTTGAGCGGTATTGGACCTCTTACTGCCAAGAACTTTGAAGGTCGTGGTGTCCGTGTCGTCGTTGCTGGCGACAAAGGCAAAGGCGACGCTGAGCTGTTTAGTTCGCTCGAGGTTAAGTTCGAGGAGTGGTGGAGTAAGAAGTGGTCGCCTAGTTTGGTTCGCACATCGTAAGTTTGGTATCCCTGCATTTTTTATCTGCTTAATGTTCTTTTTGTAGCGACGGCGAACTCCACCTCGACACTCCTTTCTCTCGTCTCCTGGGTAAACCCCCGATCATGGTCGCTGGCATGACGCCTTCGACCGTCAAGGCGGGTTTCGTCAGCGCTGTCCTCGATGCCGGTTATCATATCGAGCTGGCTGGCGGTGGCCACTACAACGCTGCTGCCCTACGCTCCAAAATTGCTGAAATCCAACAACTCATTCCTGCTGGTGTTGGCATCACTCTCAATTCCCTTTATATCAACCCTCGTCAATTCACCTTCCAATTCCCTCTCTGGCAAGAGATGAGGAAGGAAGGCCTTCCCATTGAAGGTTTCTGTGTCGCCGCGGGTATCCCCACCACAGAAAAGGCTGTCGAGATAATCGAGGGTCTCAAGGCCGCTGGCATCAAGCACGTCGCTTTCAAGCCTGGTTCCGTCGATGGCATTCGCCAGGTCATCAACATTGCTGCCGCCAACCCTGACTTCCCTATCATCATGCAATGGACGGGTGGTCGTGCGGGAGGACATCACTCGTTCGAAGATTTCCATCAGCCTGTCCTGGCCACTTACCGTGCCATTCGCCAGCATGGCAACATCTCTCTCGTTGGGGGGTCAGGCTTTGGGTCTGCGGAAGACGTTTGGGAGTACCTCACGGGTGACTGGTCTGTGCAGCGCTTTGGTGTGCAGCCCATGCCCTTCGATGGGTTCTTGTTCGCCAGTCGTGTTATGGTCGCCAAGGAGGCGCATACGAGCTCCTCCGTTAAGGATTTAATTGTCGGTGCGGCTGGTGTGGATGATGCTGCCTGGGAAGGTACTTATACCAAGCCCACTGGCGGTATCCTCACCGTTCGCTCGGAGTTGGGAGAGCCCATCCATAAGGTCGCTACCCGTGCCGTTAAGCTGTGGAAAGAGTTCGACGACACCGTCTTCAAGATGCCCAAGGAGAAGAGGGCTTTATGGCTGGCGGAGCGCAAAGACGAGATCATCGGCAAGCTAAACAGGGATTTCGCGAAGCCATGGTTTGGATGGAAGAAGGATGGCAGCGTTGTCTCAGATCTCGGCGATATGACATATGAGGAGACGGTGCTGAGAATGGTGAGGTTGATGTTCGTTGCGCATCAGAAGCGTTGGGTGGATACGTCGCTGAGGAACTTGCTGGGTGATTGGTTGAGGAGAGTGGAGGAGAGGTTCGCTGGTGTGAATGGGGTCGGAAACAAACCGTCGTTATTGCAAAACTTTTCGTCGTTGGATGTCCCCCTGCCCTTTGTCGAGACGTTCTTCAAGAAGTACCCCCTGGCGGCGGAGCAGCTGCTTGCAGCAGAGGATAGGGCGTATTTCCTAGCGATATCGCAGAGGCCGGGGCAGAAGCCTGTTCCTTTTATCCCTGTCTTGGATGCGAGCTTTGAAGTATGGTTCAAAAAGGTAAGTCATCGACATGTGAAACCCCCATATGGTTACTTTTTCAATTTCAACTGCAATTGCTAATCCCGCTTAATCATATGTAGGATTCGCTTTGGGCGGCCGAAGATATCGATGCAGTGTTCGATCAGGATCCTCAACGTGTGTGTATTTTGCAAGGCCCCGTTGCGGCGAAATGGTCCGTCGTGAAGGACGAGCCAGTCAAGGACCTCCTTGGCAACATCAACAAAACCTTGATCAAGCGCCTCCTTGAGCGCAAGTACGACGGCGATGAGTCGGCTGTCCCTACCGTCGACTATCTCGCCGTGGCACCTAACGCTGCTGCTGCTGTTCCTGCCGGCATCATCCGCACTGAGAGCACCGGCGCTATCACATATCAGTTCAGCAAGAATCTCCCTGAGACTTCTGTCTGGTTGGAGACTTTGGGAGGCAATAGGCTGAGCTGGATCCGCGCCCTTGTGACGTCTAACATCATCGTCCAAGGGACTTCGTACATCGATAACCCCCTCCGCCGTATTCTGGCCCCTCGCGCTGGGCAGAAGATCGTCGTCAAATACACAGGGTCGACGCCTACGTCGGTTACCGTCTACGGAGCCGCTCGCTCATACGGAGATCATATTCAAGGCTTCAAGGCGCTGGAAATTATTTACAAGAAGGCCACACAGGGTATCGACGTGACCCTCTTCGAGGAACGTCAAGGCAGCTCCATTCCGCTTTCCCTCCAGTTCGTTTATAAGCCTTCCCAGGGTTTCGCGCCCATCCATGAGATCTCCACTGGCCGCAACGAGCGCATCAAAGCTTTCTACTGGAAGTTGTGGTATGGTGACAATGAAGACTTACCTGCCATTGATATTCGGGAGAAGTTTGTGGGTCCTGAGGTGACGATTCTTGCTGAAGACGTGGAACAATTCTGTGCGGTTGTGGGCAACCAAGGAGAAAGCTTCAAGACAGCGAGGACTGAAAACGTGAAGGCACCGATGGATTTCGCGATTGTTACTGGTTGGCAGGTAAGTTATCTTTTTATACACTTTTTTCATGAATTTGCTTAGTGATTTTATTGTAGGCTATCATGAAGTCCATCTTCCCTGCTGCCATCGACGGCGATCTCCTCAAGCTTGTGCATCTCTCCAACGGCTTCCGTATAGTGGATGGCGCGAAACCTTTGGCGGTTGGTGATGTTTGCAAGGCCGAAGCTCGCATAGTTTCGGTTATCAATGCGAACGAAGGAAAAATCGTCAAGGTCAAGGGTTTTGTTTATCGTCAGGGCCAACGCGTCATCGAGGTTGTATCATCCTTCCTGTACCGTGGACGCTTTTCGGATTACGAGAACACTTTTGACACCACTGAGGAGCCTGATTATCTTGTTCCTTTCCAATCGGACGCGGACGTTGGTGTCCTCCAGTCCAAGGAGTGGTTCGAATGGGATAACGAATCCTCGCCGCTCCAAGCTGGCACATCTCTTATCTTCCGTATCCAATCGCAGGTGTCATTCAAGGATAGGACTGCATACCGCAATGTCTCAGTCTCCGGAGATATCTTCATCAAGAACCAGCTAAAGGTTCTTGTCAAGGTTGGCTCCGTCGACTTCCAGCAAGATGATTCACAGGGTAATCCTGTTTTGGCGTATCTCCAACGACATGGTACCCCTCTCGGTCTTACCACCCCTCTCGCCAATGAGGGTTATACCCTGACCAACCCTGATGTCTCAACTGCCTTCCTTGCGCCGTTGACGAATGAGCCGTACTCGAAGATTTCTGGGGATTTCAACCCCATTCACATTAACCCCTACTTCTCCGACTTCGCTTCGCTTCCGGCCACTATCACCCATGGTCTGTGGTCGAGTGCTGCTACTCGCCGATATGTCGAGACTGTGGTCGCAAAGGGTCACCCAGATCGCGTCATTGCGTATGTCTTTTTAACTAGATATGTTTGTGCTTCTGCCTAACATCCCTTAACAGTTATGATGTCAACTTCGTTGGTATGGTCATCCCAGGCGACAACCTCGAAGTCAAGCTCCGCCACATTGGCATGCGCGACGGCAACATTGTAGTTGGCATCGAGACGACCAACAGTCGAGGCGAAAAAGTTCTCACTGGCTCTGCCGAAGTTTCTCAACCTACCACCGTCTATGTCTTCACTGGCCAAGGTTCTCAAGAGCCTGGTATGGGTATGGATCTGTACAACAGTTCTCCTGCTGCCCGTGCCGTTTGGGAAGGTGCCGACACCCATTTGCTTGCCGTCTACGGATTTTCCATCGTCGAGATCGTCAAGGACAACCCGAAGGAGAAAACCATCCATTTCGGTGGTATCAAGGGTCAGGCCATCCGCCAGAGGTATATGGACATGACCTATGACACGATGGACAAGGATGGCCACGTCAAGACCCTTCCCCTTTTTGCCGACATCGACGTTCGTACCCCCAAGTACACTTTCAGCCATCCCAATGGCCTCCTTTTTGCCACCCAATTCGCTCAGATCGCTCTTGTCGTCACTGAGAAGGCGGCGTTTGAGGACATGCGCATGAAGGGCTTCGTCCAGAAGGATTGCGCCTTTGCTGGCCACTCACTTGGAGAATATTCTGCCCTCGCTTCTATTGCCGACGTTCTCCACATCTCCGCTCTCGTCGACGTCGTATTCTACCGTGGTATCACCATGCAACGTGCCGTAGAACGTGATTCGGAGAACAGGTCGAATTATGCTATGTGTGCGGTTAACCCTAGCCGTATTTCGCCTACCTTCAGCGACGCCGCCCTTCGTGAAGTCGTTGATAGCATTGCGACCATCTCTGGCTCTCTGCTGGAGATTGTCAACTACAACGTCGAGGCAAGTTTCCGGCCTCATTCTTTATTTCATTCGAATTCTGACCGTCCTTTAGGGCCAACAATATGTTTGCGCAGGAGAGCTTGTAACGTTGCAGACCATGACCAATGTCCTGAACTTCCTCAAGGTCCAGAAGATCGACATCGCTAAGGTGCGTCAATATGTGGGTGGTTCTTGATGGAAAACTAATTCTGATATCCCCTGGATAGCTGACTGAGACCTACTCCGTCGAGAAGGTCAAAGAGATGCTCGGCGACATCGTGAAATCGTGCTACGAAAAGGCACAAAATCAACAAAAATCTGAAGGATACATCAAGCTCGAACGTGGGTTTGCCACCATCCCCCTGCCTGGTATCGATGTACCGTTCCACTCTCGCTACCTCTGGGCTGGTGTCATGCCTTTCCGTGCCTGTAAGCCACCTTTATTCTTTAAAAATTCTTGTTTCTGATCCAATATTTGCAGACTTGTCTAAGAAGATCAACGCCACACATCTGAATCCTGATATGCTTGTTGGGAAATACATTCCCAATCTCATCGCCAAACCCTTCCAAGTCTCTCGCGAGTATGCTCAGATTATCTACGATCAAACTTCTTCGCCTCGCCTCGACAAGGTCCTCAAGAAATGGGAAGAAGATAAATGGGCCAGCGACGAGAACCGCCAACAACTCGCATACATCATCCTTGTGGAGCTCCTTGCCTACCAATTTGCTTCCCCCGTTCGTTGGATTGAAACGCAAGATCTCCTCTTCACTTCGTTCAAGTTCGAGCGCCTCGTTGAGCTCGGTCCTTCCCCTACTCTTACAGGGATGGCCACACGTACCCTCAAAGCCAAATATGAGACACTGGATGGGTCGATTAGCAGGACACGCGCTATTCTCTGTCACTCTAAGAACGTCAAGGAGATCTACTACCAATACGAGGACGAGGCCGAGGCCCCTCCCGCTGAGTCTGCCTCTGACGCTGCTCCCTCGGCGCCCGCTCCTGCTACCGCTGCACCCGCCGCCCCAGTTGCTGTTGCCGCACCCACTGGTCCGGTCGCCAGCATTGAGGATGTACCCGTAAAAGCCATCGACATCTTGCTCGTCGTCGTCGCACAGAAGCTGAAGAAGCGGATCGATGAAATCCCCCTTTCGAAGACCATCAAAGATTTGGTCGGCGGAAAATCGACACTGCAGAATGAAATTTTGGGTGATCTTCAACAAGAGTTTGCGTCGGCACCTGAGAAAGGTGAGGAACTTCCTCTCGAGGAGCTGGGTTCCGCTCTTGGCAGTGGCTTCAACGGAAGCCTGGGCAAGTACAGCACAGGCCTCGTTTCACGCCTTGTTGGTGGCAAGATGCCTGGTGGTTTCAACGCGTCTTCCATCAAGGGTTATCTCGCTAAGACTTGGGGTCTTGGACCTTCTCGCTCTGATGGCGTCCTCCTTCTCGCCACTACTCTCGAACCCCCCAAGCGCCTTGCATCTGAAGCTGAGGCCAAAGCCTGGCTTGACGGCGTCGTTTCTGTTTACGCTCAGCGATCAGGAATCTCGTTGGCTTCCTCTGGTGCCGCAGGTGCTGGTGGAGGTGGAGGTGGCGGCGCTGTGATCAACAGCGAGGAGTTCCTGAAATTCCAAGCCGACCAGGAGAAATTCGCTGCTCAGCACGTTGAGCTATATATGCGCTATCTCGGCCGCGACTCCCGTGCTGGAGAACTCGCATTTGATCAAGAAAAGGCCAACAGCCTCGCTCTGCAGGCCAAACTCGATAGCATCACCCGCGAGCACGGCGACGCTTACATCGAGGGTATTCAACCACGCTTCGACGTTCTCAAGGCCCGCCACTTCGACTCTTCGTGGAATTGGGTTCGTCAAGATGCCCTCCTCATGTGGTACGACATCATCTTCGGCCGTTTGACGACGGTCGATCGTGAGATCACCGCTCGTTGCATCGCTCTTCTTAACCGTGCTGATCCGGACATGCTCGAGTACATGCAATACAACATCGACCGTTGCGATCCTTCCAAGGGCGAAACCTACAAGCTGGCCAAAGAGTTCGGTCAGCAACTTATCAACAATACCCGCGAAGTCATTGGCAAGCCCCCAATGTATAAAGATGGTAAAGTTTTTCTCTTCTTGTTTTCGTTTCTTGGTCTAATTTCGGGTTCGTAGTTACCTTCCCAACTGCTCCTCATACAGAGGTCACCGAGAAGGGCGAAATCAAGTACTCGGAAGTCGTCCGCGAAAACGTCCGCAAACTCGAGGCTTACGTTGAAGAAATGGCCAGTGGTGACACTGTTTCTGGTGCTGTCAACATCCAGAAGGTGCAAGATGATGTCCTGAAACTGTGGTCCGTCGTCAAAGCTCTGCCAGAGATTAGCAACGACCAGAAGAATCGCATCAAGGCTCTCTACGAGGGTGTCGTTCGCTCTCTTCATAACTCTCCTGACCTGCGTATCCCTCGAACTGGAACACGCAGCCGTCGCTCCTCATCTTCCTTCCTCCGCCCACAGGTCACGGGTGTTACTCCTGTCACCTCCATCTCTTCCGATAAGATCCCGCTGTTACACTTGAAGCGCAAAGTCGGTACGAACTGGGAGTACAGCAGCAATTTGACCGGTGTCTATCTCGACATTCTCCATGAAATCGCCACCTCAGGTACTACCTTCAAGGACAAGAACGCACTCCTCACTGGTGTCGGCAAAGGCTCGATCGGTGTTGAAGTTGTTAAGGGTCTCCTCTCCGGAGGTGCCCACGTCGTCATTACTACGTCAAGCTACAGCCGGAAGACAGTTGAATACTACCAGTCGATCTTCCAGTCCTTTGGCAGTCGTGGCTCTGCTCTCACTGTCGTTCCTTTCAACCAGGCCTCCAAACAGGATGTCGAGGCCCTCGTCGACTACATCTACGCCAACCTTGGCATGGATCTTGACTACATCCTTCCATTTGCTGGCATCCCAGAGAACGGTCGTGAGATCGACGGCCTCGACGATAGGTCTGAGCTTGCTCACCGTATGATGTTGGTCAACCTTCTTCGCATTCTCGGTGCCGTCAAGAACAAGAAGGCCAGTCGCCACTTTGTTACCCGCCCAACTCAAGTCATCCTTCCTCTCTCTCCCAACCATGGTCTTTTCGGAAATGATGGGCTTTACTCAGAGTCCAAGATTTCTCTTGAGACGCTATTCCAGCGTTGGGCTTCCGAAAGCTGGGGTGAATATCTGTGTTTGGCTGGTGCCGTCATTGGGTGCGTTTACTTTTGAACAAAGCAGGTTCCGTCATTGACATTAGCTATTTAGATGGACGCGTGGAACAGGTCTGATGGGCCCGACAAACATCGTCGCCCACGAGCTCGAAAGCTATGGTGTTCGCACCTTCTCGGCCAAAGAGATGGCCTTCAACATCCTCGGTCTCATGCATCCCCTACTCTTCAGCATCACCCAAGTCGAGCCTATCTGGGCTGATCTAAACGGTGGAATGGATCGCCTTCCCGACCTCGCCGACATCACCACCCGCATTCGAACGAAGCTGAACAAAAGAGCTGAACTTCGCCGCGCTATCGCTCGCGACAACTCTGCGGACTTCAAAGTCATCAACGGAGTTGAAGCCGAGCGACTTCTTCAAACCGTCGATGTTCTTCCTCGCGCCAACTTCCGCTTCGACTTCCCAGTCCTCGAATCTTCTGGCTCACTTTCTGATCTTTCGCACCTCCGAGGTCTCCTTGATCTGGAAAAGGTCGTCGTGATAACTGGTTTCGGCGAAGTTGGACCTTGGGGTAGCTCTCGCACACGATGGGAGATGGAGGCTCGCGGTGAATTTACCATTGAAGGCTGCATTGAGATGGCCTGGCTTATGGGCTTTATCAAACACTTCGACGGTCGCCTCAAGGATGGATCGTTGTATGTTGGTTGGGTTGACAGTAAGACAAATGAACCCGTCGATGACAAGGATGTCAAAGGCCGTTACGAGAAGGAAATTCTCCTACACGCTGGTATTCGTCTAATTGGTGCGAACGTCCACCCTCTCTTTTTTTTTGATATTAGACTGATACCATGTACACAGAGCCCGAGTTGTTCCGTGGTTACGACCCCAACAAGAAGGTCTTCAACCAAGAAGTCGAGCTCATCCACGATCTCGAACCCATCGAGGTGTCCGACTCCGAGGCGCAGAAGTTCAAACTCCAGCATGGTGACAAGTGCGATATCTGGGCCGGCGAGGGAGGGCAATGGTTCGCCAAGTTCAAAAAGGGTGCCTGTGTCTTCGTTCCCAAAGCCTTCAAGTTCAGTCGCACAGTTGCTGGTCAAATTCCTACCGGATGGCATGCAGGACGTTACGGAATTCCCGACGACATCATCGCTCAGACTGACCGCTCCACCCTTTGGGCATTGGTCTCCACTATCGAAGCCCTTAATGCCTCCGGTATCACCGATCCATACGAACTGTACAAGCACATCCATCCTTCAGAGGTTGGCACTGCTCTCGGAAGTGGCATGGGAGGCACCATCAGCATGGGCAAGATGTTTAAGGATCGTCGCGATGAAAAGGAGGTTCAGAACGATATTCTCCAGGAGACGTAAGTTTATCATTTCCTTACATTTTCTCCATATAATAAGTGTTTGCCTAGGTTCATCAATACGACTGCTGGATGGATCAATCTCCTTCTGATGTCTTCAAGCGGACCTGTGAAGATTCCAGTCGGTGCTTGGTATGTTTGATAATCTTTCGCTTAAGATATCTGCTGATAATTTATTCCCAGTGCAACCGCTCTTCAATCCCTCGAAATTGCCTCCGATACTATTCTCTCTGGCAAGGCCAAGGTCATGATTGCTGGTGGCTTCGATGACATCAGTGAAGAGGGGTCCTACGAGTTCGCGAACATGAAGGCAACTAGCAACGCAGAGACAGAATTCGCCATGGGACGTGAGCCAACTGAAATGTCTCGTCCAGCCACAACTTCTCGTGCTGGCTTCATGGAGGCTCAAGGAACCGGTGTCCATATCGTCATGAGCGCAAAGACCGCACTCGAGTTGGGTGCGCCTATCCGTGGTGTTCTCGCTTTCACGTCCACTTCGACGTAAGTATTCTTTCTGTCGGTAATTTTGCAATACTTATTGGCTTCGATCCTTTGTAGCGATAAGGCTGGCCGTTCAGTGCCTGCTCCAGGAAAAGGTGCTCTAACTGTCGCACGAGAGGTCAAAACGAAGCACCCACTTCCCATCTTGGATATTGCCTACCGCTCTCGCCAACTTTCCTTCCGCCGCACCCAAATCTCACAATGGCTTACACACGAACAATATGAACTACAGGAAGAGATTGCCTCCCGCAAGAAGGAAGGTGAGGCCGTCGATAAGGAGTACATCTCGTCTCGACTCGTAAACCTCGAGAAAGAAGCTGCCCGACAAGAGAAGGACGCTCTCAGCATGTACGGTATGCTGGAAGGCTCTGACCCATCGGTTGCTCCTCTTCGCCGTGCCCTCGCCATTTGGGGTCTTACTGCTGATGATATCGGTGTCCTCTCCATCCACGGAACCAGCACTGGTGCCAACGAGAAGAACGAAACTGCCATCTGGAACGACATCTTCGCCACCATCTCGCGCACTCCTGGAAATGCTGTCCCCATCATTGCCCAAAAGAGTCTCCTTGGCCATGCGAAAGGAGGATCTGCAGCATGGCAGGCTGCTGGACTTCTACAATCCGTTATCACTGGTGTCATCCCTGGAAATCGCAATAGCGAGTAAGTTTGATTTGATAATGGTTGTTTTGACTGTATTTTCATACTTCTACAGTAATGTCGACGCCCAATTCCAAGATCGCCGCTTCTTGATGTTCCCTTCGAAGACGATCCGTACCGACGGTATCCGCGCAGGTGTCATGGTAAGTCTGCCCTTCAATGCCCATACAATCCACGGCTTATTAAGCGATGAATATAGTCATCGTTCGGCTTCGGACAGGTCGGTGGTACCGCTCTTATTCTGCATCCTCGTTACCTGCTGGGCTCTATCGAACCTTCGTACTATGAGTCGTACAAGATCAGGAACCGCGAGCGGGCGCTCCTGTCGTACAAGGCGATGAGCGAGATGATGATCAAAAACCAACTTGTCAAAATCAAAGAACATCCGCCGTACCTCGGCGACATGGAGGGCAAGGTTCTTTTGAACTCCATGGCTCGCGCCACTCTTGACCCCAAGACTGGTGAATACTCCTTCCGAGGGAAGCTAGCTTCCGAGGTACCTGTCGACAAGGCGAACGTCAAAGCCGTTGAGGAGATCTTTACCGCCAACGGCCTCTCTGAAACATCTCCTCTTGGTGTTGGTGTAGACCAAGGTTTGTCCTGATAGAGACTCATCAAAATATTTTGCACTGAACTTTCTCACTAGAACTCATCTCCGCCGTTCCTTCGCATAATCCCACCTTCGTGTCCCGTAACTTCACCGATGCTGAAATCACCTACTGTCGAGCCCAGCCATCACCACCATCATCATTCGCCGCACGCTGGGCGGGTAAGGAGGCCGTATTCAAATCGCTAGGTGTCAAGTCCAAGGGGGCAAGCGCCGCGATGAAGGATATCGAGATCATTAACGACGATGCCGGTGTTCCTACTGTGCGCCTTCACGGCGAGGCCAAGGCTCGGGCTGTGGAGAAGGGAATCTCAAAAGTTCTGGTGTCACTCAGCCATTCTGAGACCGTTGCGATTGCGTTTGCTCAGGCGTCTTCATAATCCCTCTTTACATTTTCACTGCCTTTTTTTCACCCTTCACACCTTTTATCACCATTAGAATGCATGCATACCACCTTGATACTTACATTTAGCTTGTCTCTGTACAGTAAATAATTCAGTCAATAGAATTCTCGTCATCAACAAACAAAATGTCTGGCAATCAACTGTGTATTAGACCTAGCGGACTGCAGACCTCCCAGCATAGAGTGTCTATTCGATCATTCAAGTTATTGTATCTCACAAGTATGATTTTTGAGAGCGACAGGTATTGTGCCTGCCGAGATATCATGTCTAGCTTAGAGAAGGCCTGTGTCGGATAATCATCCACTACTGAAGACTCAGTGGAATGCTCTGGAAA
>Ga0307509_10007781_pt1 | contig 13884 bp, 5 predicted proteins | sample 10_EM_MG_FD_202245 | JGI IMG/M metagenome (GOLD analysis project Ga0307509, IMG submission 202245) | Populus trichocarpa ectomycorrhiza microbial communities from riparian zone in the Pacific Northwest, United States - 10_EM | ecosystem: Host-associated > Plants > Roots > Unclassified | place...
TTTTATTTGTTGGGTTTAATTTAATTATTGTTGAGTATTTTATTTAGTGGATCATAAGCCCAATCGCTTGTTCTGGTTAAGGTTTTAATATTTATATCCTACTTTTCTAAATGTTAAGGAGTTTTGATGATTAATGAAAATATTGCAGACTTTACATATCTCCAATCCCCTTTCTTCTATTTTTTAGCTTTTTTCTTTCTCTAAAAACTTCTTTCTTTTCTTGCTTTAATTCTTATTATTTATTGTCATGCATCAACAAGTTTCCTGTTTCCAAATAGTTGCCGCTGATCTTTAATGACTATATGCTGGCTTATGCAAACATGCATGCTATGTTGATGTTGTCCCTATCCTGTGCATTTTTAGAATATGTGGCCTATAATTTGATGTGTTATACATGTAGATACTTTGCTGGGACCTAAACCGTAATTAAATTAATGATTTAGAAAATAATGTGGTGAGATGTAGTGGGCGGACACCATTTCAAAATTCAAGCATGGTTTGTGCTGTTAAAGTGGTTTGCTTACATGAGATTTCATGGCACAATGAAGAAGTGAGCCATGGTTGACAGTCAGGGTGCATTAATTTGTATAGTCTTTGGGTGCTTAGATGCCCAACAAGTTTTGGAGTCGAGGGATTAGAAATCTCCATAAGATTTTGATATTGCTTTACTGGATTTTGATGTCAAGGTTAGGAATCAGTTTTCCCAAATATTTACATGTAATTTTTTCTTGTCTAAGTACAGTTGTATGAATCAATATATGAAAAGAACTCCAGAGCTGACTGCTAACTAGTTATACTAATGATAGCATGTTTCATAGATGAGCTGGTTTTTGCTGCTTGCAGAAAGCTTGACTTCTATTTTTGAAAGCTTGACATGTATGAACTGATCAACTGAGGTTGCTGATAAAAATAGACAATAAAGTGGACGTTGTTGCATTTAATTCCAGCTTCTTGCAATGGTTGGACGTTGTTTTCCCGCTCAATCACGAGCTATAAATATAAAAACTAGGATTATAATACATGAATTAAAGCTAAAGCACTTGAGTTTAGTATCATGCTGCTAGTTTTACAGAGTGAGGAATTAGATTTTCATGAAAACTTGTTTTGATATGCTCTGGTGGCCCTTCAGAGCGTATTTTAACCTACGACTTTCGTCGAGTTGAGTTAAATTATCTGGGCGAAGCTTTGTAAATTCTAGGAGGTTGACTATGTACATTGCTCTTCGCTATCTCCCACGGTCTCTTGTTCATGTTCTGGACTTTACCCTAATTTATGTTATCTGGGCTTGAATCTATTAACAGGCTCACCTTTGCTTGCTAAAGATACCTCCTATGATGCTCGCATTTAGCAAGCAGTGCCGAGAAGAATTGTGTAAGAGTGATGCTGTTTATCTTCGGCATTAACCCGAATAATTGTTGTGTTCAATTTAATTATAGTTATGAGACTATGTGTGTTGCCTCCGTGAAACACAAAAGGGCTCTGAGAAACCTGCAAAATTCAAGAACGCCCATTATTACTTGATAAATGTGTGTATCTATGCGTCCACAATGCCGGCATTATTCAAGAACTTCATCATTTGCAAATTTGACATCACAGAGACATTCTGCAGCTGAAAATTATCTTTCTCTTAAATTATTTTTAAGAAATTAAATTAAATTTAATTTGCGATCGACATGGTTTCGTGAGACATGCCTGATGCCCCTGATTGAAGCGGCTCCACTGTTAACACATTTACTGCTGAAAACAGTTTCTTGAAGGACACAATAAATAGTGCTTTAAGGAAACGATGCCGTTTCAACATTCAAATGAATATTTTTGATTTGGTCCTCGGATATTTTTATAATTTTGTAATCAAGCCCCTGGATAAATTATAATTGGATCCCTTGATTTTAGCATCTTTTCCGGTTTGATCCTTGGTTTTGGATTGTTTCAATTAAGTCCCTAATTGGCCATCAAACTTCAATAATTATGCAATTAAACCCATGATTTGGTCAAATTAACTCTTTAAAATTATAATTGGACCCCAGAAATTTAATTTCTTTCAATAAAAGCCTAATTTGACATAAAAATTAATTTTTCTTGCAATCAAACCTTCCATAAATTCAATTAAACCTTAGATAAAATTTAATTGAGTCCATAAATATCCAATTTTAGATTTTTCTTTCTCAACTTGAATTTTCTTTGTCAACAGGGCTCTCATCAATCAAAAATTTATTGTCAAATTTTAACCTTTGCATTTTTTAACCTCCTCAACCAATTTTGATCTTTTTTCAGCATTCCAACATCCTTTTCTCGCTCCTATTATTTTTTTTGGATTTCTTCTGAATATTTATTATTATTATTATTATTATTATTAATTTTATTTTTTTGTTTTTTTTATTTTTTTGTATATATATATTTTTTATTTTTTGTGTGGGAACTCAAAAATGGATAACAACACCCAACGTACTTATGCATGAGTAGTATGTAAAAATGCATGTTAAATATGCTAAAATTAAACAGACCGAAACAAATAGGCAAACAATGAAACATGCAAAGTCCAACTAGACCCGTCTTCAGTAGAGTAATCATCTTGTCGTGACATGCATGACGTTGAATGACGGATCTGCCTCCTAAGAGTAGTAAAAAGAGAAGGTTTTGAGTTTAATCATAAAATTATGATTATAAATTTTTGAGTCGCCACCTAGTGTTATGTTTATTAGAAAACCTAATGGTCTGCGAGAGTCCGGGTAAAAGACTAGTTGTGCAAGGGAAAGACGCATCACCCCTAGTGTACCCTACCTAAGTTAAGTTGCATTGTTGTTTGATTGTTATTCTAAGTCGTGTTTATGTCCATTGGTCTTGTCTAAGGTACAAGACGAATTTCCTTTCAAGAGAAAGTCTTTACCTTATTAGGTTAAATCCTAACCGTTCTAAGACCCAGACTTATTTATTTCTTGGATATAGCTAAGATCTAGTATTCCGAATGACAAACTAATTATAATGGGATTTCTTGTATTTTAGCCAAACCCTAATGGATAATCATAAACCGGTTACGATATCCATTTTGTATTTTTAAAAACATGATAAAAATGATTTTATCTCTCTCTAGAAAATATGCATGAAAAACTTTTAGAATTTTGCAGTATGCATGAAAATCAAGCACATTTTTTATTTATTTTTGAAATGAAAGTTTATTTTTAAATTTTTAGATTTTTTTTTAGTTTCGGAGAAAACCAGGTACTTTTAATATCGGGTTCGTATCTTACAGTGTAAGTATACAACTCAATATTATGCAACAATATTGAAAAAACATGCGAGAGACCCACAAAAAATTTTAAAATGCCCTTTGAAAAATTTGAATTTATTTTAATATTATTATATCATTTTATTATTATTAAATATATTGGACTGAACCTGGCCCAATCATTAGGGCTGAGCTGAAACGTATCCAGCTCGGCTCATTCGAATTGGGTTGGGTTGGCTAATGGCCCAACATTTTTTTTTATTTTTTTAATATTGGGCTGGACCCAGCTCAGCCATCTGGGTTAGGTTGAAACGGGTCCAACTCAGGCCCACATGATTGACATGGTTGCTGGCCCAACCTATCGACCATGTTAATTATTTTGGTCATTGCAATTCTAGATGCAATGGCCACAAGAGGTGTACAAGAGGAGGAAGAAGTTCACCTGAGTTGGTTGGGGCGTTCTGGCTGGCCATGGTGGTGAAGGTTGGCGCTTGCTAGTGGAGGAACTGGTGGTCATGGTGGCGTAGGGTGTTTGTGTTGGTTGCTAGAACAAAGGTTTACAGCGGAGAGGAAGGAGCTTGCCGTGGCTATTCTTGACATGGGGGTGGCTGGCTGGTGGTCGTGCTTACGGCTTATGGTGGAGCTATTGATGGAGAAGCTGACAGTGAGGTGGTTGATGGATGTAGAAGTTGAAGTCGTGGCGGCAGAGAAGAAGAAAAACAATAATTGCAGAAAAAACTAGGGAGAAGATTGATTTTTTTGCCAACTATACACACTGAGTTTTTGTTATTATTGTTTTTTTTAATCTTATTTTTACAAGGAAAATGGAAAATTTTAGGGAATAATAAAAAAAAAGATTATTACAACAAATACGAATTTTGAATTTAATCAAAGAAAAAAAACTCAATAGCTATGACAATAACCATTAAACTTTTAAGCAGCATCTTGTCCTGTCCATTTTTTGAACTTCTAAATGAGTTCTCTGAGATTCCCCTCTTGGATTGTCCATAATCAGACCTCTTATTTTTATTTTTTTAATGTGTCATGTATCCCAATAATATCCTACCACCACTTAATTATCAACGGGGGTAATAGGCGTCACTACCATCCTCCATTGACGAAAGAAACAAAATTATGATAAGGTATCGAAACTTACAGCTTCACCACTTGAAATCCATTTAAAATTATAAATCTATACTGTAAATATATATTCAACATGAACTCTTGAAGTAACCTACATATAACGTAAACGAAAAATAAATAACCTAAAATATTATGGAAAAGTAACCAAATAAAACCATATGTTGTTGATTATACATATCCAAATCTATAATTAGTTGGACTATTTAAAATATCAGATCTGCAACAAGATCTGAGATTATTGAAAAAACGAAAAGAAAGAAGAAGAAAGGTTGAGAAAATGAGGGAGGAGCTGTTGTCGTCGATGAAATGACAGCTTGAAAGGAGTTTTTTTTTTTTTTAATGGAATGAGGGCTTATGCAGAGGGGAAAATAGAGAGTACGGGTGGGGTTTTCCATAATAATAATCCTATTTTTGGTAGAAAAAACAGGCTACCCTAAATTTTTGACATGGCAAATTATGCTTACAACATCCACACACATTTCGAAGAACCCCTGCAACACCCATGTCAGGGTTGAAGCTTAAGAGTCCTCCGTAAATAGGGCAACAGGATTTAGATTTTCTTTTAAAATTAATATTTTTTTCAATATTTTCAAATTATTTGAATGAACTGCATGAGATTTCGAGTTCTTAGCCCTCTTTAAGGCTATAACACAAGCAATTTGATGGATGAAACCATTGAAAATTTAATGGAAATAAATTTAACACTTTGATAAACGATATTAAAAAATAAAAATACCCATAAATCAAAACTTCAACATGTGAGAAATACTAAAATCTAAGAAAAAACAACACAAACACTCCACCTAACAGCTTCAGATTTTGTTAATGGTAAAATTGAAGTTTTTTTTTTATAACTCTTAGATGAAGTATATGTTGACATTACATGAATTCTGTAGGCAGATTTTTCACCAAGAAAATTGGCTGACACCACAACAATTTGAAATTCTTGTACAGTTATTTTTGTGGCTCTAATAATTGCACCAGCGTTACCTGTAATTCGCCTTCTGGGCCTAGGCTCATAAACAACAGCACCAAAGCTTCCAGTACAATAATTTTAGGGTTTCTTCTATACTTTCAATAGCACAAGTACTGATGAGTTTTGGCGGTAGACTTTTTTTAATAGCATAACTCTGCATTTTAATAAAAAAGAAAAGAAAGAAGCACCAATGCTTTCAGCACAGTATTATACTGTATGGGGAAAACTGTTGTTTATTGATGATAATAAGCAGTGAGCTACCAGTCTCTTAATACCTGCATGTGCCCTGTATTTCAATGAACAGTGATGGTTATATTTGATACCATTAGATCTCTGTTTAGTTTCAGTTCCAACGTATGAATTTTCCAATTCATTTAATTTAATTTCGTGTTAAAATCTCAATTTCAAGATAATCTTGATAGCTTCCGAATCGTGGTAGTAATTACTTTTCAAAATAATTTTTACTTGAAAATATATTGAGATGATATTTTTTTATTTTTTAAAATTTATTTTTAACATCAGTATTTCAAAACGATCTGGAAATATAAAAAAATCATTTTGAGGCAGAAATAATAATAAAATTTTATTTGAAAAAAAGAAGTTGTTAAAACAAAAAAAATAAACCTTAGGTTTTCTGTAAACTCCATAATTTTATTTATATAAAAAGCCAAATCGTTCTTGAATTCACATGATCCACAGGATAATGTGGGAAACAAATCCCGTAACTACGTGAACAAATGATCTTGAGCTATCCTCTCAATGATGTAAATGTTGTTTTTTTGGGTCCCTTCTTGTTCTGGTTTTAGGCAAACTGCGCATCCATGGCGTGCCAAGGATATCCACAATTCACACAAGCACACACTCCACACGTGGAAAGAAGAAGAAGTGACGTCGTCATTTCAATTGATCCTTAGTCGCTGCCCACTTCTTCTTAGTCTTCTAGTTCGAGGAAGTTATGGCCATGATGCTTTCGGACCTAACAACAATATTGTTATATATAGCACACTTGCAGATCAGTGTTGTAGTGGGCTGCACAATCTTTTTTGTTTTGTTTAATGAAGGAATTCTTTTAGCAAAAATCATCAAGAAGAAGTTAAAGGTATGTTCTCCCACCTTCGTGTCCGACAAGAACTAACACCACACTCGCACTCTTTTATAAGAATACTTAGCCGCAAGGCAAGTAGTCTAATCTGTAAACAATGAGAGTATATACAATATTAACATGTTGATTAGACGTCATGGGGTGGTCAAAGTAGTGTTCAAGATGAAGTTTCCTTCTATTTGTGGTGCAAAAAATATACTTAGGTTTTTGATAATACATTAAACTGAGTTTTATATTGTGAGATCGATTAAAAAATTAAGTTTAAAATATAGTTTTTGTGAAGCAGTTTTTACATGTTTTTTTAACTGAATTTCATAAAACTCTGTTTGTTTTTGCATTTTAAAAATATTTTTTTTAAATTTGAAATTTTTTATTTTTTTCTTTACTTCAAATTAATTTTTTTTTGTATTTTCAGATCATTTTAATACGTTTATATCAAAATTAATTTTTTAAAAATAAAAAAAAATTATTTTAAAAAGTGATCATAACCAAATATTTTATATATATTTTTTGCTGCATATAAACTTCAACCAACTTTAACCATAATTTTTACCAAAAGGTACCTAAATCCAAGTAAAATTCTAGATTTAAGGCTATTGTGTAAACGGTGGCGTTTTTTTGCTGGTTCCCTTCAACAAGAAGTTTCCCATCTCTGCCTCTTTGGGAGGGGTTTTTTTTTTTTTTCAATATATTATGCTTATTGTAATGATTAGAAACAAAAGCCAAAAGCCACAGCCGTTGACATTAAATGTAATTCACATTATCCTTTAATCTTTAACGAAAAGTTCAACTAAAGCAAAAGCTTTTAACAAGAAAATAAAAAAGTCATGATGATCAAGCTGCCATCGCCATTGCCTTCTTCATTTTTTTTTCCCTTCTTCTTCCTCTCACAGAGATCCATAACATAATTATTCATAGAAAAAAAGATAATTCCAACAATAACAATTTAAAATAGTACTTGTGACATCATGAGAGATCCAAATTGAAATTAAAAAAAATATATTAAAGTGGCAAATGAAAAACGTAACAAAACCTAACCCCTTTTTTAAAACATAACAACAGTAGGAGGATGTTCTTGGGATCTGGACTATCTTGTTACTTTGTTCTTGTTGTTGGTACTTGGTGGTGTAGTTGAAGTCAGCTTACCCAAAGTCTACGCAAATACGGCGTCGTGTCAACCACTCATACTTTAGACCCCTATTTTCGTAGACTTTGAAACGGCAGTTGAATCCAACACGTCACAGTCTCCGTCTCTTTTCTCCTTTGACTTTGCCCCCCTCAACTTTTTTATTATTTCACTCTAGTAGTAAGAATCCCCGAGGTTAGTCAACGCTGTTAAAAATCAAGGTTTGGAAACGGAAGCAGCATCTTTAGCAACACCGTTACCCATTGTCGCTGACTGGACGGTCAAAACAGACATACTAGGTGAGGTTGGCCCTTCACCGTTGGATTGGAGTAACGGGTTGTGACTGTTGATGATCCCAGAAGTCCTGTTGTGACACGTGGCCGTTGAAATAGCAGTTGCAAGTGAGATGGGCATGAGACAAAGCCCTTTGCCTTGTAAATACTGCATGGCTGAGCCCATATCTTCTTCCATCAACTTCGCCACCTGGTGCTCCGTCACAGTTAAGCTGCTGTCGTTAGTTGAGGCCGTTTGGTTGCCGTTAGTGGTACGTGCGATGGACCCACCATTGGCATTGGCTTGGATGCAGTCACCACCAGCCTACAAAGAAACAGCAAACGTTGTTTATGATGGTTTTTTTATGAGGAGTCTGAGAAAAAGAGAGCACGCGTGCTACTTTTGTTTTTGTCGTGTTGTGGTGATTGAGGGATTTTGGGGACCTTGGATTGGACTTGTGGGGTGGTGATAGATGTGGGTGTGGTTGGGATTTTTAGGGTTTTTCTGGGTTTTTTTTACTACAGAGAAAAACTTTGTTGGTCTTCGGTTTCTAACGATGCTTACGTTTTTTCCACATGTATTCTATAAAAAAGAGTTAGTACATGGGCTCGAAATCTTGAATCTGAGAAATCATCCATGGATGTTTAAGATATTACCTCAGAGGACATGTCAGCAACAAGTGGGGCAACAGCAGCTGCACCGCCCAATCTGCTCATGCTCAAGACCTGTGTGTACCCCAGAAGCAAGAGAGCAAGAGAGACAATAATTAGGCAGCAAAAACACTTTATTGTTATTATTAATGAATTCAATGATCATAAAAAAGTAGACAATGAGTAATGGAATATTAGCCGTAAGTAGATACATATCATAAAAGCAGATTTGAAAATTATATCTTAAGAAAAAATATGTCAGCCAAGCATGGGAATCGATTGAATTATTATAAATTATAAAATTGAGACTTGAAAATAAAAAAAATGAAGTTTCAGCTAGAGAAAGATGAGAACCTTGACTTGGAGCTGGAGGAATTTAACATAGTCAATGATTTCATCAAGCATTGAAGCCTTGTCTGTCTGTCATTCCACAAAACCCCTTCAGTACAGAATTATTAATCCATAATTTAATTGATTATGATTATCGCCTTAAAATTCAAATTAATTAGCAGATTAAATATCCCGATCCATTCGCCAGCCATTGCGGTTGTTGGATAGAGAACAATTCGGGGACCAACAAACTAACTATTACTTCATTTCTCTCCAAGTACACAAAGGGGGAAAAAAGAGAGTAAGAAAACTCCAAAACGCACAGCATAGACACCTAATTAAGAAACAACCCAGTAAACTACCGACACCTGCCCACCCAAAATTTCAAGAAATACAATGGCAGGTACGAGATGAAGAAACTGGGAAATATCTGACAGGCAGTTACTAGAAGAGAAATCAGTTCAGTTTTTGTTTTGGTTCCTCGGTCAATCAAATTGTGAAGTAGCTTCCTTACCTTGTTGGCATTAGGTACTAACTCCTGCAGAGCTTTCATTCTTTCTGCAATTCTCTCCCTTCGTAACTGTCCACAAGAAAAAGAAAAAAAAACATTTTAGCACAACATAAAAGCTCCAAGAGGTACTGTAATGTTTATTATAATATGTAATAGTAACTAGGAGGGAGAAGAGATTAATAAGAACAGTACCCTTTCAGCGATGCTATGTGGGTCAGTGGCTTGACCTCTTCTAGCCCTAACCCTTTGTCTAGGTTGAGCTGGTGCACCACCATTTGAGCCACTTGCTTGAGGTTGGTTCATCACAGCTGTGGTGGCTGCCCCCTGAGCCCCCAAATTCGGTGACTGCATAGCTCCTCCCTGTAACACAACAATACTTTCAGGTACAGTTGCACAAAATAAATTAATGTGTGCAAAATACGAATACAAAACCTAAAATCATGCCTGAGGATGGTTAAAATGTTGCATGGACTGATTCGATGCCCGGACAGTTCCGTTCATAGATCCAGCACGAAACCCATTAAACAATCCTTGCATTGAACCGTCTCCTCCCTGCAAGTGAAAAGAAAAGAAAAAAACTATTTAAGTAGAATAACAACTAGGAAATTTATAAAAATTGCTCTGATTCGTAGCAACAACCACAAACAGAATATATAATAGTGAAGATGAAAATCACCTGAGTAGGAGAGACATCAATGTCATCGTTTTGAGAGAGCCCGCCTCTAGCAGCAGCCATCAGAAGCTGCTGTTGTAGCATCATTTTAGCGGCTGCCGCAGCACCACTACCACCACTGATCTGGTGTTGTCTCAGCTTAGAAGCCAAAATTACAGACTCGTCAAAGTTATCATGAAACCCAACATTATTATTGTCAGTATTAGATGGTGGGGTTTCATTAAACAAGTCTCTGGGTTTGGCTGAAGAGGAGTTGTTATTTGTGGGAAAAGGGAGGTTCGTCGGGGGGTTAAGGTCCCAAGGCGACTTAGGGTCAGCCCATGAACAAGAAGGGATTGCAGACAGCATTTGTTCAAGAAAATCATCATTTGATGATGAATTGGGATCAAAGTGAGAGTTTTGGATCTGCTGGTTTTGAAGGTCTTGTAGAGGGATTTGTGATGATGGGTTTAAGAGCGAGTTCATCCCTTGCATTTCTCTACTACAAGGCCGCATCTTTTTGAAACGAAACGAAATAGGGAGAGGGAGAGTTGAAGATTGGGTTTTGAGTTTGGGTTTTCTTCAAGGAGATGGAAAATGAGAAGGCAAGAGGGATGAAGGCATTTGGGATTATAAAGATGGAAAATGAGGAGGTGAATTCGTTATTTCTTCCTCCCTTCCTTCCTCTTCTTCTTCTATGTTAGGATTCTGGGGTTGGGGTGTTAAATAGCAAAAGTTGACCTATCTTTTGTTTCTCTACATCCAATCCATCCTCGTATGGGTTAGTGTGTTAGTCCAGTAGGGTTAACTAAGGACTTAATCATTTGTTCAATGCCCAAAGTCGATGATGACGCGTGACTTCCACTCTCTTTATTAGAGGCCAGGACCATTTCTTTTTCCTTTTTGTTTTGTTTTTTTTTATATAGTTACATAAAAGAGAGACCTTTTTTCATCACAACCGGAGAAGAAAAGGTGGTGTTAGGAACTTAGGTTATTATCTCATTTGTGTTGTTTCATCCATGCGTGTTGATTATTAATGATTAAATAGAATGATTGTGATTTCTAATAATTCTTGAAAAAACATATTTTTATAATTTAAGAAACTTTATCACTTTGTTTTGGATCATCAACTTATGAATTAATGTCATTTAAAAGATTTTAAAATCTTTATTAGTTGCTAGTTAGAAAGGTTTAGATAGTATAAACATCAATTTCTTGATTTTCTTTCTTTAATTACCAAAAAAAAACTATATCTAAACATTTTATTTAGAAATTTTGACATATTTAAGGGTTGCATATGATATTAATTGCTTGTAATAATATGTGAGTATACATTATTTTTGGGAGGCCTATGGTAAACATATTGGGTGTTTTAGCTACTGCATTAGCATTTTAAAGTCAGAAGCACACATAAACATGGAAGAAAGTGGTATTTTTCAAAATTAAGTTAATTCTCAATTAAAATTCATATTATTATGAAAATTCATATTTAATGCTATATCTTTTCACAAATTATGAAAATTAAGACAATTATTTGATAATTAATTTCACTTAAATATTTTTAAGTTCTAGCTAGAGGATAACTCACAACTTGCTAACACAAGAGTTTTATAAAATACATAACATGAACGATTTTTTTTTGTGTGAAACATCAATTGTATTCGTACCAATAATCATATCAATCAAGATTAATATTTAAAGCTAATTATTTGATGATGATGATGATAAGAAGAAGAAGAAGAAGAAGAAGAAGAAGGAAAAAATAAAGAGCAAGAAGGAAAAGGTCAGTTATTTTTTATATATATTAAAATGGATGTTCGGATCAATTTATATGTATCTTAACTAATTTTATAAATTTTAAAATTAATAATTATATAAATTTTTAAAAACCCTGAAAGAATGAATAATTATTGAAGAATAAACAATTATTATTAGTATTGTAAGTGGTTTTCATGCTCTCATTCCTCGCGTGGAGTGGCCTTGGCACAATCACTTCCTCATGCCCGCGTGGTCGGCAAGTCCATCGATTTGCTTTGAACCGCGTTTCTTGATGCTAATTAATCTTACCCGTATGTCATTGATGGATTATGTGACACAACACGCGACTAATTACTGCTAATCAATATCCTAATGACACCTATAGAACAACTCATAAGCATTAACTACTATCTACTGCTCATCTCTAATCATGCAAAAGCAAAAGTTATGTCAGCGTATAAGAGTCTGTTGATATTATGGTAATTTTTATGTTATAGTTTGAAAAAAATTATTTTATAAAATTATTTTTAATTAAGATTGGTTTGATATTTATATATATTTGGTTAAAACTGTGATTAAAATTGAAGTTGAATAAAAAATAGTTTAATGTGTTTGGTTAAACATGCTTTTCAAATTGAGGTTATAAAATAACTAAAAAAAATATATATATTAATATTGATGGATTTTAATTTAAATATTGTAGATTTAACTACCATTATTACATCATTAAATAAATAATATTTTATATCAAATATTTTTTATTATTTCATTAACTTCTCTACAATTTCATCACGTATGAAATTCATCTGATAAGGACTATAGTTTCCATGGTTTTTTGAGCGTGTAACAAAATCAGGTAAAATATCATCAGAAACAAAATTGGAATTGCGATCAAATTTCACAAATGCTACGTCATCATGCGATGTTCTTCTAATTTATGTAGTGTTATTAAATAATATTGAACACTAGTTTTTCGAGTAAAACACAATTTTAAAAAAATTAAAATTTTTTTTACCGGGTCGGACGCGGTCTAATGAACACTGTTCACATGGCAGGTGAATGCTTCTCGCGTTGCCAGGTGAATTATAATTCACCTGGCATCACCTGGCATGGGCACTGTTGTGAACAATGCCCAGGTTAATTACACGAGAAGCAACTCCCAGCTGCTGTTTGCGAAACGGCGGTTTGAGGAAACAATTTATGGGTCCTACCAAATAGTAAATTGTTTTTTTTATATTACCAAACGCCTAGTTTACGCGGTTTGCTTTAAAAGCAACCGCAACCGCAACCACGTAAACAAATGGCCTCTAAAAGCTTGTGTGGTAGAGAAATATCATTTATTTTTTAAAATATTTTTTATAATTAAATTAAAATAATATATTTTTTATGTTTTAATTAAAATAATATTGTTTATATTCTTTTTATTTTTAATATTAGCACATTAAAATTATCAAAACACACCTAAAACATCAATTTTATATTTTTTCAGGCTCATGCTCGGGCTTTGGTGTGGATTTGGATTTATTGTAAAAATAATTTTTTTGACTAACGAAGATTATTTTTTTCCAACTTAAATTTTAGCTTGGGTTTGGTCCATGAATAATTATTTCCTCTAGCCTATTGCATTGTTCAATCCAGCCCATGAATGATAGAATCTGATCAATTTGCTTCCAAAAAGATTTTCTTCAAACTTGAATAATTTTTTTAGCTAAAAAGACATTTGATTTAATCCAAAAATATTCAGGTTTTATGGTGGGTAATCAAAACTGTTAGAGGGAAATTCCATCAATTTTTGGTCCTTAAAACTCCCTACAAAAGAAGGTTGGAGAAAAGTGTTGAAGGTTGTTTTTTAACATTATTTTAGATAGAGATTTGTGACTCTTGTTCACCTATTTTTTTTCATTCCTTTTGATTTTGGTTTCTTAAAGTCTTTTTTATTCAGAATTTTTCTCCAAAATTTGAAGCTTAAGAACAGTTTTTGTTGAGAGATTTTGAGCCCAATTTCATTGGATCTTGTTTAGGAGTACACCTAAACATGGTGGTGTTATTGGAATCTTAAAAGGCTTATTAAAATCAAATATTTTACACCAAGTGAGGATCAATAAAAGCTTAATGACAAATAATTAAACATTGACTA
>Ga0307509_10007782_pt1 | contig 13883 bp, 6 predicted proteins | sample 10_EM_MG_FD_202245 | JGI IMG/M metagenome (GOLD analysis project Ga0307509, IMG submission 202245) | Populus trichocarpa ectomycorrhiza microbial communities from riparian zone in the Pacific Northwest, United States - 10_EM | ecosystem: Host-associated > Plants > Roots > Unclassified | place...
TAAATCCCCAAGCGAATAAAGTGAAACAGTTGTATTTTCAATGTTATTTTCGTAAACTATTTACAGTCAACCTCTCTTATTGATGCCTTCGAAATAGTCACCGTCCTACTGCACACAGTTGATCCACCAACAGCAACTCTTTTTCTACAATTAATTCAACTAATTAATTCACTACCTCTAGTATTTTTTTTGTGTTTTTTTTGCTAATAAAGCGAAACCGTTACTTTATTTTTAATCATATTCAGTAATGAGGAAACATTTACCGTGAATTTTGCTGTTGACACAGAACAGCCGCTCGCTATGAGTGGGGCGGCAGAAGCCGTACAGGCCCGGAAAAAGCCTATATGGCCTATAGGCGGGCCCGGCCAGGCCAGGCTAGATCCGAGAGAATTTGCACAGGCCGGGCCCGGCTTTACCGAAGCCTGGCCGGCCTGGCCCGTTGGGAACACTGCGCATGACCAAGCTCACACATGTTGGACAGCCTATAGGGCATAGGGTCACGCAGTTGCGGGGATAGGTGGATAAGCAGGTTAGCAGGTATGCGGCCGGGAGTGATGCGGTTATAGGGCATGAAGCTTCCTGATCCCCGGCGGTTAGGCACTCCCCCGTGGGTTATTGTGCTCACATCCTATGCCGCTAGGCATAGGATATTTCTTCGCTGGTTTCATTAAAGTTTCTGGCCATAGAGAACGAGGTATCGGATATTTGGTTTCATTGTTTCTTTCATACCCTATCTCACTACTCATACGGGAGTTGGCACACTGGCAGGGAATAGGCCTTAGAATCATGGAGGACCATGGGATATCAGGATGGGTCTAGATTGTTTGTGATCATTAGGGATCAGGTTTTGTTAGCTGCGGGGTTTCTTTACTCGAGTAGAGTTAGTTGAGTTTCGGGAGTGTTCGGTTGTTAGACGGAAAGACACATCTTCTGGCCAGTTCTTAGACCGTGTAGAGCGAACTAGAGCACCGTTCCTCCATCTTCCGCCTTTCCTCCTAGAGCTTATTGCGATTGCACTTTGCTAGCTTCATTCTTTTGTGATTTCCTTAGGCTCCATCATTTATAGGTCTCCCCGATGCCGAATGCAATTGGGTGGCAGCGACTTTTATTGCAACAAAAATATCCGGCATGTTCCCAGTGGCACATTTGGAAGGCTGGTGTATAATTAGAATTGTTTAAGTTAATTTAATAATCCCGACTTGGTGCGGCCTGGTTAAAAGGTGGAGAGCCTATCCTCTTTTTATGCTAGCCGTGGTGAACGCTTACGCTTAGGGCCCATTTACCTAGAGACGTCCGTCTAAAAGCCTGAAACGATGCCGACCGTTAAGCGCGGCTTGACAGCGGGGGAGAGCGCGGCAAAGTAGATGGCATTTGCCTAGAGTAGGCAAAGTAACTTTTTGACGGTCAAGCTACAAGAATCTAGGACCGTGGAAAATTGGTCAAACACATTCGCGCCGTTTATCAGAAAACGCTTGAGACGCCACCGTCTAGTACAACCACTATTACAAATTTAATTTTTACAAAGAGACAGACGGTTGAAGGTATGTAAAGAAAACAGAATCGTTGTACGTCTAGCTAATATACTGTCTAGTATATAACTGAAAGCCCGTTTCCCTAACTGACTTTCTTTGACGGTCGGCACTGTCTCTGGTTGCAGTGTTCTCAACCGTCCAGGGCCCCTATAGGGCCCGGCGGGGGGACTGCCAAGAGCCCCGGACGGGACGGGACGGCAAAATGCCGTCCACGCCGGTCCTGGAAACCTCAGGACGGCGGTCTTGGTGGAGGACGGCGGGCCCTGCAAGGTAAGACAAATTAGCGTGGGGGATTGCAGGCGACGGCTGGGGACTGCCGGTGACTGCGGGGGACGGCCGGGGACTGCGGGGGACGGCCGGGGACTGCCGGGGACTGCGGGGGACTGCCGGGGACTGCCATAGACTGTGGGTGACGGCCGTTGACTATAGAGGACGATCCATGAATCCTATCAACGCAATTCCCAAGCCCCCTCTCAACGCAGATACAATATTTCACAAATAATATCACGAGCTTTTGGATGCTGTCTAATAGAGATAAATAGGTGTAAAATATGGCTCTTGGGATAGGAGTCAACTAGGACAGCAAACCGCAAAACTGACGAAACTTATCCCCAAACAATACCCCTTTTGCTATATACATACTTTTATTAGTTCATTAAACCTTCTTCGACCCAGATGGCATACGAATCAGCTGAGTTGGGATCGCAACAAACAATATTGGGAAACCGAAGACGATCTCCATTCCGGTCCACTCCAGTACTGGATTGACCATGTTGACGATTTACGTCAAAAGAATATCGCCCAGATGGCACTGGATATTTTCACAATACCTGCCATGTCAGTGGATCCAGAAAGACTTTTTAGCAGGTATTGTACCCTCTTCTATTTTTCTAATTTCAATACCCGGACTGACAGTAGAGAACTCTCACCTTCGTAGTTCAAAGCTACTTATTACTGATCGCCGAAATCGCCTAGGCGATGATATTATTGAAGCATCCGAGTGTCTTAAGTCCTGGGCGGCTTGTGGTATTGTCTATGGAGGGATTAACTCGGATGTGAATAGGATGGAAAGTACTTTGAAGGCGTTGGAACTTTATTCACTTGGTCTTCGTTCTTCCTCTGTTGTCTGAAATCATTGTCTACTTTTATCCTTTTCATTTTACCTTCATCTTCTGTTCTCTTGCACTAGTTAGTCTTATCAAGCTATGAGTTTTATGTCGTAAAACATGCATTGGAAGCATATCTAGTTGTTTATATCAACTGATAGTCTGCATACTCCCTGACCTCGGACAGTGTTCCCAAATATTCGGATATTCAACTAATCGCAATGAATGATGAAACATTTCCTAACCAAGCATGAAACATTTCTCACGGGGGCCGGCTGGGAAACAGTCCTTCTGGTCGGGGCGTCGGGCTAGTTTCTAAAAAGACGGGACGGGACGGCTTAACGCCGTCCACCGCCGTCCGCCCTCAGGACGGGCGGACTGCCCCGTTGAGAACACTGTCTGGTTGCTAGACGGCCGTTCATAGGTAAACGGGCCCTTATTTTAAAAGCTCTGGTATAGGAAAGGAAATTCTATGTGCAGTTTATCTATCTGTTGATCTAGCTATCCATCAACAGTATGGGAAAATAGGGAGAAAATAAATAACGGCGCAGAAGGAAAAGTAGAAAAGAGAGATGTTTTCTAGCACGGGACTTGTTCCGGCGGGAATGATGATTGTCATAAATAGCGCAAGATGAGAAATGAAACAGTCCTCGCGAGATAAGAAATAAAACAGCCCTACAACTACTACATGCTCAACACAATTAACAGGGATTGGTGTCCCTTCACTTATGAACATTAATATATATCAGAAAGTTTCGGAGTGGTACAGGCAAGTTGGATTTCCACCAATGAGAGCCAGAGAGAGCTTGAAGGCCGGGTTTTGGGACTAAGGTAGAGGACGCAATGGGAAAATCGGAGGATGGTAATGGCGGCAACAACGCTGAGAAGGCGCCCAAAGGCTGAGCAAGAAGAGAGCCAGAAAAGAAGGAACCCGATCCAATTTGAGCGTGATCAATTGGATACTCCGGGTTTAATTGGTGTTGAATCTTTCATAGCTGGGAGGGTGGCTGCGCAAATGCGCTTTTCGCAGATATCCGGGCTTGCAAAAGCTTTACCACTTCTTTATGGCCATTCATAGCGGCACAAACGAATGGTGTTCGACCATTCTCGCCAGGGCAATCGGGGTTGATATCTTCTCGACCTAGTAAGAGATCGACCACTCCATCATATCCCTTGCTCGCAGCCCACCAGAGTGGTGTTTGATCATACTTATCAGGGCGATTGGGGTCGACGTCATTCCGGTCTAGTAGTAGCTTGACAATACCTTCGTGTCCTTCGAAAGTGGCACACCCGAGGGGTGTTCGATCATTATCATCTGGTCGATTGGGGTCAACATCCTTTCGGCGAAGCAGTAGCTTGACAACCCCTTCATATCCGCTATTGGCTGCCCAAAAGAGTGATGTACCACCTTGGCCATCTGGCCTATTGGGTTCGACATCTTCTCGACCAAGTAGTAGCTTGACAACACCTTCATGCCCCTTTGCAGCAGCATACAAGAGTGGCGTTCCACCATCCTTGTCTGGCTTATCCGGTTCGACACCTTTCCGATCAAGTAGTAACTTGACAACCCCTTCGTGCCCCTCTAGAGCAGCACACAGGAGTGGCGTTCGACCATTATCCTTGGGGGGATTGAGATCAACATCCTTTCGGTCAAGTAGCAGCTTCACAACCCCTTCATGTCCATAGTTAGCTGCCCAAAAGAGTGATGTACCACCTTGGTCATCTGGCCTATAGGGTTCGACATCTTCTCGACCAAGTAGTAGCTTCACAACCCCTTCATGTCCGTTATTAGCTGCCCAAAGGAGTGGTGTACCACCTTGGTCATCTGGCCTATTGGGTTCCGCATCTTCTCGCCCTAGTAGTAACCCGACCACTCCTTCATGTCCGTTATAAGCAGCCCAGGAGAGTGGTGTGGTGCCTTCGTTATCTTGCATATTAGGTTCGACATCTTCTCGACCAAGCAGTAGCTTGGCAACTCCTTCATGCCCCTTTTCAGCAGCACACCCAAGTGGTGTTCGACCATACTTGTCTGGCCTATCGGATTCGACACCTTTCCGGCCAAGTAGTAGCTTGACAATACCTTCATGTCCCTCGAAAGCAGCACACCCGAGCGGTGTTCGATCATTATCGTCATCCGGCCGATTGGGGTCAACATCTTCCCGGCCAAGTAGCAGCTTGACAACCCCTTCGTGCCCCTCTAGAACAGTAGACCGGAGTGGTGTTCGGCCATTAGCGTTGGGGCGATTGGGGTCAACATCCTTTCGGTCAAGTAGTAGCTTCACAACGCCTTCATGTCCGTTATTAGCTGCCCAAAAGAGTGGTGTACCACCTCCGTCATCTGGCCTATTGGGTTCCGCATCTTCTCGACCTAGTAATAGTTCAACCACGCCTTCATGCCCGTTATGAGCAGCCCACAAGAGTGGTGTACTATCTTCGCTATCTGGCTTCGAGGGGTCGACATCGTCCCGTTCCAGAATGATCTTGACCGCCCCATCACGCCCATTCCTCGCCGCCCATAAGAGTGGTGTATTTCCAGCGCAATCGCCTTGATTAATCTCGTAACCTTTTGCATTGATCAATGCGGCCACAAGTTCATGAATCCCAAAGAAAGATGCACAATGTAATCCAGAGAAGCCGTGGGGGGAATTGGCATCCAGTGGAGATCTGGCAGGCAGCACTTGCTCCAAAAGTGATACTGCGGATGGGTGGTCAGGGTACAAACTCAAGAGCTTCAGAGCAAGGGCCCCCACGTGGACCGAGAGCGACTTATTCGCATGTATTCCCCAATACCTTGAAGAATATTTGAGGAATGGCATGAGTTGGTGGCCCGTGGGCGGGTGGTTTGGCAGGTTCTTGACCTGTCGCGAATTCAGATAGGTCAAGCAGATTTTTGAGATTACCGAATGGGGATGGCTAAAGAAGTCTGGATGAGCGCAGAGATACTCATGGACTGTAAAGTGGATTAACCGGACAGTCGAAGATTCCTTGTCGACTGTGATGAGTCCTTGACAGCAACCTAGCAATACACCTATCGAAGGGGCATTTTCGCTATTGAAAAAGGCCGATCCTATCTCCACTGCCAGTGCATGACGCAGTTCATCTACGTGTAATGCCCGTTCCGCATGACAGATCCACATGAGAGCGGCCATCGCAAGTTTTGTCTTTCCCTCACCCTGTGACTTTATCCGCTCAAGTGTTGCACCATATGCTTCCCCTAGCCCTGTCCCATCTTTCACTGCCTTTAGCCTTTTCTCTCGCTGAGCGATAGTAGTTTCTCGGAGGATTGCCTCGATATGAAGAGAAGCCAATAGGAATCTAGATTTGAATATGTTAGCTATTATCCTGAGGTAGCTTTGCGTAGCATAGCCCTTGAATGGTTTCTACATACGTTTCCAAGCTGATTTGGGAAATGCTTTCCACAATATTTGCCTCTAGAGTGCTGGTCATCATCTCAGGGGCAGTGTCGCACCTGAGCTTCTCACGTAGATATCCAATGATACCTTCACCCGTAGGCTCTATCAATAGAAAATCTGCCGCTCCACCCAACCTCCTTTCCACCTCACTTCGGACATGCGATCTTCCGGTCATAAATATGCGAGTATCAAGCGACTCCCGCACAATCTGTCCTAGTGATTCAAGGATTACCATTTGATGCTCCGGCACACATTCGTCAAGTGCGTCAACGCATAGAAATGTTCGCTTTGTGGATGTGATGGTTTGGAACATCTTCAAAATTCCTGCCACCTGTAGCCCCCTACCCCCGATAACTCTTTTCTGGTTGCGAAATGACCGGACCACCGCTTCAGGAATTCCCTCCAATCCGCTAACAAGCTGTCGCAGCAGGGAACCGAGCATATTTACTGGGGACTGCTCATTCCTGGAGGCAAAGTCGAAGTAGAAACAGGCGACAGCAGTATCTTCCTCCACCGCTTCGTCGCACAACTTGTCTATCACCAGTGAGCTGTCACCCGGTCGGTCAGAAATAACCTTATTTGACTTCCGGCAGTGCTAGGCTCTCTCTTACCTGATGTAGCTCTTTCCCGCCCCCGGACTTCCGTGGCAAAACAAGATGCGATGATTAGATCTGTCCTCCCGATTACCACTATACCAACGTCTGAATTCCTCAGTTTCCAGTAGCCAGGATCCTATACTGTCTAGCCGCTGGCCTCCGATGTCCCGATGCCGTATCCCTGGCTCTAGCGGAGACAACCAGGCCAATATTTTAGACTCATCATCGGGGGTGAGGTAGTTAAAGGTATTGAAAGAGTTTTGGTTATTGCTGAAGGCTTGCGACATTTTTTTCGATTTTCAGCGCCGTGAAAGTTGTTCAAATCAAAGTGTTGGTTAGCTTGGGGTGTGTGAATGCGATTACTTGAAATTGAGGAAAAGCGGGGTTGATGGTAAAGCCTTGCCTCTTTCTTGCTGACAACATTCCCACCACAGAAATCGTTACACAAACGCCCGAGGGCTATCCATCTCAAAACTATGAGCTAACTCCCACCGGTTTATAGGAGCATATGTCGAACACACTATTTCTCCATGCCGTTTCCTAGATACATTACTTGAAGTAGGAATTTGAGAAACTGATACTCGCAGCGCTGCCCGGAACCCGTTTTAGTACCTTCCCACGACCCCACAGATTACTCGGAGATGACATGCTACCGCTCAAGCGGGTTCAAATGATACATCGTTTGTGATAGCCAGGAAATTAAGACCTAGGCACAATTTTTTGTAAGAAAATCGGTGATGTGCAGGTTACAGAATTATTGAGGAACAAGAAATATTTGCCGAGTAATCTTTTGAGGTTACAACCTTAGGGGAACTGGCACGACCAAAAACGCATCTTAGCAGGAGTGGTGGTAGGGGCGACATAATGATTCAGGGGCTAAGGCCAATTAATACTCCCAGATGTTTATATGATAACGTATGATAGAAGAAATAGTTTCAGCACCAACAGCCCCGGCGACAGTAACAACTTTTCCAACTAACTTAGAAACACCGATAGTAAAAATAACACTACTTCCATGCTTCTCCTGCAGGAAGTTCGTCGGGCACCACAATTGAAGCCGCTCTCGGACTTCCGACCCACCGTACCTGAAAGGGTTTGAGGAGCACAACGTTAACCTCCGCACCCTTCCTTCCACCAACGCCGCCCACTGGCACCTGTTTCCTTGCCCTTCTACCCCGTTACCTCCCCGCCAACCTATTCTACCGCCAATACCGGACACCGCTAACTCATTCCTGGATGAATGCCGTCGATCTTCGTAGCACAGCGCGAAATTCCACTAGGCCCACCGTTGCAGCCCATCCGCCCGTCTCCTGGACCCGCAATCCCGCCGTCTGACCAGGGTCGTGCCTCAGACCCTCGGTGGAGCGAGCACCCACTTCCCCCTCCTCCTTCATCTACCCCCTGCCCTTCCCGAAAACTAGCCGGAAAAGCCCCGACCCATACAAGACGGCACCAGGGAGAACTGCCATCTCCGCAGAGCTCTAACATGTGTGCGGCACATCCTCGGATGGGTGTTAGGTGCCTAGATAGTGGAGGTCCCCCTGCGCCCGGGAAAGATGATCGAAACCTCGGGTGAAAGTACATGATTGGGGGCCCACCCTCACAACAAGGCTTGCACGCGCACACAACACCCCCGGGTAACCGTGAATCGCCGAAACCCTTCGGGGGGGGATTCCGTATGCATCTGCTTTATTGGAACGTAGCGGGGGGGGGGATAAACAAGGGGCCGATGCCTAGGAACATGGTGGAAGGGATCTCGCTTGCGGGGAGCTGCGTGGATGGACTGCGGAAGTCCGTTTTCTAGGCTCGGTGGATTTATTCCCTCTAGCGATGATGCCCGGGAAGATGCCGTAGTTTGACTGTTGAGAGAGTAGCTAAAGTATGGTAGGTTGAAGGGCTAGATAGGACCTGATAGGTGCGGTACCTAAGAGACAAGCAAGAAATTTAGGGCTGCTGTGTAACGAGTATTCTACCGTATGAAGTGTGGCACTGTCGGATCACTTCCGGTGAAGGCGTTCTTTGGTGGCTGTTTGGCAAGAGACTTTCGGTTGATCAAAGACGGTTCAGAAAACAAAAGATAGACACGAAGAAAAACCACACTCAAAGATCAAACTGTCCTCAAGAATTGCGGTTGTTGTTCTCCTTGCCCGGTTGTTCGCAGAAAAGCCCCCTTTTTCCCCCGAACCTATGCTAACTGCCAAGTTTTTTGTTTACACCAAACCACGATAACATCACGTGGTGTTTCTCACCATTTCTCTCTATCCCATTTACCAGTCCAACAGTACCCGGTGTAACTTTAAGTTCGCAAAATATTTAGCACGCACTTGACATGGGTGACATCACCTTTGATAGGAAAGGTACTCGAGTAGGTGATACCTGTATGCAGTGGTTTAATTGGCCCCCCATGTTGTTCCTCTTCTGCTCTTGCTATGAAATAGTAAATTTACGAGCAGTAGTTTAGGTTACTCTTCATATTGAGGCAGCACTGCTACGGTAATTCCTACAAGTAAGGTCCACTAGCAGCTCGGTTGGGCGTTTTGGCCTATTTAGAGCTTGCGGAGCCTTTGAGATGGTTCGTTACTCGAGTGCAAGGATTGCAACTAAAGCTCCGCTTAGGGCTTAGGGCTTAACCTGCTTAGCCTCAACAAGACACCTCGAACTTAAATTTAGGCCAACTCAACCAGGTGACACAATAACACCCGAGCCTCATTTCATGTTCACTTACCTACCCTACCCTCACATTGTAATCCCTGCAAAACACATTGCCTTGTGGCATCGAAAAAGTGAAACCATTGCATGGAACCATGACTCCCCTCTGCCACCGTTGAATAGCAATAAAAAATTAACAAATCAAGTGAAAAAGGAGTAAATGCAGTCAATGTCTTATATTTATTTTTCCACCCTCGGTATGGCTTTCTGTGGGATAGTTTTTTAAGCTAAGAATCCCTAGAAAATGGCTAAAAAAAGAGTTGTAAGGAGGTTCTAGAAAAATACTAAGAGGGTTGAAGTAATTCTTTATTTTTTCTGTCATTTTTCTCAATTTCTTTCCATTGTTCAAGGGACAAAAAGATACCGGTATGGTAGAGTATGTAAAGTCTTCGTTGTTCGTTCCAATGGGGGTTGGCTATGTGAAGGTTTCACTTTCTGGATAGTATATTTCCAGGTCGATGGTATCCGGGGGGATTGACCGCGAAGCGCATGGTATTCTAAAGGTTTTCTCATTACCCTAGTTCCTATGGTATTCCGATTCCAAGGATTATGATACCCTCCCCTCCCCTTCCGTCCCTCCTGAGTCCTGATGCCCTAAATCTGGCCTGACCAAATCCTTACCCGATTCATCGGGTGAGGGGAACAACCGTACGTTGTGACTGAAATTTGGCTCCACTTAGCTTGAACTTCTTAACTAGCCTACTAATAACTTAGAGAGCTTAGATAGGGGTTCATAATATAGCTTTGCTTAGGAAAGCACGCTGGACTTGAGTTGGATGGTTGGTAAGGAGGCGTCATGTTTACTACAGGGGTGGTTATTGCTTAGTCTTGGTGGACAAGGGGGGGTGACTATATAGCAACAATCCTTTCTCTTCTCCCGCATTTTCTTCCCCCCACACATTACCGAAAGAACAGGTAGGACCGTCAACGGAGGAAGGAAAATTAGGAAAAGGGGTCAACAAGCGGAGGGTCACCTGGGAACAGATAGTCGGCCAACCGGAAAAGATTGTGCTTTCCTTTTCGCTTTGGTTTTTTTCCTTTCTCAAGTGTTGAATTGCGTGAAGGGCTTGTCAATTAGCTAGGGCAGGGTGAATTGATTGTGAATTTGGTGGCTTTTTTTACTGGGCGGGGTTATGTGCGATAGTTGGTGATTTATAGCTTCCTCCGGTTCAGAGAGTAGATATACTATTGCCCGGTTTCTCGTTTTTCAGTAGGGCAGGTTATCCCCAAGACCATCAGAATACGCTAGGCTAGCTTGAGATATGAGCAAGATGAAAACTGACGGACAGGCATGGGACGGTGCAGTAAACGAATAGTTTGCAGCCTGACATAATTGGTTTGCGGCTCAACCATGACTGGAGCTGCCGTAGCCTACTAGCCGAGACTACCGAGAATCCTCAATACGCAACAGGGATAGCTATTGCGATAGCCTCACAACCCACACCCCCCCATTACTCCCACTTTCTGCCAATAGCCAAGGTCTATATTCTAACTCTGCGGGCTACCGATAGATTTGTATTTTTTTGGAACTTGACCGGAAAATATCGCAAAACCACGGATCCTAGGTCGCCCTTGTACGGTATGAGTGTGGTCAGAACTTTTCCCCACGCAACCCGAGTCCAGCATATCTATTTACAGTGGTGGGCTTGAAGGGCTGTGTATAACCACAGTTCGCTACAGTCTTCAACGTACCAACGACAAAACTGGGCGGGCGGCGAACAGGGGTATTTGGTGGGCAAAAAAGGAAATAGTCATGGTTAGGGTTACAAAAATTACCCGTGATTTGTCCCTGTTCGTCACGCGCCCAGTTTCATCGTTGGCAAGGTGATGACTGTAGGTTGCTATCTTGAGGCCAACCCGGTGGTTCGACTTGGGTCTGCGGGGCTAGTGATATTTTACCCTGCGGAAAGAAAGGTCCAATCGATGGGTTCAGCTTGGCAGGGAGGGAGGACGGTGTTCGGTAAAATGGCAGGCGCCGCCAGTCGTGTATTTTCCGATGTGGATGAGCAATTCGAGTGCTAGTTGGTGCCGAAGAAAATATCATCTTTTTGTATTGATTCTCATATTCATGGTGACTGCGGGAACGCCTGCCCTTAGGTATCGGGGGAGATTTCTATGTGCGGTTTATCTATCTATCTGCCACTCACTAGCAAGGGGAAGTAAAGGGGAAATAAATATGTAAAAGAGAGATGAGAAGAGCAGATCAGGAAACCGGGGGCATAGGAATGGTGACTAAGATAAATCACAGAAGTTAGAAAGTGAGATGTTCCCCCTACTAACTTTACTACTATACCTAAGAGGTTATGAAAGAGAATTTGTGAGCCTTGGTTCAGAAAAATTGACAAATATCTGAGGGTGCTGAGGGGTACCTGCCAATGTACAACTGGCATTCCCGCTAGTGCTAGTCGGGAAAATTCAAAGATCGCGTTAATCGACCTGGCCCAAAGGGCGCACAGGAACCAGGGAAGATAATGATACCAGAAATGGCGTATATAAGGCTCCCGGAGGCTGAGGAAGGCCAATGCAGGAAAGGGGGAATCCCACGGGATTGGTGTGATATTGATAGAGCACTGTACCAGTGCTTTTTTAAACGGATTAAGCAGATTGATGACGGCGACAACCAGACGAAAGGCCAGGAGTCTACCCAACGAAAATGCGATCGCTAGCGTATGGCTTTGGGGTGAGTGGGGAAGCTCTCTCGTCCCCCTCTTCCCTTTTTATATATCGCTTTCTCCCCTGTACTCTAACTAACTGTAAAAACAGGGGTATATATATAGTAGATGGCAACGAAGTTCTTCCATCCTTCCATAGATGACTGCGCGCATCAATTCTCGTCTGCGCACATCCCCCTTCCCTCTTGCGTACTCCCATACTAACAAAAGAAAGACAAAGACGCACTGTTCATGACCTCGGAACATCCTACTCTCTCATGTACACTTCCGGCTCTTCCGCTTTCCTTCCGTGGATGTATCAAGCGTATTCCCGAAGCCTAAGCCGGCTTAGCAAAATTATCCAGATGAGAGAACGATGGTGCGAGCATGCCGCGCAGCATCTCACGATTTCCAACATGCTTCTGCCTCACCTTAGTTACGTCACGGTTGGTGGGACAGCTGCGCATCTGGTGTTTCAACGGATTCCAGGGCTCGGAATAGCTGCACGATTCGTCCATGTCCTCCCTAGCAGCATAACAGAGTGGTGTACAGCCGTATTTATCTGGACGATTGGGGTCAACATCTCCGCGTTCCAGAAGTATATTGACCTCCCCCTCTTGTCCGTTGATAGCAGCCCACCCGAGTGGTCCTACATGATTCTTACCCCGGCGGTCGGGTTGACATCTTCCCGTTCGAGCAATAACTTGACCACTCCTTCGTGGCCCTTGGCAGCAGCCCATCCGAGTGGCGTTATGTCATCATTATCTGGGCGATTGGGGTCGACATTTTCCCGCTCCAGCAATAACTTGACTACTCCTTCGTGTCCCCGATAGAAGCACATCCGAGTGGTGTTCGATGATTCACATCTTGGCAATTGGGGTCGACATCTTCCCGTGCCAGAAGTAAATTGACCACCCCCTCGTGTCCCCCAATAGTAGCGTATCCGAGTGGCGTTATGTCATTCTTATCTGGGCGATTGGGGTCGACGTTTTCCCGCTCCAGCAATAACTTGACCACTCCTTCGTGGCCCTTGGCAGCAGCCCATCCGAGTGGCGTTATGTCATCATTATCTGGGCGATTGGGGTCGACATCTTCCCGCTCCAGCAATAACTTGACCACTCCTTCGTGTCCCTTGGCAGCAGCACATCCGAGTGGCGTTAAGTCATCCTTATCTGGGCGATTGGGGTCGACATTTTCCCGCTCCAGGAATAACTTGACCACTCCTGCGTGTCCCTTGATAGCAGCCCATCCGAGTGGTGTTCGATCGTTCACATCTTGGCAATTGGGGTCGACATCATCCCGCTCCAGGAATAACTTGACCACTCCTCCGTGTCCCTTGACAGCAGCACATCCGAGTGGCGTTAGGTCATCCTTGTTTCGGCGATTGGGGTCGACATTTTCCCGCTCCAGCAATAACTTGACCACTCCTTCGTGTCCCATGATAGCAGCACATCCGAGTGGCGTTATGTCATTCTTATCTGGGCGATTGGGGTCGACATTTTCCCGCTCCAGCAATAACTTGACCACTCCTGCGTGTCCCTTGATAGCAGCCCATCCGAGTGGTGTTCGATCGTTCACATCTTGGCAATTGGGGTCGACATCTTCCCTCTCTAGCAATAACTTGACCACTCCTGCGTGTCCCTCAACAGCAGCACATCCGAGTGGTGTTCGATGGTTCACATCTTGGCAATTGGGGTCGACATCTTCCCTCTCTAGCAATAACTTGACCACTCTTTCGTGTCCCTCAACAGCAGCATATCCGAGTGGCGTTAAGTCATTCTTATCTAGGCGATTGGGGTCGACGTTTTCCCGCTCCAGCAATAACTTGACCACTCCTGCGTGTCCCCCGATAGCAGCCCATCCGAGTGGTGTTCGA
>Ga0307509_10007783_pt1 | contig 13882 bp, 18 predicted proteins | sample 10_EM_MG_FD_202245 | JGI IMG/M metagenome (GOLD analysis project Ga0307509, IMG submission 202245) | Populus trichocarpa ectomycorrhiza microbial communities from riparian zone in the Pacific Northwest, United States - 10_EM | ecosystem: Host-associated > Plants > Roots > Unclassified | place...
TGACTGCACATGCAACCCATCTTTCTTCCCGTACTGAACTTCCCTCAAGTCTTTCCTTTCCCTCAAGTTGTTAAGATCAATCACGATCTGCATCTCCAGCCCACAGGTTGCACTCCACTGGATAAAAACCTCACGATCACTACCACTATAGCAATTGGTTCAACAGTCCCCCCATGTCCCCTACAGGCCACTACGATACACTACCCTCCCTTACGACTCCCTACCATCCCTGGCCATCCTGGATGATTTCCCCCTACCAACTACCCTGAATACGCATGTCTCACCTTGTAGGTCCAGCTGTCAGGCCCACGGACGGCTATCCTCAACTTTGAAATTTCACACCTGGGAGCAATTCAAGAAAAGTGCAAGCAGGAAATAGATTAAGAATGAGGTTAAGGCTCAATTGACCGGCTTTGTCATTCAACCCGCATGGGCGGACTAAACATCTCGGACAGGTCCTGTCCAGGCCACAAAATCAAGGGCTCGCCGCCTGAGAGGATTTTTTAAATGATTTAAGTGTTCTAAGCAATCCGGATCGCTAACTTGGTCCTTTCATATCACTTTGGATTTTTGGCAAAGGAAGGTGGATCTGTATCGACCTGGGTTGGAGGAACTGGCGGGCTCCGGCAGGGAAAACTGGTTGAACAGGTTTTGCCAGCCCGGCAGCCCTCCATTACCTCCCGCGGGCTTATGCTCCCAAACGGGACATTCCCACCTCCTATGTTTCCGAACAGGACTTGTCTCTCCTGCTCCCCTGTCCATCTTTCCCCGATCTTCAATGCGCAAATATTACCTTCTCCGGACTCGCCTGCCACTGTCCCAACCTTAACCTCCCGAACACCTTCTGCTCAGACCTCTGCCCGGACATGCACACCACATTTAGACACACCCCCACAACCATTCCTGCGCGGCATGGGTCAGGGAAATTCCTTGTCTTGTTACTACTTGGCCATTCACGAAGCCTCTAGACGCTCTGCGCTTAGTAATACTTATCTTGGCCCCAAAGGGGCCAGAGGGTTTTTGATGGCCAATGAGGCGCGAGGCTGCGGAGGTGTCACTGGGTGACTGAGGGAATGCTGTGCCTAGGGTAGGTGACCGGCCCAGCGACCGGGGGCACAATGTGAGTAAAGTGCAGGCCGCGGGAATTACAGTGTAATAAAGGTAGCATGTGTTGGGGGGATAGAGGACATGCGGGACGATGTGGTTGTCATTATTGTTTTCTGTAGTGAGCCTGCAATGCCATTGCCTGTAATACTTATTATTTGATTTCTGGTAGTGATGCACAATATCTTATATGATATCGCTCTTCACCGGCCATGGATCCCCATGGCAGAATAACCGGGAATGATTAGCTTGAACCTGATGACTATCATTATACCAGCGTCTGAATTCGCGGGTTTCCAGCAGCCAAGCTCCTATACTTTCCTGACTCCGATATCTCTATACCATACCCCTAGCTCTAATTGAGATAACTACTCTAACATTTTAGACCTATTATCACGTGTAGCATTGTTAAAAATATTGTTCAAAGAGTTATGGCTCTATCTAAAAGCTTGCGATATATTTCAAATTTCAGAGGCGAGGATGGAATTGAGGGCAGGTTGATTAACCTGGAATTGAGGAGAGGTCATTGCTTGAGATGGATGAAAAGCGGAGTTGGTAAACCCTTGCGGGTTGACAACAATATTCTTACTGCGGGAAGGGTATCATTTTTAAAGTAAGTGGGGTGAGAATCTTGTTGTTCGGCATGCTAGCGTGTGTGGTATAAGAGGGATCATGTAAGGTACTGGCGTTTAGAACACGAGCCTTTGAGTGGGAATTTTATATGGGTGGTCAGATATGCCCATGAGGTTTGCCATACAAAGCTTTTAGACTAGGATCTGTAATAGAAACCCGTGCAGACAACACCCTATCATACAGTGCCAATAGTAACAAGATGAGTAAAATTGGTTTAACGGGCTCAGGTTGTCTCACTGGATTTTTCTTGGTGGCTGAAACGACTTGTAGCTCTGAATGGGAGGTTGTTTTACCAGAGCCCCGATTCTCTTTCCCTAAACCACATCCCACTTTTCTTCTGCTTCTAGAAATATGATCAACCTACTATCCTATACCCTTCCGCTTTGAAAGATCGACCAATAAAAAGGCAAAAATGTCTGAATATATCATGAGTGAGAGCAAAAACTGTCTCAATACCAGAACTCTTATAATACTACAATGACTAGTAATTTGTGGAACAACTGTACTGGCGCCAATGAGTTATCTGCACTTCTGACTTGGCTATTGCCAGTTGACCCTGGGTTGAGGCATGGCGACATTGAACAGTGCCGAGTCAATAAGGTCGGGTAATGCGTGATGGGGACTGAGGAAATTATAAGAGGGGGTGGATTGAGAGGGCAAGGAGAGTGCGATGAGACTGTTCTGTTCTGCTATGGAAATCCAGGTGTCGGAAAGACATTTATTAGGTAACCCAGATCATTCTCCTGAGAGACGAGTGATATCGTGCTGACATGGTACAATCAAAGTCCACAGGTGGTGGACAGGCTAAGCGATCAGACTAAGCGACAAAACACGGCTGTTATAAATTTTTACTCTGATTTTGCAGGGTGAAAGGAGCAAACAGCTACCGGTATGCCAGGTTCCTCCCAAATGCAGGTGATCAGTAGAATGGAAAGGGTCCGAGAGGGAATATCACAGGCCTTGCAAGCGCAAAAAAAGGCGGTGAGTGGGCGCAAACCGCAACTCGGCGATATGCTGCAGCTGCTGCAACTCATAATGTCTTTACAGCCTACATTTGTGATTGTTGACACTCGTGACAAATGTACGGCAATGCAGCGATTTCGGCTTTTGAATTTGTTGAAAGAAGTGCGCGAGTTATCCTAGGCTTGTTGAATGTTCGTGACTAGAAGGCCTCATAGTCGGCCGGAGATTGAAAGCTACTTTGCCAGATGAGTAATATAGGTCTCAGTTGATCCCGTCCCGGACGCCATCAGAAAATTCTTTCTTGTCAGAATGCTGGAGGATGAAACACCAGATGCCAAGAATGAGGCCCTGGTGGCGGACATTCTGGAGAAGATTTCCGGAAGTCTACCTGAAATGTGTGCAGTGGCCACTGTGCTGGGAATCCAATCCTATCCCACAAGGTAATAAATATATTTACGTTTATCTTCATTTCATTGAATATCGCAGCAATTTGGCAAGAGGCAACAATCTATGGTAGACGAGAAATGTGGAGTAAAATCATTCCTGGGTTGGGGTTGGATGATGCCTACGGCGCAACAATTACACAGGTAAAGGGGCAGAGGCTGGATAAATCAAGACACTCTAGGGGAGAACTGATGGAGGTCACTCAGGCGGAGCGGCCATTGATGGCAGATAAGCTATACTATGCCCTTGCAATCGAGCTAGGCTCCCAGGATTTCAATGCCCGCAATCCACCTTTGATAGCAACACAGCTGGGCTGCTCCCAAGGGCTTATTAGTGTGGATAAGGAAGCATCAACAGTTGGACTGGTCCATTTTACTCACAAAGAGTATTTTTCGGCCCACCCTGATATTTTCAACTCAAGCACGCGGCAATGACCTTGATCTGCTTGACATATCTGAATTCCCAAACAGTCCTGGATCATTGAGTCAATGGCATTAATAACACTTCAGCTGGCCAGAATGACAATGGTTTTTTTAGTTTATTGTTCTCTATACTGGGGAGTCCATGCAAAACAGGATACCCCAGACCGTGCAAGATAACTTGTCCTGCACCTGCTTCAGGAATATGAGGGCCATGTATCCTCATACTTTCTTGCAACACAAATGCCCCCTGTTCAACTTGTTTGTTACATTGTATCCCATAGGCTTAGTGGATTGTATAGTCTGCCAGTGTCTTTTTTGGAATTGTTGAAGTTGTGGTTACTTTATTAGAGATACAGGGTGATGATAACAAGGAAGGGTGGTATTTGGGGGGCTTTCCACTTACATGGGCTGCTCGGAATAGACACGAGGAAGTTGTGGAAATGCTGGTAGGGTGGGAAGAAGTCGGCCCTGACGAGGCGAATATTCAGCGTCAGACACGGTTCCCCTCTGGGGTACCTTTCGGCATGATGGAGTGCTAGAGATACTACTCGGGCGGGCAGACGTCAACCCTGACACTATAGATAACCTCGGCCGAACGCCGCTGTCCTATGCCGTTGGGTATGGGCATGAGGGAGTGGTCAAAATACTAGTCAGGCAGGGGTGGGTCAGTCCTGGTAGGAGAGACAACATCGACCGAACGCCGCTCTGCCATGCTGCTGGGAATGGACAGGAGATGATGGTGAAAATACTACTCGAGTGGGAAGAAGTTGACCCAGACAAGCCAGATAATGAGGGCAGAACACCGCTCTCGCATGGTGCTCGAGGAGGACATCAGGGGGTGGTGAAATTACGGCTGTGGCAGGAGGAGGTCAGTTCCGATAGGCCAGATAACAAGGGCAGAACGCCGCTTTTGCATGCAGCTAAGACATGAGAGCAAGGAACAGTGAAAATGCTACTCGGGCGGGAAGAGGTCAACCCCGATAAGCCAGATAAAGAGGGCAGAACACCGCTCTCATATGCAGCAAAGAATGATTATGGCGGTATCACTGCAGAGAGGGTGATGAAAATACTGCTCGGGCAGGATGAGGTCAGCTCCCATAAGCCAGATAATGATGGCAGAACGCCGCTCTCGCATGCAGCTGAGACAGGACATGAGGGAGCGGTGAAAATGCTACATGGTCGGGAAGAGATCAACTCTCACAAGCCAGATACCAAAGGCAGAACACCGCGCTTGCATGCGGCTGGGACAGTATTTGAGAGAACGGTGAGTATGCTACTTGGTCGGGAAGCGGTCCACCCCGACAAGCCAGATAACGATGGCCGAAGACCGCTCTTGCATGCAGCTGGGTGAGGGGAGGGCCGTTATTTCCCAGATAGAGTTGCAGGCATGGTGAAAATGCACCTTGAGCGGGGAGAGGTCAACACCGATAAGCCAGATAATGAGGGCAGAACCCAGCTCTCACATGCTGCTGAGGCTGGATTTGAGGGAGAAGTGAAAATCTTACGTGGGCGGGAAGAGGTCAACCCCTATAAGCGGGATAATCTTGGCCGAACGCCGCCCATGTTAGCAACTAGCGGTCCCCACACGCGGGTACTAATGCTGCTATACTCTCATGAAGCAGTGGTTCTAGCGCGACCTAATGCTGAACAGTCACCCCCACTCAACACTGAACAGTCACCACCACCCAATACTGAACAGTTACCCCCACTCAACACCAGATAGTCACCACCACTCAACACAGAACAGTCACCACCGCCCAACGCTAAACAGTCACCACCTCATCGAAGACACCGCCATTTCTTCTCATTCTTATGCTGTCGTTCACGGAAGCAGTCATAAGATAACATCCGCCATTTTACCCAAGGAATTTTAATGCCATGTGATGGCACCTATAGGTTATTATATCCATCTAAAACTGGATATCTAATGTAGTTGAGTTTGAATTTATGAATTCCTGTTTACCGTGGTTGGGGGGGCCTGGCTGGTGGGATGAAATAGTGCCACTCTGAGAACCCTCGCATGTACGGATCGCAGTGTTCTCGTTTTCTATTTACTTTTCCTAGCTGCTATAAATTCTTGCTTGCATCCCTTTTCTTCTCGTATGGTTTATTTTTCTTCTCTTCATGTCCTACCCCCCCCACTCTCCTCCTTCCTTGTTAGATCAACAACCGTGGATAGAGGGCGTTTTAATTATCATTTATTTATTACATAGACAAAAAGCAGTGTATTATAGTATAATGATTCTCGCAGCTGTTGCCAACAAGGAGCCTTTTCTCGCCCATTCCAATGTGCTATCTTGGGAAGAGATAGGATGTGATAGGGAGAAGTATGGTAACAGGATTTGTGAAAGGACTATTTCGGTTATTTGATTGGCGGGGTTCGCACGTCTGGGAGGTTGTTCGCACAATGTAGGGTGGGGATGTGGGGAGATACGGTGAATGGAGATGAAGTGGGGGTTGAAATGATTTTAATATTCGAATTATGGGGGGGGTTTGATGGCAACTAACTTATCTACTCCAACTGGCCAATGAATAAAGTATCCGGATAAAGTTATAGAGAAACTATATGGACGTCAAGTGGCTAGTCAGATTATGTATTCTGCTAAAGCGCTTGACAATCTAACCATCTAACGTGTGAAACCCACACGTTTTGGCAGTTTTATTGGTACTTCAGGATCGCAGCACATATATATGCCGGTTTCTAAGTTCTGATATAGCACAAGTGCAGTACTATCCGACTAGCTACTCACGCAAACTCCACTCAACAGGAGCTCTCCCACTACTTACATGACTATTGCGGTTGCGCGTGAAAGTCAATTCCTGCCGCAACAAACGCCAAGTGTTCCACGCAAACCAGCGCATAGTCTTACAGCTATCAAGTGTGATTTATTCGGCTAAGAAATCCCTTTTCTTCCCAAGAGACACAAGACATTTTCCAATCATGCCCACCAAATAGTCCACCACGAGGCAGGTAGTGATAGTATAGTAATCACAATAGTGGAAGATTATAGTATTCGAAGCAATGAGTGGGGCGCAAGGAGGTGAACAGATGGGGAAACACAGAAGTGTGGACGTGTGTGAGCGCACTGGCTATGGATACAAGTAGTTGTAGATGCCAGCTCCTACCTTGTTTAGCAGTTACCCTCGCCGGCAACCCGCAGCGAATGCAGCCTCCCACCCACATCCCTGACTGACTGCTAAGCTAAATGACCAATTCCTTTACTATCGGGTATTTCACAGCGATATTCTTTCCACGTCTCCCTCGATCAGCTAGACCTCCGGGGGTGAAGGGTATTGCACACTCGGTCACTTGGTCCGTCCTACTCACAGATTAAGAAGGTGTGAAAAACCACGGGAGTGAAATGGAAGTTAACTCAAGTTGACTTGGCGCAAAGGTTATACTTGGGGTGTTCAAAGATGATGAAGCTGTTTCTCGCACTACGGTACCAGAGCATTCTAATGTAGAAAGGTGTCCCAGGCATGTTGATTTCCCACCATTTTAAACACACCCGAACACAGGGCCCATAATCGGGGGGGAGCACCTCTACATCGTAAGTGACCATATCTTTTGGACTTCGGTGGCGAAAACGATACACATCGAAACCATCCGCAAGTGACAAGCGGTTAAACGAAACGATAAACGCCACAAAACTCGCACCTAAAAAGATCTGACTCAGAGGCCGGGAAAACTCTTCACTATCTTAACAACCATTGGCTCTCACTCAACGACGACTCTAGATACTCAACTAACTAACTACCTAAGGGCGATCACAGTAGTATATATCAACCACAGTCATCCGATCTACCCATGAGGCACCACACTACTCCATGTGAGTCTCTCCTTCCTCCATGTGCACTGCGGGCTAACTAAAAGGAAAACAAACCCTTCCCACCTCAGGGCTTCTAGGTCTTTTACAGTACTTCCGCTTTTTGCCCAGCTTTCCCGAAAGCTGCACGATCCCCAAACTATCGCGTATTCCTGCATCCCCAATGCTTTCCCGAACGTACAAACCAAACACCCAAAGCCAAACCGTATACCCAAAGCCAAAGCCAGTGTCCCAATGCAAAACCATGCCTGAATCCACAACACATTTCCGAACACAAACATATGCCGGATGCCGGAGCCACATGCCCGGGTTCTCAGCGCATATCCCAAGCCACATACAAGCGCACTCTCGGAAGCTATCTGAACAAAGGAAGTATCATGAGAGCATACGAGCAGCACCATTTTCAACAATATCCACGATCATCCACTCCATCCCAATAGGCCCGAAGGCAAGGCGGCTCCGTTGAGGCCTAAGTTCCTATGGAAAGTAGTGATTGGCAATAGGCGAGCGGGCCTAGGGGCTCGGGTTACCTCGTGTGCAGACACCCTCTTAAACTGTTGCAAATACCAGTTCGATGGCAGCACATAGTGCAGGATGCGCCTGCACTGCGGTCGCAGAAGTGGGCATACAGACTAGTCAAAGGACGCTCAACCTATCAAAATGGCTTCTCCCCCTTGTTTTTTTTAGATTTCGACGACGAAAAAAGGATATATGGCGAAACCATATACAGCGAGTGACAAGCGGTGAAACAAAACGCCAAGATTAAAGCAACACTAAGAAGACAGACAACTCAAGGCGGGGAAGACTTTTCATTCATTCACTCTCTCAACTTCACGATGCTCAACTAACAGACAGTAAAGACAGGAGTATAAATAGAAAATCATCAATCCGCGTTCCTCCTATCCTCCGAGTCCAATTCTTCCATCGATCGCTACGCCGGTCCATACTCTTGTACGCATGCTTTATCTTCCACGTAGGTCTCCTTTTCCGCCGTGTTATTGTTTTTCTGCGGAAGGCAAGAGGAATCATGCAAATACAAAAAAGAACAATCGTGACAGAAAATAATCTTGAGACTCCGCAGCCTACGTGCATCCGATTCTCCCTTCGCTAATCCCAAGCCCATCTCCGGAGGTTTGTCGAACGATCACGGTATAGGCTGCACCTATGCAGAACATGTGGGGCAGCATGGAAGAACTCGCCTCCAGAGGGAGTATCTATTCCGAGCGCATGCCCAATACTTCTTTGTCTGAATGATAGTGGCACAGGGTATGTGGGTGGCCGGTGGGTTAAGTTCTGTGGGTTTGGCCTAGTATGGTGAGCAGCATCGAAGAATTCCAACATGTTGTCTTTCCTTCTTGTCTTCTCTCCCGATACACCATTCTTCCTGTACACAACCTTTTCCTCAAGTCCTTCCTTATGACAAAGATGTTGAACGTAGATCGTTCTGGACTGCTCACCATTTGCATATCTTCCCATGCGCGTTGGATTAGGAACCTGGTCACTGCGATCTGTTACACACTAAGTCTTCGAAAGACGTCTCGCAACTATTAGCTTCATACCCATCCCCGACATCAACCCTGCATATCTTGTGCGACAGCATCAACACCTCCGTTCATCAACAACGAAACACGAACTATCACCAATAGCTGAACAACCATGGCCCCCGCGGTTATGCACTCAGTATTCAGCAAACCGGTTAACCACTACCTCGGTGCTTGGATTTTTACCTCGGAAGGGATTCGGCTGAGAAGTAGGAAAGGGCAACTATGCGGAAGAAACTGATCAAAGATATAGCACGCGCAGGAAGTGTGCTGTGGAGGAAAGGTCTCATCTCACGGAGGATATAAGAAAGCCTGTTCTTCCCTTTGTTCGCTTGTTTTCTGTTTTTCATCACATTCATTATTTTATTAACTTGGTTTCTCTCCTACTTTTGTTGAAGTCATTCATTACCTTACACGATTCCATTATCTCTAGTGTTTCTTTGATAACTTTTCTCTATCCAAATTGTTCGTACCAATAAAAGTTCGGCATCGCTAGATCAGTGGAATCTATATTCGCTGCGCATAACCTTAAATTGTTGAATAAAAGAATCATAATCATCATCTCCACTCTTGTTGTTTCACTCCACTACGTACAATCTGTGCCTTAAACAATTACCTCCGAAGCGAGTATTTTCAACAGTAAATGTATATCTCCCTTCCCCCGCCATTGCTAACGGATCAGTCCCGCTAACCCTTGCTTAGCCACGCAAAGCTTTCAACCTTTTATTTATATTTCTCCTAGTAATTAGGGGAGCTTGCTTGGTGAGTTGCCTCTCGACATGGGCCCGGAGGTGTTCCTTCCAGTCGATCTCGCAACACCCACTATTACGGCGTTGGGCATTTGGCCGTCTTAATATGGCACTACCGGGAGAGAAAGGTGATTGTCTCAACACCACGTTCCAGTGTATATTGGTAATAAGATGTTTGTTCAAGTCATTTAAAGGTTCCAAACAGTCCTGATCGCTAACTTGGTCATTTCGAATTGTCAAGGATTCTGGGCCAAGCATGGGGCATCAGCATCGACCCTCATTGCAGGAAGTGGCGGGGTCCTGCTGCGGGCTCCTCATCGAATGCGTATGGCCTGACCCTCAGTCCTCCCTTACTTGCATCGGCAGCGTTATTTTTCCCAAACGGTAAATTGCCAAACGCGGCATTCACGAGTGACACCTTTACCAACAGAACCTGGCCGTCGTGCCCCAACCTTGGCTTTCCAGGACGTTTTTTACCCCTCCATTACCCTCCCCGATCTTATCCTTCCCAATGCGACCTGGCCCGCCTGCCCCTCCAACCCCAACATTATCTGCTCTAGAGTCCTCTGCCCTGACCGGCCCTGTCCCAATATTATCTTCCCCGACATCATCTGCTCAGGCGCACGCCCAGACGCCCAACCCACTGTCGCTTCCCCCAACTTTCCTCAGTGGCCCAGAAGAGACAAATTGAATATCTTACAATTAAGCTGGAGATCTCACACGGGGCACTGAATCAGTATTGTGAAAAACCGGCTGAGCCGACTGCGGGCAACCTGTGGGTAAATTGGGATCTGAGGGAGTGAGGGGGCAGGGCGTGTACGGGGGATGGAGGACCTGCAGAGGGCTTTTGTCATTATTATTATTATTTTCTGTGGTGGACATTCAGTGCGCGTGCCTGTGCTGCTGCTGTTTGGTTTCCGGTGGTGGTGCACTCTCTCTTACATAATATCGCTCTTCCCCACGCCTGGATTGCCATGGCAGAATAAGGTCGGATGATTAGCTTCTTACCTTGACTACCATTATGCCAGCGTGGGAATTCCCGGGTTTCCAGCCGCCAGCCCCTCTACTGTCCACCCGTTGGGCTGATGTCTCGATACCTGACTGAAAATAAAAAAACCCGGGATAGCGTATCTACTCTTCAAAACGCAAGAGGTACAGGCGAACAATTGTTACTATCAAGAAATCCCTTCTACAAACAACAACCACACAAGTCACGATCAATTCAAGTTCGCTAAGCTAACTGAAAAACTTCTTATCCAAAGCCAACCCAGAGAACAGCAGAGAAGAGAAAAAAAGTGCAACCTAAAAGAAAGCCCAACCCTTCTGGTTGTCCGACTATCTAGGTGCAGGAGATCCTCCTCTTGTTATCCGGTACACCAAATTGTCGTTCCTCGGTTGAGGGTGCAAACGGTTCCTCCGTTGTGCTGTGTTGCCATCGTGGGAAGGAGGCGCGACGGCAGTGAAAGCTCGTAGCCTTACATACAGCCCGCCCCCCCTGTCCACCAAGACAAGGCACAATGCACCCCTGGAGTAAATGCGACAAAGCATAAACCCTGCGTGGTTTCCTCAAGCAAAGTCATATCATGAACCCGTATCTTTGGCTAAGTTATCCGCAAATTAGCTAAAATACCGCAAAACTGAGTAAATCACCCGTAGCTCTAGTTGAGATAGATACGCTAACATTTAGATTAATTATCGAGAGTGATGTAGTTAAATAGTATTGTTGAAAGAGTTACGGTCATTGTTGAAAGCTTACCCTATTTTTAAATTTTCACCAGTGGAGATGTGGTTGAGAGCGGGATGTTGATTAAGTTGGGCCTGCTGACGTGAAGAGAGGAGTTGGTGGTACATCTGGAGGGCAAAAGTGCACGAGCTTTTGTGAAACGCAACTATCGCTAAAAGCAATCACCCCAAAACCTTCCAGACGAGAATCCTGTCCAATGCTCACCACACGACATGCCGGCGCACACTAAAAGAAAGGATCCTGAGAAGGATACAGAGTCCTTTCTCCACCTGGCACAAATTCTGTCTTATACACTTATAAAGGGTAGATTTATACCACAGGCCACAACCTCGGTTACCTGGCGGCCACCATCAACTGAGATAAAGCTGTCGTGCATATGACCAGAAGCTCGGCAAGAGACTCTCTCTTCTTTACGGGGACTGTGCGTTCTAAGAGAGACTTGATTTGGGTATGCTAGGACTCCGTGCCGGGGATTTGTAGAGGTGTGGTTGTGGTGGCTGATACATGTACGATACTTTGGATCTTTTACCGGTATTCCAAATGCGAAGATTTCTTTTTGGCGATGGTTCCGTTGCACGAAAACTCATGCACTTTTGTCTTCCTTGTACTGTAAAAATCCTTGCAGGTTGCGGACAACATTGTCACTGCGAGAATGGTATTATTGGTGATATTCGAAGTGAGTAAGGCGAGTCCTGTCTGTTGGAAGGCTAAACGCTGTGGTGTAACATCAATCGTATATACGTTAGAGCAGACACGCACAACTCGAACCCTTCAGTCCCAATTTTGTACGCGTGGTCAGATACGCACATCGAATTTGTCACACAAATTATTTATTCCTGTGTTCGGGTTCTATGCTTGTAATCTGTACAGTAGGTAGGCTAGGATTTTATAATAGAAACTCGTTCACAGGACACCCGATTATACAGTGCGAATAGTAGCTTCAAGAGTGAAATTTCTTTCATGGGCTGAGCGTGCTTTCACTGGAATTTCTTTGGCATCCAAACTAGCTGGGCCTGCAACGCTGTTTTAATAGGCCTCTGCTTTCCTTTCTCTCAACTACACCCCGCTTTTCTTCTACTTCTACTTGCAGGAATATCATCAACCGACAGTCCTATACTCTTTCACTTTGAAAGAGGGGGCAATCAACAGTCGGAAATGTCTCCATATACCATCACGGAGAGCAACAACTGCCTCAATACCACAAACTCTTATAATACTACCAGGACTAGTAATGTGTGGAACAACTATACCGTCGCCGGTGAGCTGTCTCCACTCCTAAAATGGCTATCACCACTTGACTCTCACCCGCGGCATAGCGACATTCAAGAGCGCCGAGTCAATGATGTTGGGGAATGGCTCATGGATACTGAGGAATTTAGGAGATGGTGTGGATTGAGTGGGCGGTGAGGCCAATGAGGCAGTTCTGTTCTGCGATGGAAATCCGGATGTCGGAAAGACATTTATTAGTTAAGTAGAATCATTCTCCGGGGAGAGGAGTGACGTAGTGCTAACATGGTGTGATTACAGTTCGCTGGTAGTAGACAGGCTAGGCGACCCAACCAACGGACACAACGCTGCTGTTTTATGTTTTTAGTTTGATTTTGCTGCGCAAAAAGAGCAGACAGCCACCAGTATGCGGGGTTCCCTAGTGAAGCAGATGATTGGGGGAATGCTGAGGGTCCTGGAGGATATATGCCGGGCCTTGCAAGAGCAAAGGAAGGCTGTTAGTGGACACAAACCCCAACTTGGTGATATCGTAAAGATACTGCAACTCATAACCTCCTCACAGCCCACATTTATGGTTATTGACCCTCTCGATGAAGGCACTGCTGTTCAGCGATTTCAGCTTTTTGATTCGTTGAAAGATATCCTTGAGAAGTCGCCTAAGGTCCGAATATTCGTGACAGAAAGGCCTCAGATTCGGGCCGAGATAGAAAGGTGCCTCGCCGGGCGGGTAATAAGTGTCTCAGTTGGTCCCCCCAAGGGCGACATCATCAGATTCCTTCGTGTCAGACGGAGGGAGGACGAAACACCGGATACTATGGATAAGAGTCTGGCGGCAGACATTCCGGAGAAGGTTCCCGAAAGTAGACCGGAAATGTGCGTAGTCGCCATAATGCTGTGAATCCAATCCTATCTTATCAGCTAATATATATTTAGGTTTCTACTCGTTTCTCTAAATATCGAAGCAATCTTGCAAAAGGCAACAATATATCGGAGACGAGAAACCCTGAGTAAAATGACTGCTGGATTAGGATTGGATGATGCCTACGGCGCAAGAATCGAACGGATAAAGGAGCAGGGTGGGGATAAATCCAGACTCGGGATGGAAGCTTTAATGTGGATCAGTCATGCGGAGCGGCCATTGATAGCAGATCAGCTCTGCCCTGCCCTTGCATTTGAGCTGGACTCTGCAGATTTCAATCCCGGCAACATACCTTCGATAGAGACATTG
>Ga0307509_10007784_pt1 | contig 13878 bp, 13 predicted proteins | sample 10_EM_MG_FD_202245 | JGI IMG/M metagenome (GOLD analysis project Ga0307509, IMG submission 202245) | Populus trichocarpa ectomycorrhiza microbial communities from riparian zone in the Pacific Northwest, United States - 10_EM | ecosystem: Host-associated > Plants > Roots > Unclassified | place...
AAGTTTCTTCATTTTTGTGAGAGCTTGCTTGGTCCAGCCACCCTCAGTCCTTAATGCCTCTTCTATCTCTGTGCAGAGGGGATCTTGGAATTCGGGGTTTTCTGCGAGATCGTATAAAACGTGGGCTAATGTCTGTGCTACTTGTTTAGTCCGCTAGGCTTTATAGAGACAGCTAGCAGAAGAAAGGAGAAGGGCTTACTATTGAGGAAGTATGAACAGATGCAAAATTAAAGAACATTAGTCTGTGAACCAACTTCAACGTCGGGCTCCCAGGAGGCGCTGCATCAAGAATCCATTGAATTGCATCCGACTAAAATTGTGTCATTATGACTATAACTTAGCTTGGGGAGGAGCAGGCTCTGTATACTTACTGTAGTTGTTGCGAAATTTGTGTGGGGCGTTTCCGTCCTTTGGCGGGTCTCGAATAATCCCCCTATATGCTTCATTATAATGTCTTGGGTAGCCCTCTTTCTCAGAAAAAGACTCGCAATCCTAAATCCGCCAATCTCAGTTAGCAATCTGGGACCCTATGTTGCCAAATCACCAATTGCACAGGAAAGCGTCTTCAACACTCAGAGAATTACCATCGCAGAAACCAAGGAAGGGCATCTATTATTGTTGCACTCTTCATGACGTTAAGTGAGAACTCGCTCATACCATCGAGATACTCCTGATTTCGGCAGGTGGGCAGACCGACTGGAAATGTTAGTGCACCTGATTCAGTGAAAGTGGGTGGTTTTGCGTACCAAAAACCCTGCTCGTTGCTCTATAGCACAAGGTTAGTCTCTAGCTGTTCCCCGAACTTACAAACCCCCCAGTGGAATATGAAATACCTAGATATCACACCAATTGATATATCCAACACATTGATGTTAGTCCATTCTACCCACAGTGTTAGCTATAGTAGAACTTTTGAACCCTCGAGAGTACTGATTGGAAGTAGCAGTTCACCATTCTTGATATCCGTCAACCCTTCAAATGCATCGGTAGTCTCATCAACGATATCAGGAAGCAAACTCGACAGCTTCTCCGTCATATTTTTCCGCATCAAGTCCACATGATACGCATCCTGAAGCATCCCCTCATGGAAAGTATATTCACTTCTGACCAACTACACCGTCGTTAGAGGTACAGGTGCCACAAGAAACCTTTTTCAGACCAAGCATGAAACTAACCTCATCCCCAGCGGGGCGCATAGCGGCTACACTCGCTGGTAGGGATTTCAGCTCTTCGAGTACTTCTTGGTTGGAAAAAACTATTATGTCTCTAGCGGGAGTCGTGATTCTAAAGGCTTTGCCGTATTTTCCGTACTATCTCTATTAGTTCACCCTCGCTTGCTCCTCGCTTGCTCCTTCGACTGTATGTAACAATACCTTTTCAGTACCCTCTTTCAAAAGGCTCATTGGATCTTGCATCCAACGATAGGGCGTTTTAAGGGATCCCAGGATCCCAGGTTCGATGCCGACTAGAGGTGCATTGCTCTTCTGGTTATGGTTAGTATGGAGCCTGCTTAGCCAGCGGGAGAGTTATTATGTACCTTCTCGGAAGAACAATAAATAATCAGCACAAAAAGAATTGAAGAGACGACTTGAACAAGCCCAAGGTTTTCTCTGACAAACTCCATTTCCGGTTGGGGTGTTCTGTGGTGCTTGGGATGGTGGAAGAGAGTGTGAGAATGGACGGTTTATAACTCTTCTGACTCGTTATTTATGGTGTGGCCCCACCACACCATAGTACTGAGAGGTTGGAAATATTATCACTGAGAGGGAATCCTCTCACTAGAATTGAATTGAAATAGAATTGGACTAATATTATGTTCTATTTAATAAGGACTACGATGTACCCCCGAGGAAGTTCTGGATAGTGATTCAATTAATAATACCGTATTCACCCGCTAGATCCAGTGTCATTGATCCCAGCAATCAGGGGCAAAAAACCCCAAGAGAGAATATTGCTTTTTGGACGCGGTATAACTTGGGAGAGCTTGGGAGAGCTGAACTTGGTAGCTACTGTATCATTAACTGCTATTCGCAATTCTGTTAACCTGATCTGCTAAGCCTGTTGTGGCATATTTTGGTAGCCCCCCCGACACGCCAGCCGGTAGCCCGATCCCTGATAGTGGATCTAGCGAGTACATACGGTATTGCAGAAAAACGGAAGCCGAGTCAGAAAGAACTGACACCGTTAGAGTTTAGCGGTACTTTTTTTCAAGGTGGGCGTGCGTCATACCCCCCTTGTGATGGAGGTGCTATCAACCGCGTGCTCGTGTGTTGACGTGAGGGGAGGAGAGGTTCTGGTGTGTTATTCTCTATGGAGGTTGCTAGCTACGGTCACCTTAAGTAGAACCCTGCTCGCACTGCATATGTGATAGCCCTATGTCTCCGCATATGCCATACATCCGTTCTTGCCCTAGAACGTTCCTAATGTCCACACTTCAGTGTTCCTTCATACATGTAAGTGCTCCCTTTACCTCCGCTATCTCTGCTCCCGATACAGTTCTCCATTACTGGGATTATTATGCCATCAGCTCCCCGGTAATTATGTGATCTCGCATCAATGATATCCAACCAAAAACTTCAGAGTGCGGTCATGTCTAAGGTTTCCCCATCACCAAACAACTTTGCTTGGTGCCAACTTGGGCAGCAGGCTTGAGATATGGAATGCTGGAATCGCATATAATTTTCGAATAATAGTCAATGACTTTGCAGATAACCCGGGTATTGAAAAGAGTTTTGAGCGTACTACCGGTGATCAGCTCCTCCGGTTTCTACTGCTTTGGAGTGCACCACACAAGTGCCGCAGGAATGTTTCAAAATAAGACTGCTACGTGGAAATTTACTTAGTGTTCTTGACACAATCGGTCCTGGAACTTTTGCGAAATGAATTTCGTGCCCAGTAGTTGAACAGTTAGCAAACAACCTCTCCACAAGGCTTTACCATTGGCCCCACTTTTCCTCCGTTCTAGGTAATTGTTTTAACAGACTCTAGGCTAACCAACGTCTTGCTCTCAATAACATACAAAGAGGTGAAAATCGCAAAGTCACAACATTTCAGCAACAACCGTAACCCTATCAATACCGCAAATAACTTTAACTACACTGCCCCTGACGAAAAGCCTAAAATGCTGGCACGGAGTCTCCATTAGAGTCAGGGGTACGATATCGGGACACCAGAGCCGAGCGGATGGACGGTATAGGAGCCTGACTGCCGGAAACCAACGAACTCAGACGATGGCATAATGCCAAAAATGAAGATGAGTCTAATCATGCGACCTTATTCTGCGACGGGAATCCAGGAGTGGGAAAGAGCTATATCGTGTAAGAGAGAATGTACCGTCGGTTGAGATCAAAGAATGGTATTGCTGATAGGTTGCGATAAGAGTTCGCTGGTCACCGGCAAGTTGTGCAATGTAACCGTGGAGCAAGATACCGCCGTTATGTTTTTACTTCAACTCTGCTGCCTGGAATGAGCAGTCACTAGCGAATATGCTCGGCTCCCTGCTGAGAGTCTGAGACAACTTGTCAGCGGACTGAAAAAAAAATCTAGAAGTGGCAGTCCAAGGTTTCCGGGAGCAGAAAAAGGGTATTGGGGGTAGAGGGCTACAGATCTCTGGGATTTTAAAGATGTTCAAAACCATTACGGCTACAATGCTCATGTTTGTATGTGTTGCTGCACTTGACGAATGTGTGCCAGAGCATCGAATGGTAGTTCCTGAATAACTGCGGAAGATTCTGCAGGGGCCACCCAGTTACAGGTTAAATATTATAACACAAATATTTCTTTTAAAATAGGCGAGCACGCAAAAGACATTATCATCCTACACCTTTCTTCAATCCTGCCACGAGGGCCTTGTGATGTTAGTAACGTCACGATATACTAGTATGACATTGTATTATGATGCTTTGATCCAGTACTATCCCGTACCGTACTGTGGGTTGTGCGGTTGGGCAATCATGAAATCACATTAGGGTTATAAGGAGCTAGCTGTTTTTTTAAATCTAACAGATTTTCTTCCATTTATAGTCATAGATAAATAGAGTCCTCCTGAAGCCGCATCTGTGAAACCTGCCAATCAATGATTGCTATCAACACGAGATTAATCCACAGTGAACCTCAGCCGCAGAACATGGTGCATATTGGTAGCCAAACTGGAGCACTAGCCACACACTCAACCACATTGCGCTGGGCCTCCGGAACAAAGTGCATTTTCATAATACAGGAGTCTTGCTTTGCAACTTCTGCGCTGTCTACATTTTTTACGAATATCCCGCAAAGAGTGTAACGAACGCTGTCATAGCCGATCTTGAGGGTTAAACTGTGAATACACTTTCTACTTGGGAATAAATTTTCCCATTTTGCCTGCTGCCTTAGAATTCGTCAATGACGATATCACACAACCTATCAAAGAGCTATTGATGGCCAACGGATGGTGAGCATGGGGGGGGGGGGGGAAGGCGCGAAATAAAGCTATAGGTATACTCACACTATATATACTATGATACTTGTTCGGTAGAGCGGCGTACTAGAGCTAAAGTAGGGTGCTTTTTCGATTGAGAAAACATCACGAGTGAGGGTCCATGATTATACCAGGGACACCGTTATGTGTAAAATCAGAGCTCAACAATGGTATCCTATTCTCATCCGCTCCAAGACCTCTCAAACGCCGTTTCCAAAAATAGTGTTCCACAGCCTAGCCCGTCTAGGATAAATAGGTGCCGTTGAGGTACAAACCCTACCTCCAAATGCCGAAGTCAACCACCATATTTCCCCGCATAATTTTGTCAATTCTTGTATCATAATAATTATTATCTACCTGTTAGATTTCGACCGCAAGGCGGAATGATAAAAGAGGTCCGCCAAGGAGACACCAATTGTAATGGATTTTGCATCTAGTCCCCCCTTGGTTTCTGGTAAATGATGGACACTTTCTAGATAGGTTTATTTCCTCGACTAGATCTCTTGAGTGCGGCACGCTACGGAATGACCGACAAAGACATTATCCCTCCCGTGATATTAGCCCCGCAGCCTCCGTTAAGGCTTTGCTTCATGGATTAATCACAGATAATTCTGGGACCGATCTGTTAAGGTTCAGAGGAGACAATTCGTGATGTTTGTATAGTTTTGGAACTGAGTGATTGCTCCGGTATGATAGTTGATGTCATATTATACCACCACCGAGCAAGGGTTTGGAATATTTACCCTTTCCCATTAGATAGAGCAATGAGGCGGCCGAGGGGCGAAGTGGAGTGGTTATTCAGGATTGTCAACAGCGGCACCCAAGTAAAAAGACAAGCGCAAGAGTTTTGGTTTCACAAGTCCCTGATCCATGCAATGAGATGGTTGTGGGGCGAGGCAATGACCCCGCTTTCCCGAAACTTACCGAAACTTTGTCAACAGGTCCAAAGGCTTTCATCACCCAATTCTCTACACTATTTCAACCAGCAAAAAGCGAACAATGTCTCGAGCCTTTACACATAACATCAATTCTTTCAATGTGTCGAATAACATTACCTTTACAACTACCGATGATGAGCCCAAAATCCTGGCCTGGCCGTCACTCTTAGAGCCCCAGGTGCGACATCAGGATATTTGCGAGCAGGGGGTGGATAGTGTAGGGAACTGGTTACTGGAAACGGAAGAGTTCAGGGGCTGGTATAATGGTAGTGATAATGGTGGATTTAATCATACGGCACTGTTCTGCTATTGTGAGCCAGGGGTCGGAAAGAGTTACATCTGGTACGAGAGGCCATCAACGGGGAACGACATGATTGCTGACAGATCACGGTGGTAGTTCTGTGGTTGTAGATCATTTATGCGACCAGGTTATAGAACAGGATATAGCAGTCGCCTGTTCTTACTATGACTTCGCTTCCCGGGAGACCCAGTCTCCGACAAATATGCTGGGCTCTCTACTCAAACAGCTTCTAAGTGGGTTAGGAGCAATTCCGGTGAAAATTGTGCAGAAATTTCGAGGCCAGAAGAAGGCAATTGGCGGCAGGAGGCTACAACTTCCTGATATTGTGGAGATGTGGGCAGCTGTCACATATTTACAACCCACATTCATCTGTGTTGATGCTCCCGGCGAGTGTATTCCCAGGCATCGACTAGAGATTCTTGATGCATTGGGACAAATTCTTCGGGGGTCGCCAAATACACGAATATTCATGGCCGGAAGATCACATACCCGAGGGGCGGCTGAGAGGGAGCCAGGTGGGAAAACAACAAGTGTATCAATAGCGTCCAGAGAAGACGATATAGTCACATATCTGCGCGCGAGATTGGGGAAGGACACAACTCCCGAGGTGATGGATAGCCGCTTAGAGAATGATATTATGAAGAGCATTCCAGAAGAGACTTCTGAAATGTATGTACCAATGTGGGATCTAGGAAAACCGTCGCGAGTCGTATACTGATAATACAGATTCCTAATGGCTTCACTCAAGGTCGAAACAATCCTGAGAGAAACGACAATCCATCGGAGGCGAAATAGGCTGAATGCGATGGGAGATGGGTTAGGGTTGGGAGATGCATACGAGACAACACTAGGATGGATAAGAGCTCAAGAAGGGGAGAAAGCAAAACTTGCTATGACCACACTAATGTGGATATGTCATTCGGAAAGCCCATTACGGGTAGACGAACTGTGCCACGCGCTTGCTGTGGAAATTGGATCTACACATTTCAATAGCGACAATGTCCCTGCGACAGAGACCTTGCTCGCCTGCTGTCAGGGGCTTGTCACGGTAGATAGGGAAGCTCGACAGCCCGGTTGACCCACCACACACTCCGCGAGTACCTCTCTACTCATCGCGACCTTTTCCCCCGAGCTCACCTGGAGATGACGGAAACCTGTTTGACCTATCTAAACTCAGGCCAGGCCAAGGCTCTTCCGGCCAAACGCCAACCTGACCTCTCAAGCATGCCCTTCCTGAAATACTGTTCGCGATATTGGGGCACCCACGCGAAGAGAGAACTTTCAGGTCGGATGATATCACTTGCAATGGAGCTCTTGGACCAGTACGAGAACCATGTAGCCGCCAACTCACTCTTTGAGCAAATATTACATCGGGCGATTTACTAAGAAGCCAATGCCCCTTCACTGTTTGGTGGACTACACTGTTTATCTTTTTCGGAATTGTTGTTATGACTGGTCTCCTAGGAACGAACGGCTATGATGCCAACCAGGGAGATTCTGCCGGCATAACTCCGCTGGCATGGGCCGTGAGGGGCGGGCAGGGGGAAGCGATGGCCCTATTGCTGAGACAGGAAGCCGCCAACCCCGACAAGCCAGACAGCACGGGCAAGACACCACTTTTGTTGGTTGCAATCTATGGGCGGACTCAGTGGTGAAGCAACTCTTAGACCGACAAGACGTCGACCCCGAAAAGTGAGACCATCGGGGCATTTCACCCCCCATCGAGGCCACATATGGTGGGTACGAGTCAGTGGTGAAGCAACTTTTAGACCGGCAATATGTCAACCCCGATAGGCCAGACAACAAGGGCAAGACACCGCTTTCGTGGGCTGCAATGAAAGGGCACGAGCAAGTTGTGAAGTAACTTTTAGATCGGCAAGACGTCAACCCCGGCAAGCCAGACAAAAATGGTCGCATCCCGCCCTACCATTCGCCCACCACAGGCCGTGAAGGAGTGGCGAATCTACTGCAAGCGTGGGAACCTCCAATCCCAGCCTTGTTTCCGGTCGACTAGCTCTGGGCTTCTTTACCTCTTCAACTCTTTGTCCCCCTCTCCTCCTCTTCCTCGGGTTACGGGGGGCTACGACGCGCCCTTCATACATTTCGCCCGACACACTCCTTCTTTCCCGTCTGCCTCAGTGTTCCCAGCCGTCCCGGGGCCCGGCGGGGCCCCGTGGGGGAACTGCCAAGAGCCCCGGACGGGATGGGACGGCCGGGGACTGCCGGCGACTGTTGAAACGCCTGTTGTATTGGTTGAGAGAGAGAGAAAGGTGGGGGGTGACCCCGGCTATGTAACAAGAAAAGACGCAGTCACGATTTCCCCAGTTCACAGAGCCTCACTCGCCGCCGCATCGCCGCCGCCACATCGCCGCCGCCACATCCCCGGCTTACATAACACCCCGCAGTCAACCATACCAGATATGGAAGGACGCTCCAACATCAACCCCCGGGGACGGCACGAGTGATGTCTTATGAAGTGAAAAGAATCCGTTCGGGGGTGTATGATCTCGACTTGGCTAGTACAGGAGGTCCAGGCGCTAGGACTATAGTCCCCTATAGTCCGCCCGGTCTTCACCTTCCGGGGCGCAGTCCGTCCTAGCACCCCCAAAAAGACGGACTATAAGCCGTAGTCCGTCCCGTCCTCACCCAAAGACGGACGGACTGGACGGTGGGAACACTGGTCTGCCTTGATCATTAACTTATATCTAAGCTTGCAAATTCTGTATTCTTGCAATTCACCTCCCCGCAATGTAGGTCATACGTATAATAAATTATCGGAGACCTCCCAGATATCTAATGCTGCGATTGGATGTGGAATTTCGAGTTTCCGTTGCAGGTGGAATCAAGAGGTGCCGAGGTATTTTTCCTACTTCACTTACAACTTTTCATTGCATTTCATTGACCCTTATCTCTTTTAACAACAAAGCTCAGGCACAACAGATTCAGAGTTCTGATGCGGAGAGACAGCAATCGATTGTCTATAGCGGGTATAAAAGAGAGCGGCAAAGGGCCTATCAAAGAAAGGAAAGAACGAAAGGGTGATTGACAGCAGTCAGTAGGGGGTAAGAAATGGAAGACAGATGGAGACAAAATGGGATAGCAATTATCAAGACAACAGTGGAGGACAGTCTTTCTTTTATCTACCAATCTCCTGCCTTATTTCTCCCTCCCTCGTTCCTTACCGTATTCCCCCTTCAGAACAATAAATAAGGACCTGCCTGTCTACTCTATTCGTCAAATGGGTATTCGGCAGTGCAACATGCTAGCTGTTTGGTCCTTCAATAATAATGCGACGTAGGATTTCATATCGCTAGGAACTAGTTGGTAGTGTGGCGGATGAGTTCACAGTCGTTTGGGACCAGTGATAGTGCAACGTGGGTGTAACAGAATTGTCGGCCGATGGTTGTCACTAGTGACTAAAGGTGATTGATAATGATTTCCGATCACGGTGAGCCCCCAAATTCTCAACAGTCTCGGCTTCTGATTATCGATACCCCCCTTTCCTGTATGATCACCTTTTTCTCATTTGTTCAACCGCACCTTTTAGGTCATTAAATTTCTTCTTTTGCTTCCTCCTATAAATGATGGATTGATATTGCCATTTTATCGGTATCGTGCTGATAGCGAGGCCTGTTCACTCTATAAATTACTACTCGCCTATTTCTCTATTCGCCTTTTAGCAAGGTCTCCGCGCGGGCTTCGCTACCGGACCGTTGATATATGCGCATTCATCTAGCGAAAGTAGTCGGGAAACGGGGACCCCCACCCCCACTTGGCGAGATTGTGGTGGGCTTAAAGGCCCCGGGGGATTGCGAAATTGGGGAACTGTGTGGGGGCGGGGGCCCATTTATTCCACGGGCAAAAGAGAACTATTTCACGATAACTTTTGCCGAGTGGCTGTACTTTCAGCGGGAACCTATAATACAGGTAAAATACCTCCATATCCGAAGCAGCGGAGAGCCGTAGCTATGAGTATGGAGATTTCCAAATCACTCCAGGGGGAGCCAGCTTAGCCGGAGGAGCCCAGATTAGCCCCTGCTCACTCAGGGTCTGGGCTCTTCCATTCCTAAATTTACAACACCTCTACTGTCCCTATATTATACATTTCAATTTTTCAGGGTTGCTTTGCAACTTTTGGGCGAGAGAAAACCACCAACAGTGGGCATCCGATATTGGTTAGAAATTATTATTCTTACTTTTTTAATAACCCCTTTGTGCTTTCCCTTCCCTTTTATCCCCTCCTTGGATAAGATATATATAGCGACACAAAAAACATATAAAATAAGCAACGTGGATGACGACGGATCAGTCACTTTAATTTTGTCACGATTGAGGGCGAGTGAGAAGGAAGCCTACGAGATGAGGGAAACATAAAGTGATAAGCATGGAGGAAACACCAGAGGTAATAACATGGGCAAACTTGAGACTCCTGCAGGCCCCTATGTGGTGGGTTTCGACGGGCTTAAGTCCCGGTCACTCTTTGTACGGGTACAGTACCCGGGGATATGTTTTCGTACGCTACAGCAGAATAATCCCTGTCTTGGACAAAAACATATTCGTGGGTATGATACTTATACTTCATAGCCCAATGCCTTCACAAGTGCAATGACATACAAACCAAACGATAATAATAGCTAACAAGATTAAAGAGACTAAACCATCACCTCCTATACCCCTGAATGTTACCGCTCATGAGAAGTCACATGACCAGGAAACAAGACTGAGTTCACCCTGCCCTCCCTCTCCTTCATCTCTATGCCAACAGTCGGATTCGGCAGGCAGACAACACCTGAGCAGACATTTGGCGGTTTCTCGCCACCAACCCCTCCATTGAGCCTTAACCTGTAGTTGCATAAAATGTATGCCACAGCAATCTTCAGTTCATTAGTAGCGAAAAACCTGCCGGGACAGGAATTCTTTCCAATCCCAAACGCCAAGTAGTCCAAACCGGGGCTAGCCATCTGGTAATGATGTGCATTCCCTTCTAGTTGGCGCATTCTATAGAATCTGAAGCCGTCAAATGTTTCCGGATTTTCGTACAGGTCGGGTGAGTAGTGGATAGTGGCTGTGGATGAGCATACCCACACCCCTTTCGGCGCGTATGTGCCATCGACGAATGTGTGGGGGGTTATGACTTTACGAACCACAGTGACTAAAGGAAAGTTAAAACCCTGCTGTATCTCACGAGGTTGGAAGAGAGAAATGTTTAAATACCAAGGTTAGTCCCATTCATGCGCGAAGACTCGCGAAGGACACTATCAAGTTTCTTCATTTTTGTGAGAGCTTGCTTGGTCCAGCCACCCTCAGTCCTTAATGCCTCTTCTATCTCTGTGCAGAGGGGATCTTGGAATTCGGGGTTCTCTGCGAGATCGTACAAAACGTGGGCTAATGTCTGTGCTACTTGTTTAGTCCTCTAGGTTTTACAGAGACCGCTAGCAGAAGAAAGGAGAAGGGCTTACTATTGAGGAAGTATGAATAGATGCAAAATTAAAAAACATTAGTCTCTGAACCAACTTCAAAGTCGGGGTGCCCGGAGGAGTAGCATCAAGAATCCATTGAATTGCATCCGACTAAAATTGTGTCATTATGACTATAACTTAGCCTAGGGAGGAGCATGCTCTGTCTACTTACTGTAGTTGTTTCAATATTTGCCTTGGGCATTTCCGTCCTCTTGCGAGTCTCGAATAGAGGCCCGATATGCTTCACTATAACGTCTTGGGCAGCGTTCTTTTTCAGAAAAAATCTCGCGACAATCCTAAATCCCCCAACCTCGGTTAGCAATTTGGGACCTATGTTGCCAAATCGCCAATTGCGCCGGAAGGTGTCCTCAAGACTCAGAATTACCATCGCAGAAACCAAGGGAGGATATCTATTATTGTTGCACTCTTCATGACGTTAAGTGAGAACTCGCTCATACTATCGAGATACTCCTGATTTCGGCAGGTGGGCACACCGACTGGGAATGTTAGTGCATCTAATTCAGTGAAAGTGGGTGGTTTTGCGTACCAAAAATCCTGCCCGTTGCTCTATTCCACAAGGTTAGTCTTTGGCTGTTCTCCGAACTTACAAACCCCCCAGTGGAATATGAAATACCTAGATACCACACCAATTGATATATCCAACACATTGATGTTAGTCCACTCTACCTATAGTGTTAGCCATAATAGAACTTTTGAACCCTCGAGAGTACTGATTGGAACTAGTAGTTCACCATTCTTGATATCCGTCAACTCCTCAAACGCATCGGTAATCTCATCAACGATATCCGGAAGCAAACTCGACAACTTCTCCGTCATATTTTTCCGCATCAAGTCCACATGATACGCATCCTGAAGCAGCCCCTCATGGAAAGTATATTCAGTTCTGATCATCTGCGCCATCGTTAAGTTAGTGGTACAGGTGCCACAATAAACCTTTTTCAGACCAAGCATAAAACTAACCTCATCCCCAGCGGGGCGCATAGCGGCTACACTCGCTGGTAAGGATTTCAGCTCCTGGAGTACTTCTTGACTTGAAAAAACTATTATGTCCTTAGCGGGAGTCGTGATTCTGAAGGCTTTGCCGTATTTTCCGTACTATCTTTATTAGTTCACCCTCGCTTGCTCCTTCGACCGTATGTAACAATACCTTTTCAGTACCCTCTTTCAAAAGGCTCATTGGATCTTGCATCCAACGGTAGGGCGTTTTAAGGGATCCCAGGATCCCAGGTTCGATTCCGACTAGAGGTGCATTGCTCTTCTGATCATGGTTAGTATGGAGCCTGCTTAGCCAGCGAGAGAGTTGTTATGTACCCTTTTGGAAGAACAATAAATAATCAGCACAAAAAGAATTGAAGAGACGACTTGAACAAGCCCAAGGTTTTCTCTGACAAACTCCATTTCCGGTTGGGGTGTTCTGTGGTGCTTGGGGTGGTGGAAGAGAGTGTGCGAAAGGAGGGTTTATAACTCTTCTGACTCGTCATTTATGGTGTGGCCCCACCACACTATAGTGCTGAGAGGTTGGAATTATTATCACTGAGAGGGAGGGGAATCCTCTCACTAGAATTGAATTGAAATAGAACTAGACTAATATTAAGTTCTATTTAATAAGGACTACGATGTACCCCCGAGGTAGTTCTAGACAGTGATTCAATATAATACGGTATTCACCCTCTAGACCCACGGACACCAAAAATGTGTCTGATGAGTTGGGACATGGAATGCTGACATCAAAGACTTCTGGGACAACGTAGATAATTTTTCTTAATTTCTTGATTCTTTCGATAAATTTTGGAAAATACAGTAATTCGTGAAGAAAATTAGGAGCTGACCTGTTAAGAATTTTGGGACACCATACTGCTGACACTGACAAAACCCCGTTTTGGTAGGACTGGACACTCGATGCTGACAGCTGACTGTTCCAAGTGACCTGACTAGTACAGTATTTTGGAGCATGCCTGCAGCGCTCCATGCTTTTTGTGTGGTGGACTCCAAAGCAGTAGAGACCGGAGGAGCTGATCACCGGTAGTACTCTCAAAACTCTTTTCAATACCCGGGTTATCTGCAAAGTCGTTGACTGTTATTCGAAAATTATATACGATTCCAGCATTCCATATCTCAAGCCTGCTGCCCAAGTTGGCACCAAGCAAAGTTGTTTGGTAATGGGGAAACCTTAGACATGACCGCACTCTAAAGTTTTTGGTTGGATATCATTGATGCGAGATCACAGAATTACCGGGGAGCTGATGGCATAATAATCCCCGTAATGGAGAACTGTATCGGGAGCAGAGATAGCGGAGGTAAAGGGAGCGCTTACGTGTATGAAGGAACACTGAAGTATGGACATTAGGAACGTTCTAGGGCAAGAACGAATGTATAGGGCATATGCGGAGACATAGGGCTATCACATATACAGTGCGAGCAGAGTTTTCACTATGATACTTAAGGTGACCGTAGCTAGCAACCTCCATAGAGAACAACACCAGAACCTTCCTCCCCTCATGTCAACACACGAGCACACGATTGATAACACCTCCATCATAAGGGTGGCATGACGCACGCCCACCCCTGAAAAAAGTACTGTACCGGTAAACTCTAAACGTGTCAGTTGTTTCTGACTCAGCTTCTGTTTTTCTGCAATACCGTATTTACTCGTAAGACCCACTATCCGGGGATCAGGTACTTGGCTGGCGTGTCGGGGGGGGG
>Ga0307509_10007785_pt1 | contig 13877 bp, 15 predicted proteins | sample 10_EM_MG_FD_202245 | JGI IMG/M metagenome (GOLD analysis project Ga0307509, IMG submission 202245) | Populus trichocarpa ectomycorrhiza microbial communities from riparian zone in the Pacific Northwest, United States - 10_EM | ecosystem: Host-associated > Plants > Roots > Unclassified | place...
CTAGTACCACAGGTATATACCGCCCATATTTCCCAGTACGAGCCTGCTAAGTCGTCGTGGACTCCATATTCCGGTATCTCAGACCTTCAACTGGAGTTCACGATGTTGGATCCCCACATCCGGATTTCTCTCCCCCCCGTCCTCGGCTCTCCAGGGGAGTACTCGGTCTCTTTCCGAGCCCCAGATAGGCACGGTGTCTTCAAGTTCGTGATCGACCATAGGCGAAAAGGGTGCGTACCACCTCGCACTGATCAACACCAGCCCTCACCACTGACTGTGAATCTTGTAGATGGTCAACCCTTCAAAGCTCTACCACCGTTCCTGTCGTACCACCACGGCATGACGAATACCCAAGGTTCTTGAGCGCGGCCTGGCCGTACTATACCGGCGCGATTAGCACCAGTGTAGGGTTCCTCCTGTTCTCTTTGTTGTGGCTGGCGGGCGGAGATGAGAAGGCTAAAACGAAGAAGGAATGATGTAATTGCTCCTTGTCGTATAACAATGATATCTAAGGTTACATGGTAGAGATACGTATCCCAAAGCGACCGGCCCGCCGAGAGAACCGGAAGTTCGGCTACATTTAAAACTCGCCTCGGACATCGTGTTGAGCCCACCAGCGGACCATGTCCAAGTCGCGTAGCGTCAGCAGGTCTGTGACTGGCGGGACTATAAGCATCGACGCGAGCTACGCACAGGAACTAGTGGAGTTTTGGACCGGGAAGTACGAACAGGTCAAGGAGGAACTTGACCAAATCAAAGTACGTGTTCCTCGGTGCAGCTCTAAAGGTCATTTGCGCGGTTCCTTGACCGTTGGCACAACATTCATCAGGAAGCCTCCGTCGCGACTCCACCGTCACCTCCAAGCAGTCTCAGCGACGGCGACGGGAAGGGGGCCGGACCCAGCTCCACCACGGAGTTGTGAGTCCCGGATCACCGGATTCCCAACTCCGAAGACAACTCACTCTCCCATTTAGCGATAAGGTTGAGGTGGATACGTTGAAAGCCCACAACGAGGGTTTGAGGAATAAATTGGCCGCGAACGAACAGCAACGCCTGGAATTGTCTCAAGAGGTTAGTCCCCCGCAACCCTGGACGAACTCCACGGCCGACATGAAACGATACCTTGATGTAGATTCAGGCGTTGCTCGCTCAGAATGTGGCACTGGCTTTCGAAGCAGATGTCTCCAGGCAGCAGAAGATAACCAACCTGTATCTTCCAGTGGCGTTTTTCCCGGCGGCGGCGACCCCTTTGACACTCAAGTCCTCCTCCGCTCAAACACTTTCTGAAAAGTTCTCAACTGTAAGTCACAAGGTCGGAGTTCCCAAACGTTCCACTCACCCCTCGTGAAATTAGGGCGCACTGAAAGATCATCAGCATTGGTCAGTACTGATGTCCCTCACGCAATTACGACAATCCACTCAATCAACATCCGCATTTACGATTTGACTAGCGTCTGTTTCCTCCCGCGACCCCCAGCCTGCCTGCCCATCCGAGTCAACGCGTGCGGACAACACGGGTACTGGTTTTCCCCTCCGACCACGTGTCCGGAAAACCTCGAGTTTGAGCTCGTCGTAGAAGGAAAGGCCAACGAAGTGAGTTCCAGACCGTTTTGATCTTCCCATCTGAAACACTTTATTGTTAGTGGACGTACCTGGGAAGATACAAAAGCGTTCACTTACCTGGTGGGGAGATGCGGTTGTCGGAATGGCTAGTGCTCGACGACGAGGCCAGTGCCCATTCATAAGTTTGGTATCCCGTCCTGACACCCTTGTTTAGACTAAGGGCGTGCACTGTACGAGGGTTGCAGCCAAAGGGCTTGGACAAGACGCGGCAATCCCAGAAACCGTCTCCGCCGCTGCGATTGAGCTCAAACGACAATACGATTCTGGTCAAGCGGCTGTACCATGCTTTACGTTGGTATGCACGGGCTTCACCACGCAGGTACACGCAACATTGCACGAGGCTGCGACCCACACCAGGAAGCGCAAGTCCAATGGGAAAGACGGAGGCAAGCGGGTCAAAAGGGAGCAAATTAGAGACAAGCCGGCCAACATTACACAAGAGCAGTAGAGTTCCTTGGAAACCGTCCAAGTGAGAGGTACAGTACTAATAGAACAACAGTCCGTAGCGATGGAAGTAGATTACATCCCAATACATAGCTAATACATAGTCCATGGCGTGATGCAAATAAGGGTGAGGAAGTTAAGTGGTGAGTCGAAAGTGTCCGCCGGGGTCAGATTTGCTCCATAAACTTTGTCCCGTTTTCGAACTTCTTCATAGGAGCGGTATGGTCCCCGCTCCTCACTGAGAAGCCCCGCTCGCTCTGGTGGGATCCTTCATACGTGGAGGTAGCCTCCGAGTGAGGGAAGCTGGGGTCGGATTGGGGTGATTCGGATCTGTATGGGGGCTCGAATGGGAGATCCACCCCTCGGGAGATAATCGGGGTGTGCTCGGATGATGGGGCGGAGAGCTCAACGGTAGAGGTAGAAGACGTCCTGGAGTCAGGATGGTAATCGAGGCGCTGATCGTTGGGTACACCCCCATAGCCCGAACGGGTGGTCTGAATGTGGGGAGAGTCACTTTCGCCCTTATGCCCTTCGGTCTTCCAGTTCGAGTTATCAGGAGATGTATTTTGAATCTCGATGTCATCGTTGGCTTTCGTCCAGCTGCTCTTTCCAAAGAAGCGACCCATCCGCTCTTTGAGGCTCCGGGGATCTGACGAGCGCTCGCTAACGCTGGCGGCTTCCTCTGCAGATTTTTCCGCTTCGCGTTTAGCTCTACGCCTCGCCCGTTCGGCAGGAGTGGGTTCATGTTTTTTGAGAAGCCAGAAGATGGCGATGCAGCAGATGATCACGATCAGGGCGAGTGATACGATGAGCACCCAAAACCCGACTGGAGATCCTCCAAACCGTGGCACCTGGAGCTTACTCGACGCCTCGCCTGGTGGGGGTTGGGGTACCAGCGTCGGCTGAATGGGGATAGGACTCGAAGTGGACTGGGATGGGGTGTAACCTTGAATCAGCCCGGTTCCGCAACAAATATACATGAACCAGATTAACTCACCATTCTTTTGCGCTCGAGCGGCCAACCGAGGTAAACTTGCACTTGGAAAACAGGAATTGCTGGGGAGACGACGGTTCGCTTCAAAAACTGAGGGGCTGTGGGTGGACGTGACTATAAGGGGCAGCACGGCAAATCTGCTTAGTCAGCGCCCTACTCCAGGTCATGTCTTTCATCTTCGGACGCGCACCTTCGCCGGCGAAATGAAAGGTACATTTGTTTAAGCCACGGTTCTTCGCGAGGTACAGCGCCGAGGTTCGCCTGGATAATCGGCTCGTGATGTACAGATACCTGTGGGCCCTTACAGTGGATCAGCTCAATTGAGACGGTAAACACATCAGCTTCTGCCGGCTGCCTGGAAACAGTCCAGGCTGCCAGGTCAAACGCGTGTCCACGCCACGACACCTTTTTTGATCCCCTAAATGTGTTGTACAGCTAATATTTCTGTAGGAGACAACGTGCCTCCGTTGATCGTCTTGAGGTCCACATGAGGCCGAGGGCTAGACTCTCTCGATTACCATCTGCAAGCGAGTATGTAAAACCCCAGAGTTCCCCTAATGCGGGGTAGAAGCCAGGGAACGCGCCTATTAGACCCGCAAGGGTCCTATCGCGCGGGGGCTCGGGTCGAAATGGCCCAGGGAGAGGCACCCAGACACCCCAACAGAGAAGCGGAGGCAAATCATGCAATGACGACACGGAAACGAGGTTCTCACGACAGCTCATTCTTTCGTTTCTACCGCTCAGACGCTCACTTCTCGTAATCGATCCGTCAGGTGATTGCCACCGGGCGATGACGAGATGACCCGTCAGGTCTTTTACCCCAGCTGCCGCGTGCATCATAGTCCTTCCTGACTTCATCTCCCTCCCCCATCCCCACTCCTTGAATGTCTTCTTTTCACTTTACACCCCATATCGTCTCTAATGAACATAATTGCGTATGCCTTATCCTCCATCTCTGTTCGTCTACGCTGTGAACAGAAGCTCACCCCGCTCCAATCCTTTGTCTTTTCACAGATCTGCGGCAGCCATACACGTACAGAAGTTGTAGCGTCACCGGTCGAATCGGAAGTCCTCCACATCTTGCAGAAGGAGCACACGCACGCCCTATCTCTCTTACGCTCGAGTCCTCTACTCTCGAGTCTATTTGTGTCGTACGCTACCAGGGCGCCTGGGTCTCCAGTCCAGTCTTCGTCTTCGTCCTCATCCTCTTCACCCATCCCCAACCACAACGACGAACGATGGACAGATCTCAAAGCCTCCTTCGAGACGTTAAGAACGGATCACGACAAACTACGAGCAGACTACGTCAGTTTGACGAAACAAGTGGAGCAGGACCAAAAGGAGATGACGGAACTGCGTGAGCGGTTCGCCGACATCCAGAATCAACACCTGGCCGCGGAGACCGAGCTCATCAAAGCGCAAGGGGACATGAGGGAGATGCAGACGAAATATGATGCGGCTCTTCTCAAGCTCCAGCAGGGAGACATCTCACGAGAGAGGGTTACGGTGGAACTGGAGAGTGCCCACGTAGAGATCGAGCAGTGGAAGGTGATTCGTTCACATCTTCGTCATACGTAGACCCTGACTCACGTGTTGCCACGCAGACGGAACACTCCGCGCTGGGGCAATGTGTGATCGACCAACAGATGGAGATTCTTCGAGTAAAACAAAAGGCTGTGTCTAATCTCGAAGAAGTCCAGTTCGAGTTGGCGAATCTCCAGGTGCGCGAAGGTGCCATGCGGTAGTTTCATAGAGGATCTCACCTATGGATCCCCCTTCATTTTAGAATCGATATGATGCCCTCGATCGATCGCATACGACTCTCCTCACCGAAACACGCAGGAGTAAGGACACCGAGACACCCATTCCGATGTTTACGGAAGTCAGAGCACCAAGTTCTCGGCGTATCGACAGCACTAGTGAATGGGAGTGGCCGTCTCCTGTCGACCCCCAAAACACCCCGCGCCACCCTCCAGAGCCCCCCACGCCCAAAATCGACATCACTCTTGCCAGCAACGAACCCCCGACACCTATACCTCAACAACAACCGTCAACCCCTAAGTTTCCTTTGGATCCGAAAGAGAACACCACGAAATCGAAACCCAACGCTGTCACCGCGCCTGGGATTTTGTTTCGGGCGAAAAGCTTCAAATCCAAAACCAAGACGGCAAAGGTGTTTGTGCGTGGAGCTTCTGGCGGGGATAAGGAGAACCAAGGGGCGAAGGAAGGCAAAGGCGCAGATGTCAAGATCCCCTGGGTCTTGATCAAAACGGATTCTGAGGGTACTAGGGAGTCCGAGAAGGAACACGATTCGACGAAAGAGAAGAAGTAAGCCATGGACAATTGTATCGAATAACTTGGGGCATCTGGAAGGAAGGGCTGGTCCCAATCCCGTCTGGAAGTGTTGTTTTCTTGTATCTATTTATGTACGCGTGTATGACTTATTGATATGAAAACCAATCAGCTAATAATCATCTCATTGACTTTGTGCGTGGAATCGGTTGTATGTATCCATGTCTGATTATCATACAGGGCACCACAGATGGGAGTATAATACATTTAGCTTCGACTTCCCTACCCATTGGCCGGGGTCTCAGCCCCCGGAGTCGAATTCTCGCCATGGCTTTCCTTCTGGTCCAAGGGCGGAGCTTGAGAAGGAGCGGCGGGGGTCACAGACTCTGGCAGGCCGAGAAGCTGGACTAGCTCCGCAATCTCGATGTCTGTGCGTCGTGGATCAGAATCGCACGCCAATGGAATCAATCTCGTCCATCAACTTACGGTCTTCTGTGTGTTGCATGCGGTGAGCGAAGGAACACTGGGGTCCTACAGGGAGGGGATTCAGTACGAAATTCTGACGACAAAGATCCTCACCTACCCGGTCCAAAAATAAAGTCTCCGCCTAACTGTGCGATATGCCCCTGCCTTCCGATATGCGTTGGGTGCGTAACCGCACGCTGTGCTCGCTGTGGGATATACACAAAACCCGAGCGTTTATAGTACTTACCCACATGCTCGACACTACATTCATGAACGTGCTGCTTGGGAGGTAGCTTTTCTTCTGCTCTCCCTTCGGCGTGAGCTCGAGGGCGACCTTCAAATCGAATGTTCGGAAGGTTTCTCTAGAGGAATCCGCATATATGCCTCCCTTGAAACCAGTCGTATCTAGGGTTGGTGACCGGGTCGATGAGATTCAACGTCGAGTGGAGCTTCGGGGGAGAATGTCTGCGGCACGCTTTCCACACCTTTGTAAAATGGGATTACATCCCACTCTCCGCATCCAATAACAGCGACGCGCGTGCCGGCGTTGGTGAAACTCTCGAGAGGGATGGAGGCAAGGTGGGAGATGTACGCCTGTAATAATACGATCAGCCGGCCACCACAATGGAACCAAAATCCGCACCTGGCAGGTCTGATATCCGCAGACGTCAAATAGTGCTGTGGCCGTGAGGCAGTTGGAGTACGTACACCACAGAAGAAATGACCTATGGGGAATACACTAAGCGAAGGGGGCTGACCAGTAACAGGATCACGTACGGATGAAGATGATAACGGTCCTCTGGTCCTCAAAAAGACTGGCGAACGTCACAGCTCGTCCTTTTTCATCACGAACCTCGAGTTTAGAGACAGCAGCGATGTTCTCGCTCGTTGGGATGTCTCTTGGTTGTACGCTCATGCTTGACACGAGTTGGTGCCTGCGGAACTCGGATCCGGCGGCCATGTTCGTTCTAGTTCCGAGATTCCCACGGTCGCTCGTTCTCCGTGCAGAGCCAGCTTGGCCGTCCTTGTTGGTTCATTGGTCCGACTTTGTGGACCGCGGCTTGGGTGACCACGGAAGGCGGTTAACGATTACCGACTCCGCCGGCTAGTGCTTGTCTTCCGGATCCTTCCACCAGAGTATTATTCTTTCAGCATACTTCGAGATCGCTTCAGGTGCGCCTGAATTAGCAGGTAGCCATCAGGATCACGCCTCCATCAACACACAGGTGGCGGCGCGAACTTATAAAGTCTCAGTTTCTTGTCAGTCAAACCGTTCCTTGATCGCGCCTCAAAGTGTTAATGAAAAACATCATTGCCACATCGCATTCGAACGGTCCACCGGAGAGCGAAAGGGAGGCGTCACATCGCGCATTGCTCCAGGGTCCTCTACCTGAATGGCGCCGAGGCACTGGGCACACCTACTGTCATGGGTAGCATGTTCAAACTCCAACTTCAAATAGACATTCGCACTACACGATCTGGGCACGGGGTCGGAAATGTGTGGAGCTGTGCGGAGAGGGTTAGTACGGACGAGAAAATGAATGAATCGGCGACTTACAGCGCTGATGCCCACGACCGACGTCCCTGAGAAGGTGTTTGTTTGACAACAATACAATTGCACCCCCTCTCCCAACGACCCTGTTTACAGGCAGCCGGGGCGTGGCTGGTCCTGTGGATGGGATTGAAGGCACAGTTTGGACCCCCCCCCGATTGAACCTAGGCAGAGGTGAGTTTGGTTCAGGGTGGGTTAAACCCAGGATGATGAGTTGATCGCACTAGAGAAAAACGATGGCCAGACTGAGCGCCGGGAGCGGGACCCTGAACATGGCCCGGGGGCGGCGAGTCCATAGCCACAGGTAAAGGCGACTCTGAGGAACTGGGAATGAGTATCCGTGGCATGCGTGTGGGTGCATCATCTCAAAGCTTGGAGGTTGGCTCGGCGGTAGAGCGGCTCGCTGGGACAAAGCGGCCGCGGTTAAAACGGCGACACAAGCTTTCCCGCCCACCGGCTTCCTCGGACCTTCTGGCTCAAGGAACAACACGTTGGATGGACGTTACGAAGCTCTTCCGACACAGTGACCGCCATTGCTTCACAATTCGGTAGGTGTAACAAGTCCTCGAATCACATCAGCGAAACGGTTCATTGATTTGAACTTGACGCATTGCCGAAGCCGCTATCAGCGAATGTACGCTAGCCAATATTCCCAAGCGCCGCACAAGGAGAGGTTCAGGGAGTTCGGATTCCTGCAAGACCGCACAAGAGGGCAGTGAACTTCCGTTACCTCCGGATCGAGTGGTAACAGAACCGTTGGCGAAACACGCAGGAGGCATGAAGACCCGGCGCGGCTGCCACCAAGAGTATTCTGAAGAAAAGAGAACAGGGCCGCCTAGTTCGAGATACAGGGCAACGACCAGCGCCGACACAGCGTCTGTGATGGTGCGAGACCAGAGGCGCTTGTTCACCCTTACGTAACACTACTTAAGCCAGTCACGTCAACTCAGCCTAGGATACCAGCGTCGCCGACCACGCCCAATCTTCGTGGTCAAACGAGCAACATAGTAACTATTCAGTATGTCGGACTACTCAGACGAGGAAGCGGACGACATTTTTGACTCTAGCGAGGACGAAACTTACGAGGTAAGTGGCTTCAGATCTGATTTATCGCCGCCTCGCAGACCACTATCGCGCAGGACGATTATCATGCAATGGCTTTCGATACTGGGGCCGCCAAGCAGAAACCAGGCGACATTGGGTCGACGTTGGAGTTCAAGAGTCTCTCTACGCATGATCTGCAGATGATTGTGGATTCAGAGATTAGGGGCGTTTCGAATATTATCGGGTTAGAGGTCCGTTGCCGCTCCCTGCTGAGGGTAGACTAACTTGCTCACGCATTCGCTCAGCCCGAAATTACTTCTATCCTACTGCGACATTTTCGTTGGGACATCGACAAACTGATAGACCGATTCATGGAGTCCTCCGACACTGTCCTCCAATCAGTCGGCGAACCCTCTTCGATCAGCCATAATCCCAAACAAAGGGGTACTCGAGCCTTCGTTTGTGGGATCTGTTATGACCAGCCACCGCCCAATGAGATATTCAGTATCCGGTGCAACCACAAGTTCTGTAAATCATGCTGGCAGATGTACGCCGAAGAGAAGATCAAGACCGAAGCGCAATGTACCTTTCCATGCATGCACGAAGGATGCCGTACCGTAATAACGGACAGCTCTATCTCCGTCCTCCTAGATCCTACAACCATCTCGAGGTAAGATTTGGCCTTTTGCCAAGCGTTTCGTAATTCATTTCGAACTTCTCTGCTTATAGATACCACGAGCTGCTTATCAACTCTTTCGTCTCGGCCCGGTCAAATCTCAAGTTCTGTCCCTATCCCTCGTGTACTGAGACCATCTCGTCATCAGTCAGCTCTGGCTCGAAACACACGTTTACTAGCTTCGTTCCCACCGTGACTTGCAGCAACCAACACTCGTTTTGCTTTGGGTGTCACTTAGATTCTGATCACCGTCCAGTTCTCTGTCATTGGGTCGCCCAATGGCAGAAGAACACTAGGGAGGATGCTGGTACAGCTCAGTGGATCAAAGCCAACACCCGCGAATGTCCAAAGTGCTTGAACAGCATCGAGAAGAGCGGCGGATGCAAGTCAGTATCGCCCCCATCCAACGTGCAACCACACCGCCTGATATTTTTTCCAGCCGCATGCTTTGTCGTCACTGCCAGTATCAGTTTTGTTGGATGTGTCGGCAGAGTTGGGATGTCCATGGTTACTCCGATGCCGTATGCAGTATCTGGAAGGTGAGAGATGCGACTCTGAGGTCAGTACACCGAGACCCGTGCTCATCTTCCCACAAAGGAGCCCGAGAGAGATGAGACAATGACGGCGGCCACGGAGAACCTCAACAAGTGGTTGTTTTATTTTGACAGGTTCAACAACCACGAGATCTCGTCGAAGCTGGACCAAGCGTTGTGTGAAGCGACGGAGGAGAAGATGGTGGAAGTTCAAGAAGCCAGCGACTTATCGTGGATTGAAGTACGTCCCAACACGCCGTGATCGTCCCACAATTCAATCGTAAACCGCTTTACAGTCCAAGTTTATGCAACATGCTGTCGATGCGCTGACGCGGTGCCGACTGACACTCAAATGGAGTTATACGATGGCGTTTTACCTCGCACAAGGCAACCAGAAACAGATATTCGAAGACCTCCAAGCGTAAGTCACGCTGTTGGCTTCTTCGAGGATCACCTCACCAAGACCTTTCATTATTGATACAGAAACCTCGAGAAGGCGGTCGAGGATCTGTCGCAACTATTGGAAGAACCGATCGAGGCTGATACGGTGAAGGATTTGAGAAAGCGTATGATGGATAAGACTGTAAGAAGATCTGATCATATCGCAAAGCTCAAGGACAGACCATGACCCGCCCCAGGTTTATGTGCAGAAACGCCACGAGATCCTGTTAAATGACACCGCAGCCCAGCTGGCTGAGGGAAAGTGGGAATGGGTAACGCCGCTAGAAGCATAGTTGTAATCTCACCGTGCACAGCGGGGTATGATTTCTGAGCCAATCACACTTGTCACGATCTCCACTTGATCAGACGGAACTTTCGCAATGCCGGTTTTGCGCCCGCTGTCAAGCTTCGAGCTTGACCTGACGTCCCGCGCCCCACTAGTGCCAACTTCCGTAAAGTGTAAAATCCGATATGTCCAGTGTCCTCCAGCCCGGACTGCAAGTCCCCCTCCTCTTTCCGACACCCTGACATGTCGGTGTCAAAAATCTTCAAGCGGTTCGCGTCCAAGAATACGCCAAAACCCAGCCGAGACACGGCCCCTTCTTCCAATGTCCCCGCGAAGCACGAGAAGGACACTTCGTCAAAAACTCTCGTTGGGACAGTCGTCCCAACGTTCCCTAATGACTTAAAAGAGGTATGGGCCGCGGCGAACAAGCAACTGCCTCAGGCACAGGGGGTAGAGAAGTTCCTCAACCGCGTCGGTGCGCCGATCACTGATGGTCCCAAATGCACCTTTGTACTGAAGTAGCGATGTAGGGGATGTACAGAATAGCCTGGCCCTCTCACCTCACGAGGCAGCCGTGGTCGATGCACTTGCAGCGCCCGCGAGAGCCTTATTGGATGCACCCCATATCGCCGACGCAATCGAGAAGGGGGTGAGCACGTTTATGGAAACCGTTCCGTCGCTGATGAAGGCGTTGGACGAGGTGGCGAAGATCCACCCATTCATATCCGGTGAGCTTCACCCATTCAATGAGCGGATCAAAGTGTGATGGGGGTATACGCGCAGTGGCGGTCCTCGCGTTTAAGGCCGTGTACACGCTTGAGGTGACGCGCCGGCAGAACGATAAGAGGGTTCTTGCACTCTATACCGAGTGCGTTGTGCAGCTGTTATCGAGGGTTCAACTGATCTCACCGATACCAGGATGAAAGATATGATGGTGGTCCTTATTCAGTGAGACTTTCGCGTCTGCCATGTTTAAATATGGGCTAACCGTGGTCCTGGCAGGCTCAAGGATGTTACGGACGTTACCAAGATTGCCCCTGACGGTCAAACCATCGAAGGTCGAATGCAGGGGCTCTGCAAAGATGTCGCCGAGGATATAAAGAAGTGTGCTAACACTTGTGATACCTATCTAAAGTCGGTCGGAATCCGACCTGTTTTGTTCACACTGACCTCGTCGTTAGAAAGAAGATCATCGTGAAGATTTTTGCCGGTCCGGTCTGGGAAGGCAGGCTTGTGGAGTTTGTCGAGACTTTCACGAAGAGGCGGGACGAATTCAAATTTTCTCTGATCATTCACACCGCGGTTGGTGTCGACGAGGCGAACCTCAAGTTAGGCAGCGTTGATGAGAGGACCGCTGAGCTGAACCGAAAGTGGGTGACCCGAAATAACATGCTAAATCAACGACTGACATGCGGCACAGGATGGAAGTCATGCTGCAGATGTTCCAGAAGTTAGTCACCCCCGACCAAAAGAAACTCGCAGATCTGGTCCAGGAGAAAGGTGGGAATGCAATTCTGGACAACGAGCAGGCTATGAAGGAACTCGCTGCCGTCGAAGCCTCGCTGTCTCCGGCGAGCGGTCGAAACGGCAGTGGTCGATTCGATCTCGCTGAGATCCAGCACGAGATTAGCGACGACCCGACCAGTGCCATTGAAAAGAATGCAGAGTTCTTCAACCGCAAATTTGATATCCAGCGGAGGCAAATTGAAGAGGACGTCGCGCGCGCTGTCCGTCGAGAGGGTGATAGGATCATCCTCGCTGTGACAGCAGGTCCACACGATCGGATCGTTGACCCAGTACGTTCTACCCCGCAGTCGCCTCGTTATGGCGGGATTAACGTTTCATTTTTTGCCTATAGGATCTCTACCAGATCTGGAAGGATATGGTGAGTCCCAAGGTTCCTCGTCGTCGTCGCGGTTGTACTTAATTTGTCTCAGGGATGGCGCGGAAACGTCAAAGCGAGGCATTTCGTTATGGCCCTGAAAGACTATTACATCGAAAAGGCTGCCGGAGAGTCCGCGGGCAGCTTGGTCGGTGTTGATTGGGCCCTCAAGTATATCACTATCAACCGCGTACGCACAATCGCGGAGGCGCTTGATTACGACGCGAGCGGCTTTGTGACCATCCAGGAAGTCAACGCTTTTACTCGCGCACGACCGTTGGACTGGAGGTGGGTGTCTGCAACAACTTAGACTATTCGAAGACCGAAACAGGTTATAGCCTTCCGCATTGGTTGGCGTACTGGGCAGTCGGTGGGGAGCGCGAACCATTCTGTCTTAGACACAGGCTGACCTGAAATAGGCTGGCAGATGACTTGCATCAACTACTGCGAGAAGATTGAGGAGATTTTCGATGCCATGATCCGCCTCGCGGGCGAGGTCCTGCCTGAGAACCGAAAGGAAGTGAATGAGTACATCTCCCACGTTTGGGAGAGGGTCACGGTGTTTGTGAGGTCTATCAAAAGGGAAAAGGAAAAGGACGCAGAAGAACTCAGGCCAAAGTTTGAATCCTATGTCATCGCGGAAGAGGCGAGGCTCCACAGAAATCTCGAAGACATCATGTACGATATCGACAGCTATGACACGGTCAGGCTCATTGCAGGGAACGGTCGGCCTGAAACGGTGATATCTCAAACTTCATTCCTATGTTTCGACACGCTGATATTCAAACAGTTTCTCTTCCCAATGCTGTACCTTGCGTTGAAGCGGGACTTGGAAAGGATTAGTCTAGCCCGCAAACACGCCCTTTCTGACTTCGAGATGTGGGACGCCGTGGAAACGATCATATTTATCAAGGACGCCGCAGAGTACAGGTCGGGGGACTTAAAGGGTGAGACATAAACGCCCCTCGTTATCGTTTCCTCACGCTAAAGTTCTATAGCAATCTGCGAACAACAGAATCTCGACGCAAAGGAACAGTTCAAAGTCTTCGCGAAGGGCCTGGTGTGTGTTCTCGCTGCCTCATAGCCATACAAGATTCACAAACCTTTCGCAGTACCAAATCGCATATGAAAGTGGCCTATTTTTTGACGGAAAACGACTTCGAGAACTGCCCGACCCTATCCCAGCCAGGAATGAAATTATACCTAATCCAGACTCTATACCGTTGACCATCTTGAATCACCCTCTTGGAAGCAGACACGAGGGACTCGTCACCGCATGCGAAGGGGGAGTCCCCGCACCTCCCTCCGAAGAAGAACCTACCACTGTGTGAGCCTCCACCCCAACCCCCATTGAGTGGCACTGGCTGAAAACTACAGGTTCGGAACATGGTATGGTTTCATGTACACGGATGGAAAACCGTCGAACCCCATGATAACCCTAACCCTTACTCCTGGAGAGGGCGAAAATTCTCTCGCTGCATCTGGAACTCACTACCTGGCCGGTGACCACAAAAAGTTCACCGTCACAGGAAAGTTTGGAACCCCTGAAGAAGACGGAGAGATCGCCGTGGACTTGAAGTTCGTCTATGATGCCATCTGGTTCGGTGTGGAACTGAAGGGAAAGTTTGATCCCGAGGAGAAATCC
>Ga0307509_10007786_pt1 | contig 13875 bp, 10 predicted proteins | sample 10_EM_MG_FD_202245 | JGI IMG/M metagenome (GOLD analysis project Ga0307509, IMG submission 202245) | Populus trichocarpa ectomycorrhiza microbial communities from riparian zone in the Pacific Northwest, United States - 10_EM | ecosystem: Host-associated > Plants > Roots > Unclassified | place...
AACAAATGCCCTCTGGTGCCTTCTTCCTTCATGGCCCAGCAGGTACTGGCAAGACCTTCCTCTACAACTGTCTCTGCAGTCATTTCCGTGCCCAGGGAAAAGTTGTGCTTTGTGTAGCGTCCTCTGGGATTGCTGCTCAATTGCTACCTGGTGGCCGGACAGCTCATTCAAGGTTCAAGATCCCCCTTTCAAATGACCCTAATGCTGTATGCAATATCACTAGAAACTCCTATCTCGGTGATTTGATTCGCAGGACCTCTCTCATCATCTGGGATGAGGTTCCCATGCAGCATAAGGCGTGCTTTGAGGCGGTCAACAGAACCTTGAATGATGTCTGCAACAGTGGTGACCGTCAGTTGTTTGGTGGGATTCCTACAGTACTCGGTGGTGACTTTGCGCAGATCTTGCCAGTCATTCGCCGTGGTACTAGACATTCTACTGTGTTGGCCTCAATTCAATACAGCTCATTCTGGCGTCATCTAACCATCTTGTACCTCAAGACAAGTATGCGGATAATTGCCAGTGAGGCCAACCAGGTATTTCTCACCTTTCTTCGGGACATGGTCACCCATGAGGTCCTGCATGGCATGCTCCGACTGCCAGCTTATATTCGTCGGGTATCCACAGTTGATCAGCTCTGTGATCATCTGTATCCACAGTCATTGTTGGATGAGGCAGTGACCCTCCACAGTGCTCTTGCAGGTAGAGCCATTCTAGCCTTTCGCAATGAGACTGTGACGGAGTTCAATGATGTACTGCTGGAAAGGATGCCTGGCGAGGAGCACAGGTTTGAAGCTGTCAACCATGTCGATGTGGCTGAAGATGTGGCTGCTGCTGAGCCCTTTGCGGTGGAGTATTTGCAAAGCATTAACCTAGCATCTATTCCACCCTCTTGCCTCAGACTGAAGATTGGAGCACCTCTAATTCTGATCCGAAATCTGAGTCCCAGGGAGGGCTTATGCAATGGTACCAGGATGAGGGTACTTGGAATCCGGCGCACCTGCCTACAGGTTGCCATTCTGGGTGGAAGGTTTGATGGCATGATCTGGCTCCTACCCCGGATCAAGCTTACCACCTCAGATGAGGATCTACCCTTCGTCCTGGAACGCACTCAGTTCCCTGTCCGTCTATGCTTTGCCATGACTGTCAACAAATCTCAGGGCCAGTCCCTGGATCAGGTTGGTGTAGATCTACGCACCCCTGCCTTCACTCATGGGCAACTATATGTGGCCCTCTCCAGGGTCACATCGCTAGACGGACTGACTCTCCTGCCCTCAGAACAAACCCCTACCCATACGGATAACGTAGTATATCCTGAAGTCCTTCTGCACTCTCCCTCTGGTAAGCCTACTTCGAGCTTTCTGCTCTCCCTATATAGATCAGAATACTAATTAATTGTTACTATCAGACTCCTAAACCGATATCACACCCTCTCGACTTCTTTTCTCTCCAAAACCTCTTCAGCTCACTTATCTTCTCTCCTGGTATGTCTCTTTGGCTTTCCTTCTTACAGCTTTAACTAATCTTGATTTAGCTATCTTGCTGCTTTGCTTGCCCAGGTATGTATTTTCTCCCTTGACTTTCCTTTCTGTCTTCCTGATTCTGAATAACTAACTTGATATACATCATATCACCCTTAGCCTCTCCTTTTCTTGTATTCTCTTTCATTCCGTTGTGACTGTATTATAGTCTTCTCTCAATTTAAAAGTGCTTTCTCAGTCTTTAATTTACAAATCCAAAGTAATAGTAACCAAACTTGACCATCTAAATATTATATTTCCATATTCAAACTACGGAGATACGGACGAGCCGTAGGCACGGGGGACTCTAGTCTTATATGTACTACACAGTTCTTACGTAATCGCGCGCATCCCAACTGTTAGCACATGGATTATCACTCACTTTTTTGCCGAGACAACCCACAATGCAACCTACAAACCCCTACTTTCTTGCTTGCTGCCCTCAACCACCACGCCTGGAAGAGGCAGGCATCCCTGGAAGGCCGGGCGGCACACAAGCCAGAAGAAAGGGGAGGGAAGACTGGTTATTAATATTAGTACACTCAAAAAGTGGTGGAAAAAATGCTGGTTATATTATCAAAATATCATAGTCAAATAATCAAGATATGGACACAAGTGTGATGAGAAGTTTCATTAGAAGTATATCTGATCATGTAGAAAAATTCTAGAACATTCTATTTAGCCAGAGTATTTCTCAGCACGTGTGCACAATCCAGCCCAGGATAGTACTCTTGGCAACCAACTTCCCTTCCACATATATTACTTACCTCTACCACTTGTTTCCACAAAACACACATCCTTTACAAATATCTTTTCACCACGAACACAACCACACCAAGCGCATATTCCAAGCATCAGAGAGCCAGAGTTTGGACATTTCATCTGCAATGCAACGCTGTGGACAATGTCGTCAAACTCGTGACAGTACTCATTTTGCGCGTACTCTGACTGGAGCCCGACGCCGTACATGTATCGCATGCTTGGTAAGTCTTTTACATGACTCACACCTTTTATTTATACCATATTAGAAGATACTAATGAACTGTATTTCAGGAGAGACAAAATCTAAGGAGGCGGAGCAGAAGAGAACAAGTTCAACAACCACATGTTGATGGAGAAGAATCTGTAAGACAGGATAATCAGGGTAAGTTAATTCTTGCATATGATTAGAAATTATAGCTAATATGGAAACAGGATTGAGACCTTTGGAGCAAGTTGGTGAAGCAGCAGTGGGAGGACAGGGGGTGGTGCTGAGTGAGTATGCAGAAGGTATAGTGACCCAGAAGATTTGATATGAGTGATAAATTCTGACTGGAGTGAAAAGCAGCTGGTGGTCAAGCCGTAATGGGAGGACAGGGTGGAGAGCGGAATGTGATACCAGCTGGTAAGATTGTCTCTGAAGTTTGTCCTAAATAAATGCTAATATATTCGATAGCTTCAGGAAATGGAGGAGAGATCAGGAGATGTCCACGATCCAGGCAGGGGAGATTAGAGGAGGATTTTGATAGGACAAGGCAAGGCAGGCTGATGGTGACTTGCAGACTATGTCTGGTAAGTGATTCTATATGATAATTACAGGAGTGGATTAGATTGAAGCTAACAGATGACAATAATCTAGACTGCTGCACGAGAAGCCCGCACTGGAATTGCAGCAGTACCAGCTGTCAATATGGAGCTGGTTCCCCTGGCTCAGATACAAGAGGTAGAAGGGGCACAGTCAAGGGTACCTCTGTCCTTTGTGTGTCAGAGAGCCAGGTAGACAGTGCATGATCTGAAGAGGTTGGACATAAGGTGTGCCTGGTGCAAGCCACTACACTGGGAAGCAGAGCTGGGCAAGAGGAAAGCGCAAGCTGGAGAGGCCAGCTTTGAGTCCTGCTGTAAGCATGGCCAGGTACAGATTGAGCCGATGCTTCCACTTCCTGAGCCTCTTAATACCTTGATGAGTAGCGAAGATGCACTGTCAAGGTCGTTTCGGGAGAGGCTCCGGAAGTGCAACTCAATCTTTGCCTTCACAAGCATCTTGTTCAACAAGGATACAAGGGTGAATGAGATTGGAGGCAATTTCCAGATATTCCAGATCCATGGCTCCTTATATCATAGGCAGGGACCTCTTGAACCTGCAGGTAGACCTGTGGATGCTCGATTTTCACAGGTTTACCTCTATGATCCTGCCGAGGCTACTACAGCCAGAGTAGGGGGAGCTAATGGTCTGGATCCCAATCTCATTGGTTCCTTGACAATGATGCTGCAAAGGTCCAACCCTTTGATTCAATTGTACCTCTCGGCTGGGGAACAGTATGCAAAGATCAGTGAGGAGGGAGGCGATGCCCGCCTCATCCTCGATCCACAACTATCTCTGGTTGTGGAAAGGGGAGCTGATCGAAGACATGAGAACCTACCCATGAGAGATGCGGTCGCCATGATTCTCCCGGAGGAGTATGGTGATCAGGGAATGAGGCATATTGTCCTGGCAAATCGGGTGAATGGGGAAGATGTGGGAGCCTTTACCCTCATCAACCCGAATCATGCCTTGTACCTGCCCCTCCACTATGTTCTCCTGTTCCCTAATGGAGAACTTGGATGGCTTTGGGGCAGGAGACTTTTCAATAAGCCGGACAAACGCCTGACCCAGAGAGCCTTTAACAGGTTGCGTCTGCATACCCGAGCTGATGAGCCAGCCACTCTCTTCCAGGCCCAAAGGTTATTCCAGCAGTTTGTTGTTGACGCATGGGCAGTATGCGATCAAAACAAGCTTGCTTGGCTCAAGTCTCACCAGGAGAACATCAGGTCAGAGTTATACAATAGGCTCGCTGATGTTCTTGAGACAGATGATGTTGACCTTGGGCTGTTGGGCAAGAAAGTGGTGCTACCGTCCAGTTATGTGGGAGGAGACAGGTTTATGCAGAAGCTTTACCAGGATAGCATAGCCATTGTGCGTCGCTATGGAAAGTCTTCACTGTTCATAACCTTCACCGCTAACCCCAAGTGGGTGGAGATTGAACGCGAGTTGCTACCACACCAGAGTGCCTCAGATAGGCCAGACCTGGTGGCTCGCGTTTTCAATCTCAAGGTGCACGATTTGCTAGATCAGATCCAGCATGGGGAAGTCTTTGGACCCTGGCTGGGTTGGGTTTGGACAATTGAGTACCAAAAGCGGGGACTCCCACATCTACACCTCCTGGTGTTTCTGAAGACTGACCAGACGTTCCTGACTGCAGCCAATATCGATCGCTTCATCAGTGCTGAAATTCCAACAGGCACTGATGCGATCAGTCAGGAACTTCGAGGTATAATTCAGAGCACAATGGTGCACACTCACTGTATGGGTGGTAATGGAAAGGCTCTCTGCATGGAGGGTCTCAATCCAGTTACCACCCAGACCTGCCGCAAGGGCTTTCCCCGTCAGTTCCAGCCGGAGACTATCATCACGGAGGATGGCTATCCCCTCTATCGGAGGAGGAATACGGGTCAGTGCTTTAGCACAACAGTGAGAGCTGCTGAAGGGAATGTTATGGCTGTCGTTGACAATCAAAGGGTGGTTCCCTACTGTCCATATTTCTCCCTTCGGTACAAGGCACATGTCAACGTGGAGGTGTGCGGGTCTATCAAAGCAGTCAAGTACATTCATAAGTACATCTACAAGGGTGGAGATCGTGCCACTGCCGTCGTGGAATCCGAGCATGATGAGATCAAGCGCCATCTCAATGGTCGCTACATCGGTCCCACAGAGGCAGTGTGGGGGCTGTTTGAGTTCCACACACATCAGGAACTCCCAGCTGTCACGACACTCGCCCTGCATCTTCCTGGCGACCAATCAGTCTTCTTCTCAGAGCGGGATGTTCCAGATGATCTTCGTGATCGGATGGACAGGTCTATGACCACGCTCCTTGGTTGGTTCAAGTACAACCATGAGAATGAAGATGGAAGAGGGTATTTGTACCATGAATTTCCTGAGCACTATGTTTACGTACATAAGAAGGGGTGGAAACCCAGGCAGCAGCGATTTGCCATTGGTCGCATGTGGTCTGCGAGTCCATTCATGGGTGAACGCTACTACCTGCGCTTACTTCTTACTGTTGTACGTGGTGCCAGGAGCTTTGAAGACCTGCGGATAGTAGATGGGGTACAGTGTGCATCATTCAAGGCCGCCTGTATTGCCTTGAGGTTGTTGGAGGATGATGGTGAGTGGATTGCCATGTTTAGTGACGCGCTACAGTTCATGACAGGCAGGTCATTCAGACACCTGTTTGCTCTTGCACTGCAGCACACTACAATAAGCAATCCACTTGCCATCTGGGAGGAGTTCAGGGAGGGTTTCTGTGATGATCTAGCCCACCTGCTCGTGACAGGCTGGGTTACAGTACCGGCTGGTGGGGAGGATATGGGGATAGGCCTTGCTCATGACTATGGGCTGTACCATATTCAGGAGTTTTTGAATGAATATGGTAGATCCTTGGTGGAGTTTGGCCTGCCGCAACCGGTACTGGATTGGAGGCAGAGGGAGAACAGGGTAGAGGGAAATGCGAGGATGGGGGAGGAGACTGGATATGACATGGTTGAGGAGCAGGTGCTGTTTGACTCGATGCGGGAGAAGTTGAATGAGGAGCAGTCTGCCTGCTTCAATGCAATTGTTGCTGCTGTGGTGAGCCATGAGATGAACCCTCAGCAACAAGTGCCCTCTGGTGCCTTCTTCCTTCAAGGCCCAGCAGGTACAGGCAAGACATTCCTCTACAACTGTCTCTGCAGTCATTTCCGGGCCCAGGGAAAGATTGTGCTTTGTGTGGCATCCTCTGGGATTGCTGCTCAATTGCTACCTGGTGGCCGGACAGCTCATTCAAGGTTCAAGATCCCCCTTTCCACTGACCCTAATGCTGTATGCAATATCACCAAGAACTCCTATCTTGGTGATTTGATTCGCAGGACCTCTCTCATCATCTGGGATGAGGTCCCCATGCAGCATAAGGCGTGCTTTGAGGCGGTCAACAGAACCTTGAATGATGTCTGCAGCAGTGGTAACCAGCAGTTGTTTGGTGGGATTCCTACGGTACTCGGTGGTGACTTTGCACAGATCTTGCCAGTCATCCGCCGTGGTACCAGAGAATCAACCGTGTTGGCCTCTATTCAAAATAGCTCATTCTGGCATCGTTTGACTCGCTTGACACTCAAAACAAGCATGCGAATGATTGCCAGTGAGGCCAACCGGTTATATCTCACCTTTCTTCGTGATATGGTTACCAATTCAGACCTGTATGGTAGGCTTCAACTTCCTCCTTATATTCGCAGGGTATCCACAGTTGATCAGCTCTGTGATCATCTGTATCCACAGTCATTATTGAATGAGGCCGTCACAATCCACAGTGCTCTTGCAGGCAGAGCAATTCTGGCCTTTCGCAACGAGACTGTGAACGATTTCAATAGTGTACTGTTGGATAGGATGCCTGGCGAGGATCACAAGTTTGAAGCTATCAACCATGTCAATATAGCTGAGGATGCGGCCGCTGCTGAGCCCTTTGCAGTGGAGTATTTGCAAAGCATCAGTCTAGCATCTATTCCACCTTCCTGCCTCAGATTGAAGATTGGAGCACCACTAATCCTGATCAGAAATCTGAGTCCCAGGGAGGGCTTGTGCAATGGTACCAGGATGAGGGTACTTGGAATCCGGCGTACCTGCTTGCAGGTTGCCATTCTTGGTGGAAAGTTTGATGGCATGATCCGCCTTCTACCGCGAATCAAGCTTACCACCACAGATGAGGATCTACCCTTCATCCTGGAACGCACTCAGTTCCCAGTCTGTCTATGCTTTGCCATGACTGTGAATAAATCCCAGGGCCAGTCCCTGGAGCAGGTTGGTGTAGATCTACGCACCCCTGCCTTTACTCATGGGCAACTGTATGTGGCTCTCTCAAGAGTCACATCGTTAGACGGACTAACTCTCCTACCCTCAGAGCAATCCCCTACCCAGACGGATAACGTAGTATATCCTGAAGTTCTTCTTTAATCTCCCTCTGGTATGTGTACTCGGTTCTACTCTTTCTATATATATTGAATCTAAACTAATCTGCTATGGTAAATAGTCTTCTTCACAGAGATCTCGGTCCCCTGGACTTCTCCTCTCTTCACAGTCTCATCAATCACATCCCTTCTCCTCTCTCCTTGTAAGTCTTCTTGATCCTCCCTTTCTTCCTGGCTTTTTGTACTTCATTAACTGACTTGCTCTTCTTTTCATCAAACCAAGCCTCTCTTCTCTTATTGTTTTTTCTGCTTCTACATCTCCTCTCTTTTTCATTATTATAACTGGTAGATAAATAAAAAATATATTTTATCTCTTTAGGCTTTAAAACTCTTCATTCACAGTGATACACACTTGCCATCTATTACTTATAATATGATTTTGAGACTATCCTAGGCCTGATAAGCGGTCGGCCCTGTGACTTGACCTTATTAACAAGTCAAATTATTACCTTAACTTCGTAAGATATCACTCTTACCCTCCTACCATCAATACTACTACGTAGGCAGCCCATACCCTGAGCCTAATTACAATTAATATCTATCCTTACTCAACCACCCTTCTCCCTGGTCAACATTCCAGGCTGTCCACCACCATCAACCACAATCTGGTACTCTTTCACTCAATATATTATAATTCTTCTAACTACAGAGATACGGACGAGCCGTAGGCACGGGGGACGCTAGTTAAACATACTGTACGGTACTCGAGTACTAGTACGTTCTCAAATAGATAGTATTTTAGACGTTTTCTCCCATATTCTCAGGTTGCTAGTGCTCGTCCAATTTTGCGACACGCTCGGGCCCACGCGAACGCGTTATCCCTGCTCTTTCCTCACTGCCCTTTCGGAGGTGCTGCTTGCACTCCTCAAACTCTTTCTTAACTGCCTCGCAGCTGCACAAATCGCCAACGTTTGCGAGCCAATGATGTCGGGATCAAATCCGGAAAAGACCCCAAGGCCCAACCAAAAATCACCACTTGCCACCAAAAGCTCTCAGAAGCCTGGATCCGTTCAGAAGCAACAATCTCTGCTGTCTTTTTTCACCAGGGCCGCAGAGTCCCCTGTTCATACAAATAAAAAGGGAGGTAGTGATCCGCTTCATTTATCTGGTGGTCCAATCGGGCCGCCCTCGCCTGCGAATCAGCAGGATACCAAACATAGCGGACGCCGAGGTTTGTTATGTCAATTCTCAATTTTCTCCGACTTGCTGACTGGGCCTGCATCCTGTCAGCCATTCTCCAAGTCCCACCTTCTAGCCCGTCTATTAGAGTAAGAAATGTTTTCCTTCCGGGATACTTTCCACGCTAATTACCTCTCAAGACTGTCTCAAAGCGTGTTAGTTACACAGAATTGAGTGACGACGACGATGTGCCGGTCCTTAAGAGAGGTGAGTGAGAGCTTCGGCTTCGTGTGATGCTTGGGCTCAATATAACCTAGGTATCAAACGCACAATCCGAGATGACGACGACGACGACGACGACTTAGAGTTCCTTCCGCAAGACAACCTTATCGAAGGCTTAGATGACAGAGAGGATGACGGTGAGCTCACTAACTCTACAGAGACATATCAATTACTTCTGTAAAAGCTGATATCGGAAAAGCGGCCATCGGAAGTGACGATTTCGTTGTCCTAGACAGCGCTCTTACGAAGACACCTCGCAAGTCTAGGGATTCGAAGAAACGCAAGAAATCGAGCAATAATCTGCGTGGGACACCACCGTCCACTACCAAGACCCCTGCAAGTGCCTCACGCTTTGCATTCAATCCCAAGAGCGGTAATTCTACTCCGATATCGTCGCTGGTGGCCCATCGACCAAAGCCTCCAACACCCTCAGGAAGGAAGGACAGAGACGAAGTTCGCTACTTTTGGCTCGTTGATATTAAGGATGCCGATGGAAATCTACGTATGCTTTTCACCCGAGAAATATATTCTTGCTCGTGGGCTAATTTTGCAGCTGATCACCCTGACTATGACCCTCGAACACTATTCGTGCCGCCAAGCGCATGGTTAAAGTTCTCTCCATTTGAGAAGCAATATTGGGAAATCAAAAGCAAGCTTTATGATACTGTTGTGTTCTTCAAAAAGGTAAGACTTCATGACCTAGTTGGGAGGCCTTCCTAAATTGAGATTTTTCAGGGAAAGTTTTACGAGCTTTACGAGGATGATGCTAGTATGTCCCAAATACGCTCGGTAGGGTTTTAGTTTAAATAGCTAACAGGAACCATAGCAATTGGGCATAGGGAGTTTGATCTAAAATTGACTGATCGGGTGAATATGAGGTAAGGTTTGTGCATTATCGAGATTGAATTGGCTATGGCTAACAGGATGTTAGAATGGTTGGTGTACCAGAATCTTCGCTGGATATGTGGGCAGCTCAATTTATCGCAAAAGGGTATGTGTTTGGCTTTATGCGACGGCTAAGTTGCGGTTTGCCCTGACGGTCAACTAGATACAAAATTGCTCGTGTTGACCAGAAAGAAACTGCCCTGGGTAAAGAGATGCGAGAAAAGGTTGGCAAAGCCGGAAAAGAAGAGAAAATCATTCGCCGCGAACTTGCCTGTGTTTTAACGGGTGGAACACTTGTTGACGAGAGCATGCTGCAAGATGAGATGGCAACTTATTGTGTGGCAATAAAGGTTCAATTCTGGGTTATCTGCTGTTTTGGGTCAGTGACACTGCTGACTTGGGCGAATTGTCTATTAGGAATCATTCGACGAAGGGGAGCCATCGTTTGGCATCGCTTTTGTTGATACCGCCACCGGAGAATTCTCTCTCTCGGAGTTTGAAGATGACTTGGAGCTGACAAAATTCGAAACACTTCTCGCTCAAATTAGTCCAAGGGAGCTGATTATCGAGAAGGTGGGTAGCATTTCTGAAAGGAGTTGTAAATCTGAGATTGGGCGCGGCTGATATTATCCAGGGCTCTCTTTCTTCCCGATCGACACGACTTCTGAAGAACAACACTTCCTTGACCACTATTTGGAACAAACTGAAGCCTGGACTTGAATTCTGGGAAGGATCAACAGCCATTCGGGAGTTAATGAGTAAGGATTATTTCAATAAGGGCTCAGCTAAGGACATAAAATGCTGGCCGCAAGCTCTAGAAGAGGCAAAGGAAAAAGAGCTAGCAATGTCAGCCTTTGGTGCTTTACTCTGTTATCTACAAACGGTAATGATCATGCTTGAACTTCAAATTTCGTGAGAATCTGACATATATAGCTTAAAATTGATCGCGAATTAGTGAGTTTGGGAAACTTCCGGGTTTATGATCCGATAAAAAAGGCGTCGTCCTTGATTCTAGATGGGCAGACACTATTGAACCTTGAGGTTAGAATCTTGATATCTGGTTGACGGCCTCCGCTGATTATGCTAGATTTTTGCAAATTCTTCGAATGGCGGCTCAGCGGGGACATTGTTTTCTCTACTTAATCGATGTGTCACACCTTTTGGTAAGTCCGCTGGTAATTTTCCGCTCGCAAGTTAACATTTAGTAGGGAAGCGAATGTTTAAGCAATGGGTATGCCACCCTCTGGCTGACTCGGCCAAAATTAACGCAAGATTGGATGCTGTCGAATCTCTCAACTCTAGTAATGGGTTGCTAGAGGCTTTCGCAACTCATTTGAATAAAATGCCTGATTTGGAACGTCTCATTTCACGCATCCATGCTGGTAGTTCAAGAGCGCCTGATTTTCTCCGTGTTCTTGAAGGGTTCGAGCAAATACGTGATGCAATGGACGAGATCACCCTTTACAACGAAGGTGATGGTTTGATTGGTCAGCTTCTTGCTTCTATGCCTGATTTGAAAGGAAGCTTGAAGCAATGGGAATCTGCTTTTGATCGTGAGAAGGCGAAGACACAAGGTAGGAAACCTGGATTGGGGCTTTCTTGCCTGGTAGTCAGAATACTGACTTTTTGACCATAAGGTCTTCTCGTGCCTGAACGTGGCGTTGAGCTTGATTTTGATGCTTCCCAAGACGCTATAGAAGACATCATCAATGTTGAACTAGAGGCGCTCCTTAATGACTACAAATCGAGCTTGAAGTATGGCACTTACCCTGGGCTCTTGACTATTGTTATCTGACCTGACCTGTATACAGGACGAGGGATATCAAATATACAGACAATGGGAAAGAAATTTACTTGATCGAAGTGCCGGTGAAATTAGCTCGGAATATTCCCCAGGGCTGGACTCAGATGTCTGGTACACAGGTAGTCAATATTCCTTCTGATCCGTGATTTAGTGCTGCTGCTAAATTTTTGTTAGAAAGTCAAACGTTTCTACTCGCCGGAAGTCAAAAAACTTGTTCGTTCGCTACAGGAAGCACAAGAAACCCACAGCCAAATTGTTAAGGAGGTTGCTGGGCGTTTTTACAAAAGATTCGACGAGGACTATCAGACCTGGCTGAGCGCGGTGAAAATTGTTGCGAGTTTAGATTGTCTTATTAGTCTTGCTAGGTCTTCTACCTCGCTTGGTGAAACTAGTTGCAGGCCGATATTCGTTGAAGGTGAGAGAAGTGTGTTAGATTTTACCGGGCTACGCCATCCTTGCATGGCGTCTAGGTATGATAAACTCCTATCGATTATTAAAGACGGCGAGAATCTGACGGATTATTCAGCTTGGATGATTTTATACCGAATGACATCCAACTCGGCGGAGACTCTCCCAATATAAGTTTACTCACTGGGGCCAATGCAGCTGGAAAGTCGACGGTGCTTCGGATGGTAAGCATGGATCTTCTATGTGCTTGGGTAGATGAATAATTGCTAACCAATTGTCAAGACCTGCGTGGGTGTTATTATGGCTCAGATTGGGTGCTTTGTTCCAGCGAAATCTGCGCGGTTGACACCTGTGGATCGCATAATGAGCCGGCTAGGAGCTAATGACAATATATTTGCTGCACAGAGTACATTTTTTGTCGAACTGTCAGAGACAAAGAAAATACTCGCCGAGGCTACGCCGCATTCCTTGGTGATATTGGATGAGCTAGGCCGTGGGACATCTTCGTATGATGGCGTGGCTGTGGCACAATCCGTTTTACATCATATTGCAACCCATATTGGCTGCCTTGGATTCTTCGCAACGCACTATCATTCGTTGGCGAGTGAGTTTGTTGGGCATCCTGAAATTCAAGCTCAGCGCATGCAAATTCATGTCGATCAAGAGAATCGGGACATTACTTTTCTCTATAAGTTGGAAGTAGGAGTTGCTGAGGGTTCATTCGGAATGGTTTGTTCGTCTGCCGTTTAAGCTATGGGCTTTACTAACCGTTTAACAGCATTGCGCTGCCATGTGTGGTATCAATAAACGGATAATTGATAGAGCAGAGGATGCAGCTCGGAACTTCGAGCATACTTCACGGCTAAGAAATAGTTTAGAGGCTGCGCGGGTGGGGATCTATATTCCGTTGGGAATCCAGAGCGATTTGGCTTGGCTTCTTCGGGACGAAAACGGTATCAGCGACAAAGCTTTCGACTCCATCGTAAAATCTATTAAGGCGTTGTAATTATCCTTAGAGATCCTTCTGCATAGGCGAATGAATGGTGGATATCTTGATTGTAATACTGGCTTCTCTTTGCCCGTTAGTTTCGTTCAATCAATGGAATATTTGATTTTAATGTTATTATAAAAATTTTTCTTTAGATAAAACTAGGATCTGGTCCTAATAAGCGTGCAAGAACTTTCTCAAAGCTTCCGTGACATTTCCACCACAACTGCGTAAAACGTCTGTCGCCTTTGCTTTTGAAACCTGGCAGATATTCGGGGGAATGATAAGCATGAAAAGACCATATAAGCAGCAACCTAGACTCATTACCTCCATTTCCTCCATGACAAGAGCAACGTCGGCAGCATTGACTCGAGTGGATGGGGGAGGGCCTGCCTTTTGGGCAGGAGCTTGTTTGACATTGAGGCCTTGCATGGCTTTTCCGAGGGCCTCAGCGGATTCTTGGGTGACCTGATCCGTGGGTAAATCGCCTTCATTTTCCATAGCCTCCATCGCCTTCACGCAACGCTCAGCATTAGAAGGCGCCACACGTTCTTGGGCAGCTTCTGGCTCAGTCATTTTGAATAGTGTGTTCAGGCGGGCAATCGCTGTTCGGGGCAAGCAGTGGGGTAAATTGGTCTGAGATCCGTAGCGGTGAGATAATGCGTTGAATGCTGAATTTGGTGGGATCTGGAGGCGACGTTGGGAATTTCCTGTTCCGGCGTTATTGAGTAACTTAGGGGCTGTTTGGCAGGCCGTTGTTTGTAAAATTCTTGATTTCAAAACATGTTTTGTAAACATGTGTACAAACAACCAATGACCATTATTCAAACACACAAGTGCGCCAAACACAACCATTG
>Ga0307509_10007787_pt1 | contig 13873 bp, 10 predicted proteins | sample 10_EM_MG_FD_202245 | JGI IMG/M metagenome (GOLD analysis project Ga0307509, IMG submission 202245) | Populus trichocarpa ectomycorrhiza microbial communities from riparian zone in the Pacific Northwest, United States - 10_EM | ecosystem: Host-associated > Plants > Roots > Unclassified | place...
GGTCTGGGACCAGTTCAAACCGGACCGGACCACCCAAGTTAGTCGGGTCCAGTCATCGCCATCACCAGGACTGGCCAGCCCGGTCCCGCCTCCAAGACTTGACCGGTCGGACTATTCGGAACCCTGATTAGAACCTTATATTTATCTTATTTTTAAATATTTTTCCGTCGTGATTTTAGACGTCATTTGTTGAGCTGGGTGTTGACAAAGAAGTGTGAGCCGTTGCATCTCAATGTTCGGCTGCTTTTGCTAAGGACAATATTTCTTACTGCTTCCGCGCCCATCAACCCTCTCCATTCGTCCATCCCTCCCAACCAGACACAATATCACTTACATTAGGGCTTATAAACCCCCCTGTTATCCTCTCTATATTCAGATGATAAACTAGACTCGCCACAGTCCCTATTTATAATGCCCTGTCCCGTTTAATTTCTTTCTCCTTCCTCTTCTTCTTCTTCTAAGCCCTTTCTGGATTTGAGAACCCCCTCCCTCGCATTTGTCTCTTTCATTTTGGCCTTTAGGGACAGGGTTCCGAATAGTCCGACCGGTGGGGATGCGGGGATAATCAACCCTATGAAGCTATTTTGACCTTTGCAGCCCGTGTGTGTTCAGTATCTAGCCCAAATTCTCCAGGGTACAGGGGAGCTAGATGAACCCCCAGGTATCGTACAAGGGGACCCAATGCGGCTGCATGCATGTTGAGCCTCTGTGAAATATATCACCTTATCACGCTCCCGCTACTAGGTTGGCATGTTAATTACTCTGCTAGGGAAGTATAATAACCTCGCTATCGGAAGTGCAAGGGCCCGAAGTCATTAAGCGGGATTGACAGGGATATATTTGGCTGGTTAGCCTCAAATAGCTGTTCCGTAACTTTCTTGCCGGATCTCGGACATACACTATTGTAGTCCCCCTCACCCATCTTCGCTAATCCCATGCTATAGTATCTACCTTATCCACTGTCGTCAGGCATCAAAACCTATCGCTAGAAACTACCGTCGAGTCTTCACCGCGGCCAATCCCGGAAACCCACGGCCACCCCCTACCTCACCTACACCATGCCTTGCCCGACATGTTACTCACTCGACAGAGTTATCTACCCATTTAGCGAATGAACGGCGGGGGGCAAGTCTTGGAGGCGGGACCGGGCTGGCCAGTCCTGGTGATGGCGATGACTGGACCCGACTAACTTGGGTGGTCCGGTCCGGTTTGGACTGGTCCCAGACCAGTCTTTATAAAATATCGCATGAGTCTGAATGGCACCAAGCCCAACACTTGCTAAGAATAGAAGTATAACGATACTAGGATCTTAAAGTCGCTTGTCACGCTAGGAATGAACAGCCTCTCAATACAAGTTGATAGAATATCCTCGAGAGGATGATATGCGGTGGAAATACGATTACCTGATGGATAAGTCACATCCAATACCTGTATTGTGGCATATGGTCATGTAATATCACTCACTTAGTGAACCAAAAATGGTTCGATACTCAAGAACCTATTTTCACCACCCCTAATCTAAGCGAGGCCCTATCTCCACCACATAATTGATGGAAACAATGAGTTTAATTAAGAAAAGCTTTATTTGAACGTAATATATAGTGATAAAAATAGCATATCCTATTTACTTGGCAGGCCTGGTCAGATCAGTCTTGGAGTCGGTTTCCATAATCCTGACTGTCCAGTCCGTCTAATTTCCACCATTGGACTAGACTTGACTTTCGACCTGACTAGCTAGTCCAGTCCAGTCTTCCGCCGACCATTCGGAACCCTGTTTAGGGAAGAAGTGTATATACCTGGCACGCGTATACCACAGACTTCCACACAAAATGTACCCAGCTGACCAGGGGGGAACGCTGGCTGGTCTGGTTAGTTAGCCTAGGGTCATGCAAAGCAAGCTATTTCTAAGCAACTCCAGACCCCAACCACTGCCCACAACCAGCCGGAATACCGCATATTCTATACCAACTTCACAAAACGTCGATACCAAGCACTGTGCTCCACGACTGGGCTCAACATGACCTACTCCTCAGCACATCCCGTGTCACGAATTCCCAACCTCTGCCTCCCTTCCATTCTCCACAGCACCGAGTGACCACTCATGACTATGGCCAAGTACAAGGGTCTATCATGAATTCATGGTACAGAGCAGGGATCAGAGGTTGGAGAGCAGTGGTACGGCGCTTTCCCGAGTGTATCATAATTTTTTCCAAACCAGAGCTTTTGAATCTAAGATATTACATGAGAGAAAATTCACAAAAATCAAAACTCTCCATAGAACTGCTGAACATAGTAAGAACACCATTTCTATGCAAATATATCCACTCAACCCTCAACCCTTCAAGAGCAGTAGACAGTTGAACTTTTGGATTTCGCCAAGACTCAGTTTTCCCACAAAAAACAACCATCTTGAGACAGTTTTAGGGAGAGTTTTATTCCCTACTACTATTCCCAGAATTTATATCATTTAGGTTTCAATAGAAGTCAAGTAGTCCACATCTTTTCTGAACCTTCTATGAAGTTGTCCTATTTTTTATTCTAATATTGGTGCTGGAATAAGTGGGCATTTATAGTGTAAAATTGCCAGAACGCTTCCTCCCCCAGTGTTCCAAAGTTGCCTTTACAACGGAGAGTTATCACCCCGGCTCTGTACCATGTTTTCATGATAGACCCTAGTACCTTATCAGATGGCTGTTCAAAAAACAAAAAACAATTTGGAATAGATATATGGGAAATAACAAACCGGTAGCCTTCTTTTGTCCAATTATGTTCCGCTCCATGTTTGGAGAATCTTCCGACAGGAGGATAAAAATGGATTGTGAGAGATCAGCGAGCCGCGCCAGTAAAGTTAAACGTCATAGGCGAGTATGCGAAAGCACCGCTTTAATTTTTACGAGTAGCTTTCGGAAAAATCCTAAGCCGCCCAAAAATATTTTAATTTCAAAACACTGCGTATTGCCTCAAGGATCTTGGGGAATCAGTGATACTCAAGTACAGCACACATATTTACAGTCTTCACCGTACCCATGACAAAACTAGGCCGGAGACGAACAGGGATCCATTACCAGTACGGTAATTTTTGTAACCCTATCCTCAACGATTTACCTTTTTGCCCACAAAATACCCCTGTTCGTCTCAAGCCCGGTTTTATCCCGGGTATGGTGAAGACTGTAGGAATTCATTAAACAAGCCCTAACTTGTACTTATTAGTATCGAGACTTTTCAGCACCAGTACCACCTGACAGCCATTCTGTGCGCTTGTAAACATGAGGATTTCTAAGTTGCGAATCCACCTGAAATGACCAGTTGAGTAGAAATCATATATCGGACGGGGGTATTAAGTAGAGAAACAATAAGACTAGTGTATCAAATTACCACCGCTCCAGTGTCAAATTCCTGGTTGGTATCAATGTATCATACAGATCGAGTGCGGGGGTAATGTTCCTCCAGCATACTGTGAGAATTGGAGTGCCGGATAATCTAGCCAAACTCATTTCTGCTCTGAGATGTCAGAATAAGTCAAGATCAAGGATTTCTTAGAGGGTGACCCTTTTCGGTTAGTTGCTTCCTTTGAATCAGGACAAATGTCTCGCAAACGATGCCCGGGCCCACAGTAAATATTTGTGAAATGCTACCCCTAAATGGTATTCTCTACTCCAAGGAGCCCGGGTAGTTTGCTGACCTGGTAGGGTGAAACTAGTTTCACTAGGTTATGCGGGAATCGAACCTCATTTTAGGGAGAAGAGCTACTCTTGCTTGTCAGGTCCGGCACTTTGTTTTTTTGTCTTAGGTGGTGGCTGGGGTGGCTAGTTCCGCATTGCTTTCGCCTTATCAAAGAGAAGGAATTTGGGACGTCTTAGTGAGAGGTCTAATTATTTGAGTTCTTAGTGTAGGAGTGACCTTATTGCATTTCTCTGAGTGTGCTCTGAGGAGAGAAATCAAGCAGAGCGTTCAGCTTTGGTCAGCGATCTTGGACAGATACAGCACTGAAGGAAATTTACCAAGAGGATGCCTACTATCGCAGCAAAGCGTCGGTCACACACAGCAAGGTTTAAGTCCCTCACAAGGCTCGGATATCACATCAACCCAGCTTCCGATCAACTCGCCCAGCTCCCAATAACCAAACCCAGAAACCCAACACATTTTTCGAGTACCGGTATTCTGTTTTAATAATAAGAGCAGGCAGAGTACAGACAATGAGTGAGATTGCATCATCACCAAGACCCCAGCCCTGCAGCCACACCAGAAGATGCCAGGGGAAGTGTGGGCTCGGGCTTCGCTTATCTCGGCACGTTTCTTCACAGGTTCCAGATCTGACGGAGATACAGGGCCTCATTTTTGGATGTTCCACAAGCGAGGTTTGCTGCCCTTACCCCCTGTGGAACATACAAAACTTAGGAGCTGTACCTTCGTACCCGACCGAGAAGTACCATGCTCTTGACAAAATCAATTGGCTTGCTGTTAAAGCCACTGCGCTACCTTAAAAACTCGCTAAATCCACCGTTCTGTTGACTACTCTCCGTCTTCCTGCGCGTTCTTCTGTACGATATTGCAGGACCGAAGCACCACTCTCTTTCGGCAAAGGGGACAATCCTAACTGGTGTTATTGGCAGCCGGTTGGGTGAGCGTGTTGTGGCTCGGTGTGGCAAATCGTGTTGCACAGCCTCACATGGCGGGTTTTGTGAGGCTCTACGGCAATTAAACGGGCCTGAAGTCTACCAAGGTCGGCTAGACCTCCTACTCTAGTTTTGCACCGCGGCACTTGACCTGCCACAACAAACCCTGAGAGACCTCAGCACCAACATGGCGGCAAACTTTAGGCATCGCAGGAGAGCTTCACCTGGTGTGCGCAAAGATCGGAGAGCCCTCTCCCAAGCCGATGGAATGTCTTATAGGCACCTTGGGGATCCTGTTTTCTTGCCATTAGCGACATTCCGGTAACCGAACACTTGTGCACCCGACCGCAGGGCACCGGAAAAGCAAGCCCTTCAAAACGAAAACCCCCCCACCGAAAGTCCCGTTTACCGATACACAAGCAGACCCAGAACCTGTGGCCGCTCACAGCATACTCCCGCTTGTGCGCGGCTGGAGCTTGCGCATCCGCTAGACAATTGAACTCGCTAAATACTCCCCTAGCGCCGGATTCGCCCACAACTGATCGCAGCACCTTAACCATCTGCTCGCTAACCAGAAATCTAACTATAGTTCATAATAACCCACGGTGAGGGGAAAACACGACGAGACGACAACACGGCGAAGCAAGAACACTCACAGAATTTCATAGGACATCGATTATTTGCGCGGGTATTCTCGTTACACCATCGGGTGGTTTTACCGTGGGATATTGCACCGGTGCCGCATCACACAGCACCAATTCCAACCCAACCGACACTACACCGCAGAAACGAAAACCACCATTCATCCTACTTTCCCCCCTCCAATTCGCTAACAGGTGGAACCGTACGAGGCTGTGAGCTCTTTGATTCCCCTATTTGTGGCCTGGATGGAAGTACTAGTATCCCTGGTGCGGTAGTTGAGCTGGATTCATGTTTCGTTGACTCTTTCATAGGTTCATTCGGAAGGAGCTCTGAATTATTAGGTAGCCTTTCGGCAGGTGGACCCGGGATGCTTTTTCTCGTCGGTCCCGGAACGCGTACCATTAGGGTGGTGAGCATTCGGAGGCATGGAAGGGGCCTGCGCCGTGAGAGAATGGTAGGCTTTTAATAAACGGAGCAGTGTGCCCCCTAATTTTTTCTCTGCTCGTATTTTCGCACCAACAAATTGATCGCGAGACAGGTCAGACTACTCAAGTAGTGAGTGAAATAAAAAGCCAGCCCGCTAGGCCCCCACCCTCCATACTCACGTCTATGGCTGGGGTAGCTAGTCGGTATCCGCCAAATGCAATGCAGTGCCATTCGTTAAGTAGTATAATTAATGATATGTTTAATTACGGTCCTTATATTGTTCACAATTGCCTTAGGAGCCCTTGCGCTATCGCGCCACTATTCCTCTATCTGAAAAGAAGAAAAAAGCAAGCTCTATATAGTTTATCTATTGCTCGGGGAAGAAGTTGGGTGAAGAGAAAAGGGGGATGAAGAAAAAAAACAGTACGGGGAAAAAAGATACACGGGGCGCCGGAAAGAATTTACAACTACGGTAGTGACAAACAAAATATGATTGAGTGAAAACCATAAACTGTAAATTGAACTTTCGTGCCATGATGGATTTATTTTACCCCACCAACCGGACTGTTGGACCCTATGAACAGAAACTCATATATCATCACTCGACTGCTAGACAGGGAGTTTTGCTGCAATAAACGATCGGTACTTGGACGAAGTAGTAATAGATAGTCAAGATCCCTTATTGCGACAACTCTCATTCGTTGAATAATAAGAAAGACATAGCGCAGCTACATAGCACTAGTACAGTGGTTCAGTCCAGCCATTACCACCGGGATCCCTCCAAAGGAAAGTAGGAAACAAAGACTGTGAAAGAAGCTACTTGAAAAGAACAAAAGGAACAGCGAAAGAGTGCACATTAACCCTCAGCCAGTATCGAGCATGAAAAAGATAGAGAGCTGAAGGAAGTGTTTGAGGGGAGAAAGAAATCATATACGAACAAGTTTCACACATCGATGATAATATATATATGCATTCCCGTCTCATGGGATTCCCTTCGCCGGAAAAGGATAATGTCCACAGCCAACTTCCACGAACAACACGGTCTGAAAGGGGAAGAATGGGGGTGGCTTTCACGAGGTGGCATCTCCTAAGGCTCAAGTCGCGCTGGGGGTTAGCACTTCGCGGGCCTGTAACAGTGCTATCACCTTCTTATCGCCATTCCTAACTGCGTACATGACCGGTGTTTTGCCAAACTCATCTGGCTCGTTGGGCGCGACCTCTTTCCGTCCGAGTAGTATTTTCACTATTCCCTCATGTCCATACTGGGCAGCACACGAGAGCGGTGTTTGGCCCCAATCAGTTGGCTTGTTGGGGTTGACTTCTTCCTGCCCAAGTAGTATTTTCACCACTTCTTCGTGTCCATTCGAAGCGGCATGAGCAAGTGGTGTTCGGCCGCCGCTATCGGGCTCGTCGGGGTTGACCTTTTCATACCCAAGGAGTATTTTCACTACTCCCCTATGTCCATTCGAGGCGGCATGCGAGAGTAGTGTCCTGCCGTCACTATCTGGCTTGTTGGGATTGACCTCTTCACGCTCGAGTAATATTTTTGCCGCTCCCTCATTCCCACCCGCAGCCGCATGCCGTAGTAGTGTTGCGTCCCATGTATCAGGCTTGTTAGGGTCGACCCCTTGATGCGTGAGGAGCATTTTTACCACTTCCGTATGTCCTCTCCGTGCCGCATGCACGAACGGTGTAGTACCGGTATCATCAGGCCTGTGGGGGTTGACGTCTTCCCGTCCGATGAGCATTTTCACCACTCCCTCATGTCCACACTTTGCGGCGTACGAGATCGGTGTTTGGCCCCAAGCATTTGGCTTGTCGGGGATGACGTCCTCTTGCCGGAGCAGCACCTTCACTACTCCCTCGTGCCCGTGGTGGGCGGCATGAGCAAGGGGCGTTCTGGTGTAATCATCTGGCTTGTTGGGATTGACCTCCCCCCGCTCGAGTAATATTTTCACTACTTCCTCATGGCCATTCCGAGCAGCCAATACAAGCGGTGAGCGCCCCAAAAAATCCCTTGCGTCGGTATCATAACCTCTCGTTTCTATCAAAGCAGCCACAACCTCGACAACTCCAAAAAATGATGCCCAGTGCAGCCCGCCGAATGGGAAACGCATACCCTTCCACATAGTATACGAATACCCTGATTGTTCCAAAAAATATTTGATGGATATGTGGCCATCGCATTCCTGGAGCAGCTGCAGCGCAAGTGACCTTCCATAATCCGAAAGTTCCCTTTTCGCGTGGACTCCCCAGTAGAGAGAACAGTATTTGAGAAATGGCATGCTAAAGATATCGGGAGATGGGTCGGCCGGGACGGTCTTGATCTGCTCCGAGTTCAGATAGGTCAAGCAGATATCGGCCATTGCCGAGTGAGGTGTACTAAAGATATCGGTGGAGGTGGAAAGATATTCTTGTAGAGTAAAGTGGATTAGTCGCACAGTTGATGCCCCCGCGTCCACAGTGATAAGCCCTTGACAGCAGCCCACTAGTGTCGACATTGAAGGGACGTTGTCGGCATTGAAATTCGTGGAGCCTAGCTTAATTGCTAGAGCGTGGCATAGTTCATCCGCCCTCAACGGCCTTTCCGCATGGCTGATCCACATCAAAGCTGCCATCCCGAGTCCCGGCCTATCCCCGCCCTGCGCTTTTATCCGTTCTATCGTAGCACCGTAGGCATCTCCCAACCCCAATCCGGCAGTTATTTTCCTCAGCCTTTCTCGTCTCCGATATATTGTTGATTCTCTCAAGATTGCCTCGATATTTAGGGAAACCAGTAGAAACCTAAATATATCGATTAGCGGATCATTTCAAATGGGGTTCTTTGCCCCTACGCACATTTCGCATGTATTCTCGGGAATCTTCTCCAAAATTTCCCCCTCTAAAATCTCATCCATAGCGTCTGGCGTTTCGTCCTCGCCCAGTTTGGCACGAAGGTATCCGATAATATCGCCTTTGGTGGGACATATAGATAGACTTGTTATTCGTCCAGCGAGACGCTTTTCCATCTCAGCTCGGATGTGGGGCCTGCCAGTCACGAATATCCGTGTGGTCGTGGACTTCTCGAGGATTTGTTTCAACGAATCAATGACTCTCACTCGTTGAACTCCGACACATTCATCGAGGGCGTCAATGCACATAAATGTAAGTTGTGAGGACGTGATAGCCTGTAGCATCTTCACGATATCAACAAGTTGGGGTCCACATCCACCGATGGCCTTTTTCTGCTCTTGGAATGCCCTCCATATATCCTCCGGAATCCTCTCCATTCCGCTAGCCATCTATTTCAACAAGGAACCCAACATATTTGTCGCAGACTGCTCCTTCCGTGCCGCGAAATCGAAGTAAAAACACGTGACGAGAGTGTTTTGTCTTTTGACATGATCGCACAGCCTATCTACCACTAGCGAACTGCAATGGTGGCTTGTTAGTACAGGCTCTCCTGATTCTCTCCCCGCAGAATAATCCTCATTACCTAATAAACGTCTTGCCGACCCCCGGATCTCCATAGCAAAATAGAACTCCGCTATCGCCTATACCTCCCCCACCCAACCGACACCATCTTCTGAATTCCACACTTTGTACGAGCCATTCCCCAACATCGTTGACACGGCTCTCCCGAATATCCCGATGTCGTAAGCTGGGCTCCAGGGGTGATAGCCAGGTTAGGAGTTGGGGCCGATCGTCGGCAACAGTACAGTTGTTCCACACATTATTAAAAGAGTGCGTGTAGTTAAAGCAGCTATCGTTATTATTAGTGGTATATTGAGACATCTCTCCCGCTCTTTGTGGCTTCCGATGTTCGAGAGGAGGGGGTACAAAGTATGGTTAGTTGATATTCCTAGGAGTGGGAGAAAAGCGGGGCCTGGTTGATAAGAAGCGGGGGTCACTGGTGTTGAGGCCCGAGCTGCAGATAGCTACTTACTTGTATCCGGTGCTTGGGAACAGCTTAAGTAAACCACCCGAAAGGTGTGAGGCTGCTCTCATTGTTCTGGTTATTGTACGATCTTGGCGACAAAATTCGTGCCCCCCCCGTCTTACACCAAAAATGGCTGATTTCGGACACTCATAACCAGTCTCAAAACTGTGTAGATTTAATGGAACCAATATATAGTGTAGGTAATTGCTCAAACCTTCTGGGTGGAAATTATGAGAATGCTCCCATTCTCCCACAAGGGTTGAGAGCTTAGTATTGTCATGGGATGTGGTTTCAATGTATTTGTCCGTTGGTAAAAGTTTCTGAACACCACTATGCAAGGGTTCACACTTCCTGGCCAGCAGCACCTAGTCCAACAAACGACGTCTAAAATCACGACTAAAAAAGATTTAAAAATAAAATAAATCTATGATTCTAATTAATGCCTTGTGTATTATCTATCTGCTGGATTAAGATTTTTTGTGGTGAAGGTATGGTGTGTTTAGGAGTGAGGGGGCTAGGTTGCGATACTGTATAATGGAACCTTGCAGAGTCAAATGTTCGGCTGCTTTTGCTAAGGCACAATACCTTTTGTATGGGATTCTCATAAAAAATCAGAGATAATTTTTAAACCATCATTATTTCTAGTATTACACCATGAGCATTAACTAACAGAACTTATCACATATAAATGATACTGTCTAGATGTGGGGTTGGAACAACCCATTGCCAATGGGGCAAAGCGCACAGTCTTGCCCGGGGGTGGTAGAAAACAGGTTAGTCTAAGTCGACGCGTCCTCCCCCGGGGGCCATAGCTCCAGCCCATATAGGGCCACCGCACTCCCGGGAGTTGGAGACCTCCAAGCTCGCTACAACTCGCATTCTCGTCTCCAAGCTCGCTACAGCTCGCGTTCTTTGTTTTCCCACCCACCACCCCTTGCGACTTATATGGCGCCCTCATTGTCTTCTTGGGATATATCGGTGGCAACGATCCCAAGCGACAAGGGCAGCGACATTCCCCCAACGCCTCCGACAGTGGACTTACGAACGAAGAGTGCGAGAGGTTCAGATGGATACCGGGTTTCAGATTTCTTTATTTCTTCTCAGGGTTTTTTCATTCTCTCTTTATATCATCATCTTCATGTATTCACTTGGCTTTGCAAAAATTGGATGAGTCTAAAGACCCTGAGGAATTTTAACATTTTTTTGCAAAGCAACCGGCTGTGATTTTATGAGGTGAAAATGGGGGGAGGGGAATTTTGTCACCAATCTCGTACTGTCGAAAGAAGATATTTGTTAACCTTTATGTGGGACTGAGAAATTGGGTAAGTGAGATTCAATCCAAGCGCCCATGGCAACTATCTACTCGTGTAAGTAAAGTGGGGCCAAGAAGGACATGTGCACAACGAGAAAGCCGAAATCATTGCACGAGGACGACCGTTGCCAGGAAAGAAAGTTGTGCAGTGGGGGGGTTAGGCAACAACCTCCGCCAGTCGCTCCCTGGCTTATAGTTAAAATAAAGATATCGAAACTTCAGCTTTCAGGAACCCCGTCTATACGCTAAGCTAAAACTTTGAATCTAGCACTAGAGAAGAAAGAAAATGTCCATATTATTTGCAGGTAATATCAACTCTTCCAATGCGTGGAATCTGTTGCATGTGTCTAATAACTATAGCCCGTTGAAGATCGGTCTGAAATCCTAATGTGGTTCTCCCCACCGGAGCCGCGCATCCGACATGAAGACGTTCGAATCCCCCGGGTGGACGGCGTTGGGGAATGGTTACTACAAACAGACGAATTTCAAAAGTGGTGCGGTGGTGCTCAAAGGGGGGGAGTTGACCATGCGACTCTATTTTGCCACGGTGATCCTGCAGTCGGCAAAACCTACTTCAGGTGAGAAACAATCACGCCCGAAAAACGGAAAGACAGCGGTACTGATGCGTAGCGACACTAGTTCACTTGTGGTAGATAGGTTATGCGATAAGGTCAAAGAGCGAAATATGGCTGTTGCGTGTTTTTACGTTGATTTCGCGGCGCGAAAGGAGAATCTCCAACAAACATGCTTGATTCTCTCCTGAAACAGATTATCGCTGGGGTGGAAGAGATCGCAGAGAAGCTAAGACAACCCTTTCAAAATCACCAGAAGGCGACCTGCAGAAGGCGACTCCGAGCGGGCGAAATTGCGAAGCTGCTAGAGACTGTCACATCTTTACGGCAAACATTTATATGCGTTGATGCACTTGGTGAATGTGTGGGGGACCATCGACGTGAAGTGCTTGATTCGTTGAGGCAAATCCTCGAGAAGTGGTCTGGAGGCCGAAATCATCAAGGGCATTACCGAGAATATTCCCGACACGTAAGTGAGCAACATGAGAGAAAATCCTTTTTACACTGGGTGCTAATAGACACATTTAGGTTTCTACTAGTTTCCCTAATCGTGGATGCTATCCTTAGGGAAACCACAGCGACAAAGGCTCGCAGCAGTAGGTGAAGAATTATACTTGAAGGATATGTACGGCATATTAACGTAGGCAGGTTATGTTTGGCACAGTGGTAGACGGTAGAAAGAGAATTCACACGGAATTTAGACACCTCGCTCAGCTCTTAGAATTCGCTCTAACTAAAACAAAAAACTCATAACTGAAACAAGTGTATAAGTAAAACATAAGTACCACTTCATGATCCTTCCGTCGATCACCACACCTATCTCTCTATCCTGCCATGCCTTTATTCCTCCGTACACTCCCGTGATAAACAAAGGAAAGACATGGCTATCTAATCTCTTTCAAATTATTAACCATTCTATCTCAATCTCCCAAATCATCCACAAGCATCTATCTAATCTTTCAGACTCTCCCGCATCTTCCAAAGTCAACCACATCGTTTCAACACGGCATGACCCTTCAGCGGATAAGGGGGCAAGGTGGGGGGGGGCTAGGCTCGGAGCCGCAGCTCTAATGTGGATTTCGCATTCAGAAAGGCTGTTACAACTTGATGAGCCCCACGCTCTTGCAGTCGAGGTATTATAGGATCTACGGATCTCAATCCCGGAAGGATTCCTCCTACGGAGAGATTGTTGAGCTGTTGCCTGGGCATTTTTTGTCATCAATAAGGAGGGTCCAACCGTCCGCTTGATCCACTACACTCTCCATCTGCCCACACTTCTTTGGTCCCACTCACTCGATAAGTCTCTTGTGCTGCTTACTCCTGGCGTTTCGTTTCGTTCCGCAGCCACGGTTTTCGCCGTTTGGCAATTGCTATTACTCGCGGCGAGAATAAGTCCTCAGACAACGGACGGGCGCACCCATAATTCTATCATACCATACCAAACCATCACCATGCCCCAAAGACTCAGATAGGTGCCACAGTTAAGGTGAAAAGCTCTATTAAGAGACCCAATGAGGGAGGAGCTCAAATAGACAGTCCTCAGTATTAATAGTCATTATAGTTATAGTTGCCTTCGTAATTGCCATTGTTGCTCTCATGATAGTTGGATTTTGCAGGGGGTTTGTGGCTGCGCCAGTTGCCTGAGGACTTATTCTTGCCGCGAGTAAGCGGATCAGACAAATGGCGACGCACATTATATCACTCGGTTTTTGACCAGTCCGCCTCATCCCGATCCACTCAGTTCCAACAACCACGACTGTCTGGTCGGTCTAATTTCTACTATTGGACTAGACTTGATTTTGACCGGACTAACTAGCCCGGTCCAGTCTGCTGCCGACTATTCGGAATCATGGCTCCTGGCAACACTGGTGATAAGTTTGCATAGAGAGAGTACGATCCAAGGACACATAGTACGGTAGTCTTCCTGAACTTGCCATGCACCACAAATTGGGCCAGCACAAAATGACTTCATGTCTCAATGGGGATGTAGGAGGGGGGGGTTACACATGGCTGGTTGGGGAATAAAAACCAAATTTTAGTTTTTTAACGTTTAATCATCCTCCGACATCAGAGAGGAAAATCCCCTGGTTCAACCTGGCTCCTCTTCGTGGCCCTCCCATTCATCGTCCTCCTCGCCTGATACCAACGTCCATTCTCTAATTTTCTGTGAGCTATCCAATCTCAGCGGTTTTAAACTTGGGCTCGAAACGATATACGGCGAAACGAAACGAAACCGCGCCAAGGAATCACACCTAATCTGATCGCACACAGAAGCAGGGGAAAATCTCTTCTCTTCACAACAACAACAGTCTCTCGCTCAACGACACCTGTCCACTAACTCAACTAACTAGGGCAAAGACAGATGTATATATCATCACAAACTCCT
>Ga0307509_10007788_pt1 | contig 13872 bp, 4 predicted proteins | sample 10_EM_MG_FD_202245 | JGI IMG/M metagenome (GOLD analysis project Ga0307509, IMG submission 202245) | Populus trichocarpa ectomycorrhiza microbial communities from riparian zone in the Pacific Northwest, United States - 10_EM | ecosystem: Host-associated > Plants > Roots > Unclassified | place...
AATATGTGAAGTTAGTTGTATAATGAGAAATTTTAATGGTTATCAAAATAGATTTAAAGGAAAATATAAAGTGTTTTGTTTTATGAAACATGCATAAGTTTAGGCTAAATATTTAATAAAAAAGGGAAATAACCAAAATGAAAGTGTGAAACTTCATATGTCGAGATTTATAGGAACAATGGATATTTTGGAATGGTTATAAAGGGAGAATCTTATAGAAATGAAAGTAAATTCTTGAAGAAAAGTAAATAATATACTTAGTTAAGGAAATATGCTTTTGTGAACATAAAAGGCAATAAAAGGAGTTGGACTTGCAGCAAAAAGAGCTCGGTTAGCAGGAGTGTCAAGTAGGTGTCTGACACCTTATCCTTTTAAATTTAGTACAACTTTAATTATAATTTTGAGATCTTCATATCATGTTGTAACATGACATTGAATGAGAATGATTGGATTATGTTTCTTGAATGGGAGAATGAATTATATCTTTGGAGTAGGAAATGATATCAAATGAATCATGCCTTCAGGGTGCGAATGATATCAAATCATATTACCTTCGGGGTGGGATAATAGAATTCCAAGAATGGATTGCCTTCCGGGTGAGATGATAAAATCCCAGGAATGGAGTTCCTTTGGGGCGGGATAATAGGATTCCAAGAATAAATTGCTTTCGAGGTGAGATAATAGGTGCAATTTAAGGATTATGGTAAGGATCGCTCTATTGTCTCTTTAATTAATTAATTGTTCATGTAATGAATGCTAAGAAAATTTATATGCGTTATGTACAACTGTTCATATAAGAAAATACACTATATGAATATTTCCTACGGGGTAGGAAAATATTTTTAAGTGAAAACATACCAACGAAAAGGAAAAATGATATAAAGGGAACATGTTTTGATGACAAGAATATTAGTGTGTGAGATTCGAATAGACAGCCACGAGAAATTCAATAAGTAAGATTTGAATTGACTGTAACAGTGAAATTAATAAGTGAAACTTAAATGGACCACAACGGTGGAGTAAATACATGAAATTAGAATTGACGGCAATGATGGAATTAATATATGAGATTTGAATCGACCACAATGACACAATTAATATGTAAGATTCAAATCAATCATAACAATATGATTAATGTGTGGAAATTAAATTGACCATAACGGTGGAATATACATGTAAAATTCTAAAAAGACCGCAACAATGGGGTTATTATGTTTTGTAGTCTGAGTTATAAGTATTTTAAATTAAGTGTCGAATATAAATGACATATTATACAAAATATAAATTATTGAAATAAACTGTTGAGTATAGGGTTGATGAATACTACAAGCTATAAATATGAGGTTAAATTAATGAATGTTGGTTACTACAAAGTGAGGCTTCAAGTATTCAAATGGATAATTGAATATTGTTGATTCAAATTATGAATTATGGATATGAAATTTGGGATAGAGGGATTTGAGTATTTATATTGATTAAATGAGCACTTATAACTGTTGAAATGGAATAAGAAATTCATAATTGGAATAAAGCACTAGGTGTGAAGATAAAAATGAGTAAATGAACATAATTTATGTAAATATCACGGAAATGCACACGTTCAACATATGTATAGTTGATATAAAGCCTGTATTATGAGTACCAAAATAAATTGGTGAATATGAATGATGTAGAATACAAGTTTTGAGTACGAAAATGGATTGAATGAACTAATGAACGTGACTAAGGTATGACATTAACGAACAATAGGTTTAATGAATCCAAAAGTAGATTTACACATTAGTTAAGTGTATGCATGGAATTGTTGAATCTAGAAATATAAATTAAGCACGAGCCATGAGCATCGATTCAAAGTAATAAGTCCAAACTCATAATAAAACACAAAGATTGTGTATTAAATTGGCTAGATAATATTGGTCACTTTAAGTATGAAGTATGATCATTGGAGTAAATAAATAATTGTGGTAATATATGTTTCAAATATTAAGAAAAATGTTTTAGATAAATGTGAGAAATTGCTGTTTTTAAGTAAGATTCTTAGAATAAAGAATAGGAAGGATATATTATATTGTAATCTAAAGAAGTTAACATTGATACAAATATCAATGAGACTAACATGGTGAGGTAATATATGGAGGTTCCACTAGAGGATACTATGGTAGAAAATGAGGAGGAAATCTTATGTAAACAAAATATAGTGTGAATATACTCGAAAAAGGATTGCCAATATTTGAGATTGTACATATAGTCGTAGTTATATTGCGGTATCAATTATGTATATATATAGTTTTGTATTGATGTGTTTATTTATACAACTGAGAAAAAAGTTATTGAAATAAATGAATGCATGAATGTTTATTATGTGTGCTATATATTATGGATTTATGCAGGTACATCCTTTGGACACCCCAATAATTATTTATTTAGTTTTTATATTATAAAAACCTTTGTATAAGTTAGTTGATGATGCGATGTGGATACAATTTGATTATACCAAAGAGTTGTAAAACTCTTTTGTAAGATGGATAATATGCAATGATAGGGTTGCATCATAAATAAAAATAGAAAATGATTTTGAATAAGGAAAAAAATTATCCCATTTTTCATGTTCAAGACAATTAGTAAAATAATAATTGTGTAAAAGATTCAGGGTGTTACACTGATGGTTTACCTGGGTTGATCAAGGTTGGTCCAATAGGTTATCATCTCAATATTAAAGAAAAATTATGTCATTCTGAAAAATTTGTTAAAGCCAACTCACATTTCTTTTAATCATCCGAGTTTCATTTTGACTTGCTAATTCGACTAGGTATGTTATGAGAACTCCCACATGGTTTGGTCCTTGATTATATGATAACACTTAAATTGAGTCTTGAATTTTATCCTACCCAAGTCTATGGTTTCTTCTTTAAATTCAGTCTCTGATTCTTTAATAACTCCTTAATGTAGTCTCGAATTGCATCCAACATGAGCCAAATAAAGGCCCAAATATAGAGATAAAAAGTTAAGGGAAAAGAAAGAGACTTTGAATTTTTACAGAAGGATTTTCATTCTGATCCTTAAAGAAAGGCCAGTCACTTCATTAAGAAACGAAGGAACAAATGACTTGTTGCCGAGTCAGCTCTTACAATTACAACAAGTCAAGCAAAGGCCAATGGCGCTAAGCCGACAAGAAGATAAACTCAATCTGATGCCCTTACCTAACTCTGATCCAAACAAAAAACTCATTCCTTTCTTAATTTTGCAGTTAACCTGGGTTAACTAGAGTCATTCTAATAAATAATCGGCTTAATGTTACAAAAAAAGGTTGTCATCGTGATTTTTTTAAGCCAACCCATATTTTTAATGGCCATCCATGTTGTCTCTAAACCCACCAAACTCATTAGGTTCTGTCGTAAAAACTTTCATACAGTTTAATTTGAAGCTCGAGTAAGGCAAGCAATCAGGTCAAGAGATTTTGACATTGACCCGCTATGCTGGGTCTAATGACACTATCAAAGACTCCCTCATGGCCTATCATTGCTTAATTTTTTTTCTTCAAAAAATTTCCTAAAACATCATTTTATATTTCTTTTTAATTTGATTAGGTTTCAACTGGAATAACTTGGTATGTTATGAGTTTAAGCTTGTTGTTTTACAAAACAAATATTCATGAGAATATTACTAATACCTCAAATATGTGCCCATAGTGATGCACAAGAAAACAAAACTAGTTAACAGAAAAAAAAACTAAAAGGGAGTAGTGATTCATTGTGGATTTGCCCAGTGATTCCTTTTTTTTTTGTCCCATGAATTTTTTCCATTTTGGTTCCTCAATTTTTTTTTTATTCGGCCTCAAACGTTACATTGGCTTAGGATTTGTCCTAGTGATTTATTTTTTATGCAAGCGTATGACAATCTCGCATTGTCAAGGAAATGTTTTGCCGCTTGGTTTGGATAAACAAAATTAAATTTCATTGATTTAAAAGAATTAGAGCTTTAGGGAACAAATTTGAAGCTTAAATAATTGTTCAATCCCTTTTGTTTGTCTAAAATCAAGGACTAATTTGCATGGTTAGGGGAAGAGTTCATGTCCTTATTTTTTTCGCTCACTCAACTTTTTTTTTTTTAATTTGAGCCTTTCACATTGCATTTATTTAGGTTTGTTTTGGTTACCTATATATTGGGTTCTCGTAATTTCAAGATAAAATTTTGATACTTAGTTGATGCTCAATTTAAAAAAATAAAATAAACTTATATTAAGGTAAAAAAAATCAAAGCTTAAGGGACTAAAATTGAACCTAAAACAAATATGGTGAACTGAGGTAGACAAGTAAGGCAACTTTGCTGGCGTGTGGAGGCAAGCCGTCGTGTTCTAGTGGAGCATGTAGCTTGCTCAAAAGGCCAAATGACGACTTCCTTAGTGGCTTTGGAAGCAGTAAGCCAATAATTATCGAGTTGTGCAGTGCATGTCGTAGGTAAAGTCGCGTGACAATCCTTTTTTATTTTTTTTTTCTTCTCCCCTTTTTTCTCTCTCTCTATTTCTCAGGATTTGCACTGATTTGCAAAAAAATAAAAAGAAATGTGTCTTGTCATTTTGTTTGTGTTTCAAATTAGGTTCTTATTCTTTTGATTGCTTTTTTTTTTTTGCTTTATGTCATTTTTAATTTTATCTTTCAATATTGAGTTAGTTAGGGATTGAGCTTCATAATTTTTTCTGATGGGATTATCTCGTTCTTATGACCATGGTCACTAGTTTGAGAAGTTAACCCGGGTTGACATTGTTATTTTTGTTATATCATTTTTTGACACTAATTTTCTTTTTCTATTTCATCCTTCAACATTGAATTTATTAAAAATTAAGCTTTGTGATTTTCTTTACTTTCCTTTCTATGAGGTTATTTCGATATCATAACTTAGGTTGCTTGTTTGACAGGGTAGCTGAGGTTGACTCGGGTCTTTTTTTGGAGATTGAATATTTGTTCGGTTTCGTCCTTCAATATTTTGTTAGTTTAAGAACTAGTCTTTAAAATTTATGTCGTTTTGCCTTCTATTAGGTTTTCTTGTTCACATGATTTGGCTCACAGGGTTTGACGGATTTGCTCGGGTTTATTTGGGTCATTTTTGTTCATTGATTTTTTTTCCCTTTTACATTTAGAAATTGGGCATCATAATATTTTTTTTTATTTTTTTATGAGGTTATCTTGGTCTCATGACCTACGTCATGAGTTTGCTATGTTAAATCGGGTTACTTTTATTCTTGTTTTTTTTAATTTTTTAAAAACATTTTGTTATTCATTGTTGAGTTATCTGAAAATTGAGATTTATAGTTTCTTTTCTAAGTAAGCATTCTTTTTAAAATTCAATCTATTTATTGTTAATGTTTTTTTATTATATAATTAAATAAAATAAATTTATTAAACCCATTAAAGACTAAGACAAGAACCATGTATTTTTTGTACTTTTTTAAAAACATGCTAAGTGTTTTCTCCATTCTTTTGTGTTAGAAAGAAATATTGCAGCTCGCAAAGTAGAATTGGCCACCTATTTAGGAAGCGTTTGGGAACGCGGTTTAACTTGCGTTCCCAAAAAATTTAAAATTTTTTTTTTGCTAAAATTTAAAATGGTTTGTACGTTTTGAATCGTTTTGATGTGCTGATGTCAAAAATGATTTTTAAAAAATAAAAAAACATCATTGACATGTATTTTGGCACGAAAAGTTATTTGAAAAACACCCGCAACTACACTGCCAAACAAGTTCTCAAGTTTATTAAACAAGTTAACTGTACATTGACCAACAAGAAAAGACCCTTCAAAGAACATCCAACTATTTTGGAATCTAGGCTTGACTTTTTTTATCTTAAAAAAAATAAAAAAAATAAAAAATAAAATACTACTTATCTAGACATAGTTCATTATAGACAAGAATAGAGTTTTCTTTTTATTGGCTTAAAAAAACTCTTAGCTAAATGTTTAAAGGTAAAATAGTCTTTGCATTATGATAATTTTGATGTTCTAAAATTGATTGGGGACAAGATGGGTATTTTGTGTTTTAAGTGAACAATAAATTTCTATAATTTTAATTTTTGTTGCATAATAAAAAGACCTTGGAGCCCTTGATCTCAAATAATTTAACCCTTGGTTTAAAGAGTATTTTTGTGATTTTGTTGATATACATATTTTTTGTAATTAATGAGTTGGGGTGAGATCATTTAAGTATTTCAATAAATGAAAAAAGAATTAAAAAAATATATTGACGTGCTGGGCACGCGTCAACCACGTGCTATGCAGGTGATTCAAAAGGCCTAAATTATAAGTCCGGGGTTGCTTCCGGTGCGTCTTGATGTGTTTTTCATGAAAAAGCTGCGAGTGTATAGATAAGTTTGTCGGTTTGTCGCCGACGATCATTTCATTTTTCTTATCTTTTCTTTCCTCTCTATTCCTCTATCTTTTCACATGTCATACAATTTCTCAGATTAGCAATTAAACTTCTCTATCTTTTTCATTTAGTCCATATTTTTTTGATTATTGTTTGCTTTATTTTAAATAAATTATGATAATTTATTCTTGAGTTAAATAGAATTGATTGATTGAATATAAACTGATGCTCACTCTTTTTTTTTTAATGATATTTATGGCTTATTTGTTTTCGTTAATTGTTATCAAATATTTTTTGTATGTTTCGTCTGCTATTATTGTTTATGGTTTGAATCAAACAGTTACATTACTCAATCTTATTGGATCCAGTTAAGTTAATGACTTAAATTTTTTTTATTTCTTTACAAATATTACAATTACCCTAAATATCCATTATGTACACCAAAAAAAATATTGATAGACCCTGCGTGGCGTGGGTCAGAAGCAAGTGAACATCTACAAGACACTTAAATTCTAGAAAATGATCCAGGCCGATCAAATTAATGTCAACAGGCAAGAACTTTCAGCCGCATTACCTCCACAAAACTTCATTCCAGCCTAGAAAAAGAGAGTATAAACTGAGTCAACTAAATTATATATATATAAACTAAGTCAAATGTTTATTATATATATATATATATATATATATATATATATGAATTTTATTAAATAACCATGTTAATTTAAAAACTTAAAAGGTTGGATGAGGTTTTTAACTCGTATTATATTAGTATTGTTATTAAAACCTTGGTATTATATTAAAAAATAAACTTAAAATATAGGGTAATATTTTTGGAATGGTTTCAAATTAATTATTCAACGAACTTTAATTTAATGAAAACTTATAGTGTATTTGAAAGTGTGATTGTGGTTGTTTTTTAAAGTATTTTTCATTCAAAAATGTATCAAAATAATATTTTTTTATTTTTTTTAAAATTATTTTTGATATCAGCATGTCAAAATTATCTGAAAATACAAAAAAATATTAATTTAAAATAAGAAAAAAAATAAAAAAAAATTATATTTTTTAGAAAACTCTTTTAAAATATAAAAACAAATAGGAATTAGTTTTAATTAACATAATTGCTGAACTTAGCAAATCCCTAAATTTATTTAGCGATTGATTGGATCAAATAATTTCTTTAACGATTGATGGTATTTGGACTAATAATTGAAGGAGACAGTACAAGTTTATGTATGGCATATTGCTAAAAAGAATTATGGTATGTCTTTATTTTTAATTTAAAAATATATTAATTTAATTTTTAAAAATTATTTTTAATATAAAAAAAAGCAGGCGCTTTGTTTCAACGCTGACTACTCACCCGCGCATTCAACGACCGCAACGTTTGACAGTTGTTCAAAGGAGGAGAAGACACAAAAATAAGAATGGTGTTTAAACTTCGATTTTATTGTTATGATGAGGGGGGACAAATATAATTACAGGCTCCGACCAACCATTTAAAGAAAGTTTTCTTTTTATAGCCATTAAATGACAAATAAATAAAAATTAACATAGTTCTTATCACTACGTTGTTATTATTCGTGTGAAAGCTTGCAGGCAGCTTTTGACATTCGTCTCTCTCTCTCTCTCTTCACCTGGAGAACCAATCTTTTAAGGCCTTGGATTTGATTGAAATCAGATTTCAATTCAATTCATTCCCAAAGTTTCACTGGTAATGAAATTCTTTTATTTAGATCACTCAATCTTTCTCTTTTCTAGTTTTATAATTGGTTTGCATTCAAGACCTTTTCTTTTCCTTGCTGTTAATTGTTATCAGTTAACGTTAGTTTTTTGTAATGATTGCAAATCTATTATCTCTGTGTTCTTTTCTTATGAATCATTTAATTGATTCATTTCTCCATTTCTTGATGTGACTTTTTATTTGTTTTCCATTAGCAGCAATGCCTGTAATTTTTATTGTGTTGTCTGGATGCTGGGAATTGCTTTTGATGTGTCGTATTGGAACTCTTTTCATCTGGGTTCTGCCTAAAGATAGCGAAAATTAATCTTTTGCTTCATTTTTTTTTAATTTCTCGCCTTCTGTTTTCTGGGATGCCATTATAGCGTCACAGACATAATTCCATTTTATCAGCAACCAAAAGACAAATTGTGTTGTGTTTCATCTTTTTGTTTGGTGCATTTCTGGCTATGTCTTCACATGGCTAGTTTCGGATTCTTTAATCTTTGTTGGCTAAATTTAGGATATATTGGGTTTCTGGTCAAAAGAGAAAGGTGCTCTTTTTTTGTTCAAAAGATTTTAGTCTTAACCTTAAGTATTATTGTTACTGAACTGGGCTCCTCTTTCTTCTGGTCATTTTGTGCAGATAGCTTGGTGGAGACAGGATTTGTTGGATGTTTTTTTTGTTATTATTGAAGCAATGAGCCGATTTTCAGAGCTGAAGCATGCTGCCTCAGGTATGGTGGTGAAGTAGTAATATAGTATAACACCCTTAACAGGTTTACACTCTTGTAATTTGAATGTTTTCTAATGTTATAGTTTTCTGCAGTAGCTCTGAATTCTTTATTTAGAAGATGGAAGGAACATACTTGGAGATTTTTTGCATTCTAGGCTTTTGCATTGAGGTTTTTCATCTTGTGAAAATGGATCGTGTCCTAATTCTTTAATGCTTTAGATTCTCTACAAGAAAAGAAATTGAGATTTCTCTGACTTATGGAACTCTATTTAATTCCTCGTGGGAGCTGTTTCTTTGACATGGATGCTATTAAGGTCATAAGTTGGTATTATTTTGTGGATATTCATTTGAAGTGACATATTTAATTGTTAAATGCTCAACTTTCAGGACGTAGTTTGACCATCGAAACTGAAAATTCTTGCTGTTGAATCTGAAACTAAGAACCCGATTCACTCCTAATGTTAAATCCTTTTTAATTGTGATATGTTTAGACATGATACTTTGTTTCTGTAAGATCTTCTTAGGTGCAGAAATGTAGTTTTCATGCATTTTCTCTCTGAGAATTCTTTCTCTAGAAACTTGTACAGTTACTGATGGTTAAGAGTTTCATTATTCTGCCTTGTTGAAGAAACGCCATTTTCACTTGAATAAAATGGGACTGCCCTGTCTATTTGGAAACAGAAATGCGCTGTGTAGATTTCTCATCGGCATCTCTATCAGATTGTGGAGAATAAATAATCTGGTATATCATGGATCTTCAATTTGCAACAAGTTGGAGAAGCTCCCCATGAGATGCTGAATTTAATATATATTTCCTCAAAGAAGAACAAACTGCATCTCTGCTTGACATGCTTTTTTAATGGGACTGGCCAAGTCGAATTTATTCTACAAACTATATTGCTTCATAGCATGAAAATTTTGTTGGTGTTTGTTTAGCCTGTAACAAATGTGCAATCATGCTACTGGTTGAAAATATTTAGTGCATGTTGTGAATTTAACACTGTATTGTTGTTTGATGTGAACAATGATCAGAGGAGTAGCAAGAGCAGAGCTCCTAGATTGTTCACAATGCTTCTGTTCCTTTAATTTTTTTCACCCTGCTCCCTGCTTTTGTTAATGAAATAACATAAATCTTTTTTGGCATTTTTTTTTTGTTTTCTGTTGCAATGGACCCCTTTCTTTTTGCTGGACCAATAAGTATGCATTATTCAATGCTTTTTGTTGTATCTTCTGCAAATAAGTACCTTATCTTTTATCATTTTTAATGATTGTAATACCCTCCAATTTTCACTATCTATTTATTTTATTGCTTCAAGAAGATTTTCTTATCTATTCTATAAACTTAATTGCTGCATTTTTTTTTCTCGAAAGGTAAAAGAAGATTAAAAGATTTATTGCTCCAAAGTGATAATCGCTTTTGTGCTGATTGTGGTGCTCCCGATCCTAAGTGGGCGTAAGTTCAACTATATTCATATTAACATAACCGAAATACACACTTCATATTAACACACTGAAAAGTGACATTTTGTGAATATGTTTCTAGGGAATTAACCACTTAAATTGGAGAGATATTAAGAATGAGAAATTTTAGTTGTTTTGTTTTATGCCCTTGTGTTATTTTAAGAAATTTGGTAACATTCTTTCCTCCAGATCAGCAAATATTGGGGTTTTCATATGCTTAAAATGCTGTGGGGTACACAGAAGCCTTGGCACACATATCTCAAAGGTATCTATTCCATATTACCTCTGATTTTATTTTTTCAATAGAGGGAACTGTTGTAGGGAAGTATAATCCAATTAATTATACATTGCAATTTGAGTGACATTTTGTGCTTGCAGTGAGTAATAGACATAACAACTTGTTACAGCTTTGAAATGAAATTATATAATCTCTTTATCCCCAACCTTGTGAAGTTTCTATGAGTATTTTATTGTTATATCTACTGTAGAACCAATTGATGAACAGAAAAAATAGCACAAATCAATTTCTTAAGAAAATCAATTCATTGTAGAATCAAAGCATCATAACATAACTTGAATGCTTTGCTAGGGTGCTTATTTATTAGCATCAAACCAACATTGAAAGTCATAATCCCAATTGGGATAGGAAAACCTGCATGTAAATGCATGCATGTGTGTTTTAAAGTATGAACTAGAGTTGATGTCTACATGATGCTTACAGCTGGTCTTACTGTGTTCAAGCCAGTGGTTCTTCTCTTTAGAACATGATTAATTTGTACTGTCCAGGTTTTATCTGTGACGTTGGATGAATGGTCTGATGATGAAATTGATTCCATGACTGAAGTTGGAGGAAACTCATCTGCTAATGCAATTTATGAGGCCTTTTTACCTGAAGGAGTTTCAAAGCCGGGACCAGATTCCAGTCATGAGGAGCGTATGAGGTTCATCAGGTTAGAAATGACTTGCCTTTCAAATCCCAACCTGTCATTTTTTTTTCATATTTTTTTTTCTTACCATGTGTCACTTGCATGGATGGATTAAGTCTCTGTTATGGCAGATTAGATCTTGCATGGTGTCACTGCAAGAAAGTTACTGATGTTAATAGATTGGATGTTAATGGTGTTTACACATTATTATTTCAATTTTCATAGGTCAAAGTATGAGCTTCAAGAGTTTTTGAAACCTAGTTTGCGGATTACATCAGGAAAGACTTCCTCATCTTCTCTCAAGTCAAGTTTTTCCACGAAGCTTTTTGATAGTTTTCGAATTCCGAGTGTATCAAAGAATTCGGTTAGTTTTGTTTTGCCTTTTTTGTTTCCTTACTTTCCTTTTCATACGCGGATAATACTGAAAAATTGTTACAGGAAGGCATGGTAGAATTTATTGGATTAGTGAAGGTTAAAGTTAAAAAAGGTACAAATTTAGCTATCAGAGATATGTTGTCAAGTGATCCCTACGTGGTCCTTACTCTTGGGAAACAGGTTAGTGGAATTTGTCTCTTTCTTTTTAAATTTTCCCATTTTATCTCTCAAAATCCATGGTTGAGACAAGTTCATATAATGATGTATATATTTGTAGATCATTGGCACCAAGTGGAGATTTTTTCTTTCTAATTTTATTAAGGGTGATTCTAATCACAACCATTTGATAAATGGCTGATACCAATATACTGTTCATTTGGTTGGCCATCTGGTCAGAACTCTGCCAAAGCTTGACTGGAGCTTCATAAATCTTTACTGTAGTGGCAAATATATGTCCTTGTATGGAGTTTCATATATATATATATATATATATATATATATATATCAATTTCTATTGATAGAACAGATATTTGAGATTATTATTAAGCAAGTGAAGGGGCTGCTTCGACTTTTATGCTAGTCACTGATGATAAAATTTGTTTTTGAGTTAATAGACTGTTCAAACCACTGTGATGAAGAGCAACTTGAATCCAGTCTGGAATGAAGAACTCATGCTATCTGTTCCACAGGATTTTGGGCCCATAAAGTTGGTAAGCTTGTTTCTCATTTTTGAATGATGTTACAATCAACTTTTATTTTCATCCAGTTGTAGATCCAAAACTACAAGAGTGTAGCTATTTAGATGCTTTATTTACATGGTGATGAAAATTCATTATTTGCCTAGTATTTTACCTTTTAACCAATATTATGTCTAAGCAAGGGCTGTTACATTTAGAACACAAAAACAATTGATTGGAAAAGTACTTGTGTTGTTGCCCTTTTGGTTTCTTATGAACCGCAGCTACTTTTGCTGTTATCTTGAGTAATCAGGAAAAGACGTATCTTGTTGTTGCTATCAATTTGCTGCTACTGAAACTAATTTGCTACATCTCACCAAATTAATCTTTTCATCTCTATCCTTTAGTGAGCAAATCTCTGGTTATTTCTAAACTGGTTCATACTGAGCTATGTGTCGTTCTTGTTGATGTTGTGGATTGCAGAGTGTTTTTGATCATGACACGTTTTCGGCTGATGATATAATGGGGGAAGCAGAGATTGACATCCAGCCATTGATAACATCAGCAATGGCATTTGGGGACCCGGAAATGTTTGGAAATATGCAGATTGGGAAATGGCTGAAATCACATGACAATGCCCTTGTAGTTGATAGCATCATAAACATTGTTGATGGGAAGGTGATGCAGGAGATCTCATTGAAGCTTCAGAATGTTGAGTGTGGTGAACTAGAAGTAGAACTAGAGTGGATGCCTCTTGACCAGTAAGTAGAAATTTTAAATCACCCTTCCATTTCAATAAAAACCTGCAATATCGATTCCATTCTTTAATATGGAATGACTGCATATTTAACTTCTTTCAATTTTATTCCTTGATTCTTGCCCTTGTTTTTTACCCTCTTACATCTCCTAAGAGGCAACAGCTTATTCGTTAACTCTGACAATTTGCAGTGTATAAATTATGTTTGTTTCAAAAATTGAGGGAGCAACATGTACAAAAGAAAACTCAGTGCTCATACATACATATATGTATTTGTAATTTATCTTTGGATTTGAAGTTGGAAGCATTTTATCTTCAATTATGGTGGCCTCTTATATTTATTTCCTTAATTCCATAGTATAGGTAACACTTGCTAAGGATGTGTTTGGTACTTTCCTCTTGTTTGGTACATAACAGTTGAGGGTGAGATAAATAGGGTTGAAAATCGCCTTTCAATTAAATGGAGCATGGCTCCCACTTTTATTTATTCTCCTCATTTCCCAAGTCTCATTATGTTTGACATTTTTAATTGAGATCCATTAATATTATTTTATTAGGTGGGAGTTCATTATTATTATTATAATACTAATAATAATAATAATAATATCCATTACGAAATTAAATGATCTACTTCCACTTCTCATTTAAGAAAACTTTCATTAGGACAAAAGAAGAGAAGTTAGAGGGGAGAAGTTAAAAAACAAGAATTAGAAAAAAGAAGTTGAAGAAGAGAGAGAAAGGAGCCAAAGAAAAGAGGGGGTGGAAAACAGAAGTTTGGAAGTTTTTCTTTTTTATTAATTCATCATCAACTGATAGTAATGTCTAGAAGGTTATATATAAAATTAAACTCTAAAATAACTGA
>Ga0307509_10007789_pt1 | contig 13871 bp, 17 predicted proteins | sample 10_EM_MG_FD_202245 | JGI IMG/M metagenome (GOLD analysis project Ga0307509, IMG submission 202245) | Populus trichocarpa ectomycorrhiza microbial communities from riparian zone in the Pacific Northwest, United States - 10_EM | ecosystem: Host-associated > Plants > Roots > Unclassified | place...
GGTTGGGTTTTTGTCGGCCATATCGTTAAATATGCATGCGGTATTTTTACCTTAATAAAACAAACCCACTTTATTTAAAAAAAAAAAAAAAAAAAAAAAAAAGTACAATAGTTAGACACCTCAAACCATCTTCTCTACACCTCCGGCGATTGACATCTCAACACCAGGGAAATCATCGTCATCCACCCACCACCCCTCTTCTCCCCCTTGATGGCCTCTGCCTAGGGGAGTGACGCTACCTCTTCACCTCTCTCTTTTGGCCTCCTGGGCTCCCCTCCTTGGGGTTCTTGCCTTGGTTGATCGTTGACCCCCGCACACGAAGTACATTGCTCCCAGTTTCCCCCGCATAACCTTTGCACCTTGCTTAGGTCTTGCACAGTCAGAAACCCCTCTCACTACATTTACGGTCGGCGTTTCTGTCTTCCAACCCCCTTGTGAAGTACTCCACCATTTCGATTATGTGTGCCCTGTCGGGGAACACTTTGGTTGGTACCATCACGGCCTTATCTGTCGCCTCGCTGTCAGAAAAGCATTGGCTGCGGTTCCTCTAGTCGGTTGTTTCTAGCATTTGGGTCTGCCACTCCCTTCTCCTCTCCGGCTTTCGTCCCTTTGCTCAGTTACAGCTACAGTCCTCTCCCTCAGCTGGTACCTTACTACAGGGTGGCTCCTCTCACCCCTGCGGCTACTGCGGTCGCATCCTCGGTTACACTCTTCCATGGTATTGCACTACTTCCTTGGTCGATATCAATGCATAGGGCTCAGAGTAAATGATTCAGTCGCGAGCACTCATCTGCGTTACTTGAGGCAGGCCCCTTTGGAGTGTTGTTTTTCTTCCTCTGCTTGGTTTCCTTCTTTAGTGGTTATACCTTCCTTCTAGCATTTAGGCTAGATATATTTTGTTACAGTTCGGGAGTCTATGGCAAGGGTTTTTACTGTTATTTCCTGATTTCCAGTTGTTTTCTGATCTTCTCTGTGTCTGCGTGAAGAAGGGGGAAGGATTCTTCAGGCGAGATGTAAGGTTGGTTCCATACCAGAGGGACTTGGAGTGATGGCTTTTCCCTGGTGCCAGTAGTATAGTTTTGTTTACGGCAAGGCTGACTTTGCATGCAAGTTCTTTTACATTTTGTCTTGTTTTTTTTTTTTTTTTTGAATTATGTGATTATTGATTTAGGTACAAAATCCTGCATGCAGCTCGCTCTATGGCATATAAAAAAACTTAATTTCAAAAATTAACAAAGGAAATAATAAAACTTAAACAAAACGTGCAATTTCTCTCTGAGCGGGATCATCAGAACCCTGTGGCATCGCCATCGATGACGAACAAAGGAAAGTATAGTAAAATCCTCCTTATAGCTTATAAGAAAAACATTCATAAGTAATAATCAACCCTCCCAGCCCCATTTGCTCACTGCCGCAAACAATCAAGAACGAAGGAAAGTAATGAACTAAAAAGAAAATACCTTGAAGAAAGTCAAGCAGGGGAGTTTGAGTAGCTATACCTAGAAGGCCGATGCCAAGCTAGGGAGTTTAGGTAATGACGAACAGTCTGAGACTGACTCAGTCTCAGGGGAAGCAGAACTGGCCCGAATACCCAGCATGGCTGGAGGGAAGCCCGTGCCAGTAGTGTAGAGATACTCAGCAAACCTTCTAAGGAGAGGAACTGAGAGCTAGAGAGGAGCATTGGGGCCAATGTCATCCACACCCGAGAGCGGGGTGAGGCGAGGCTGGACCTTAGAGGGGCAGAGGAGGATCACGTGATAGAAGGACTCATTGTCTTCCTCACAGAAAGGGCAAAGGGTGCTGGAGTCTCTATTCTTCCAGGTGATGTGGGCAGCAAGGTGGCTAGTGCCTGAGCGCATCTGGTCAATGCGGTCATATATAAAACAAGGAAGGCTAGTAAAGTCATAACGAGTGAGACACGCACTGTACAGATATGACGGAGGTACTGCAGGGCTCATATCGAGCCAGTCGGTGAGGAGTAACTGTTCCAGAGGAGTTCTGAGGCCTTGGTAGGTGACAGAGGGCTCCCTCAGGGGTGGCAGGGATATGAGGTCAGTCGTGGCAAGTGGGAGGATGGGGACTTCCGCAATAAGATTGGAAATATCGTGATACATGGAGTCCAGAGGTAGGTGCTTGGCGGAGCTAACCCCCAGGCGGTTCCATGAGATAAGGTGAATAGCTTTCGAGGACCTGTGAAGAAGAAGAATACAATAATCGTCCGCCGAACAGCCCTGGTCCCAAGTGGGCACAGACTCAGGTATTGGGGTAGTAGTGGGCTTAAATTGGGAAGGAGCGCAGACCAAGCGGAGGGCGGCTGACCGGCGGCGGTATTAGCAGATTGAGGAAATGGGTGGTAGAGAGGCTTCCCGGTTTAGAGCACCGCAAGCGGTGTTGTAAAAACAGTTAGTTGTCCACCAAAGCACTCCATACCAAAAGGAGTTGAGTTTCTTTAGCATGGCTGAGTCTGGGATAAAAAGGTTGCAGCTATAAGTAAGGATGAGGAGGATGACACCAAATACTAGTTTCCTATTCCACCAGGAGGAGAGGCATTTGCCGGCTGCACTGAGCTGGTGGATTGTTGTGAAAGAGGCCTGAGCAAGTGCCAGCCATCTTCGAAAGTGGATTGAGGATTGGATTGTAGGGGTGAGCCAGTAGACAAGCCACCTTACAGCTTGACAGGGTGGGAAAAGCATGTCATTTATCACTATGGGGGCAAAGGATACATCTGAGCGGTCCTTTGGAGTTCTCCAGTGAAGGAGTTCAGTTTTGGGGACGGAAAAAGTGACCCGCAGGTCGACACCCTGTGTTTGGATGATGCTAACAAGGTGTTAAAGGGTGCGGATATTTGAACGTTCAGAGTCCGAGCAGACTGTTAGAGTGAGATCATCGACATAGGAAATTTGAGGATCTTGAGTGCTCGTCGGATGGAGGCTAGCAATATAAAGCACAAAAAGAAAAGGACAAATTGGAGAGCCCTGAGGGGTACCAACGGTGACCGGGTGGAAGACCTTAGGGGGGCCTTGGAATATGAGCCGGCATTGGTATTTAGAGAGGAAAGACTTAATCCATGCTACGAGATAGGCGGAGACCCTCCCTTTGGTGAGCATGCCAGCCAGCTTGTTGGCACAGACATTGTCAGAACCACCTTTGATGTTGAGGAAAAGAGTTGACACTTTAAAGAAAGTAGGCTGAAGTAGGTGTACTTCATGGGTGAGAGTAGCAACAGTGTCAAAACAGCTGAGACCAGGGAGGGACCCGCACTGATTGGGGTGTAAGAGTCCGAGGGAGCAGGCTGCTGCAGCGAGATGCTGGGCAGAAAGTCTTTTGAGGATTTTGGAGATGGTTTCGAGTAGCACTATGATGCGAATGGCAGCAGGTATGTGGTAATCAGGTTTGCCTGGTTTGTCCCGAATGATGCCGTTTGCCTTCTGCATGGTTAGGGGGTGATACCTGTGGGTGAGGAGAGGAGTAAACAGGGATGGGAGGAGACCCTCATTTGCCTTATGGGCTTGTTTCCAGACAGGGTAGGGGATGCTGCTCGGGCCAGGAGAAGAAGTAATAGAGGATTTTCAAAGTAGTGAGGACACTTCTGATGGTAAGACAGGAGAAACGTCCTTAAACACGGGAAGGATGAGGGGAGGGGGAGGTGAGGGTCTGGGAGGAAAAAAATCTTGCAGAAGTGTATGGGTGAATTCGGTGGGGGAGAAGGAGTTTTCGAGTCCAGGGAAACGGTCTAGAGCTCGGCCCACTGCAATCTTTCTAGCATCCCATACTGATCACAAGTCGATATTAGCGAGGAATTGGGACTAGTGAACTCTCTTGGCGGATTGGATAGCTTTGAAATACGTGTTCCTTACAGAGTGGGCCTGGGTAGGGGAGGCCTGATTCTTTCTCATGGGATGTGTGATGTGGTGATAGATGCGGCGTAGCCGGGTGAGATCTGGAGTCCACCACAGTTTAGAATAGGAGGACGGGAATCTGGATGGGGTGTTGGAGGTGATGAGATGCGTGATCTTGGCAAGGCTGTCGTCGAACCAGAGGTTAAGGGTGTGTGGTGTGAGGAGAACTGGGGGTACGGTCAGTGTCATTTTGGCAAGAAGAGTAGAGATGTGATCCCAATCTGTGTACTTCCAGTTAAGGGCCCTGGGCATGGGCTTCAGGAGCAGAGTAGAAAGCACAATTGAGAGGGCGGTGTGGTCTGAACCCGTTGGCGGGAGGGAGGGATTCCAGGAGGAAAAATATGGGAGCAAAGCAGAGTTGGCAAAGGACAGGTTAAGGACAGCAGGGCGGTGGTTGGTAGTGAAAGGAAACCTAGTGTAGAGCCCAGGTGGGTTGAGGAGGGAAAACAACTGAGCTGAGGCCCTGTCGAAATAGGGGGCGCTTATGAACTGATCATAGTCGGAAAGAAAACAAGTCGCGTCGGAGGTGATGTGATGAATATTGTGGTTCTCAAGGACAAGTGTCGGGAAGTAACGTTGGGGGAACAAATCAAAGGGAGAGATTGACCTATGGTGGCCACTAGGGATAGAGTACGCATTGTACAAACGAAATAAGTTATGAGAAGTATCAAAAAGTCCCTCAGGGGAGTGAAAATTCACTGCCATGAGGTCACCCCTTTCTAAAACGAAGGAAGAATAGAAACAACACTTAGTAACCTTTCGTGAACATAAATTGCAACGCGAGGCTTATAACGGTCAGTTGCGGGGGGGAAAAAATATTTATAATTGTGAAAAACAGGAGGACAATGTTTCTAAAGTGGAATGTCCTGAAAGGGCCACAATATGAGGAGAACTTTCGACCAAAGTAAAAAAACTAAAAAGGGTTTGAAAAGCATTACTGCTACTGAGCCAATTATGCTGAACAAAGAAAAGATTTAAACAACTAGGGTACTGGGAGAATTGGGAAGGTGACGGGCTCTATGTGGAGGCTAGGCTTGCTGATATCTAAAGTTCCATATTGTCCATAGTTGGCACAGGCTCACTCCAGTGGTCACTGGTGCTAGCCAGGTAGAGGGTGTTGCCAGCACCAAAGAGATTCCTGCGGGGGAGGGGAGCGGTGAGGTTGGCTAGGCAAACTCGCTGCGTATGTGTTTAACCATCTTGGGTTGGGTGGATTCGCTAGAGAGAGAGAAACGAGGGCCCTGCCTAGCTGGAGTAGCTGGTAGAGTGGGAGGAGCAGTTAGACGTGGAGGGGTGGTTTGAGGAAGGCCCGCATCAGGGGCATCGGGTATGTCTTGGTCTCTTCGTAGGCGGAGGAAGGTAAGAATATCGCGGCGGACAGGGCAGGTGCCATCAAAGGAGGCGTGCTGACCACCGCAGTTGATTTAGAGAGTGGGAGAGGCATTGTAGCATCCTATGACAGACTTCTCAAAACATCCTTTCGGGCAGCTTTAGTTAGCATATCTGTGGGCAGAACGGTGATGGAGGAGAGTACAGATCAGGCAGGCTTGTGCCTCATCTGGCATAGAGGAGCAGAGTGACGAAAACGCCAGCACTTCCTGCACTAGGGAGACTTGGAGGCAGAGTGGGCGGGAGCGACCGTACAGGGGCGAGAGAAAAGCGGCATAGATTCACTGAAACGCGGAACATGATGGGGGTCAACCGTCACAACTACTGAGGTCAGTAGGTGTGTCCGGAAGATTGGAAAGAGGAACATTGCGAATGAGGAGTCCGACACTTGTAGGTGGCTCCCAAAAAACCAGGAATGGGTTATATCCAACAGGGAAACTCTAATTGAGTTTCCTGGTCATTGCATCAAAAAATAGGGAGTAGGTAGAGGACGGGGTGTATGGGTTAGCTGTTAGAGTAACAGCACTATTGCGGTTAAAGGAAGCAGTGAGAGACAGGGGTAAGGAACAATTGGCCTCTTTAAGATCAGCAGCCATGATATCTGGAAGAGTGGCAGTCATGATAAAAGAATCATTGGGGAGGGTTGGTGTAATGGGGGCACCCTATAGAGAGGTGAACTCCAAGGTTGCAACGGCACCAAAACTCAAAGCACAAGATAAAGATAGAGTAAAATTCATGAAGAATCAAAATGGTAAAACTTAATATAGTTAAGCTCGAAGCTTCACTCAATTAGTTCTCTCGAGGAAAAGTTGGTTGTTGAAGCAGAATGCCAAACACTTAAACTTAAGTAGATATCAGATTTTAGCCTTTGACAATCACCACTACTCTGACCTTGTGTGAGCACCCTGTCCTGCTCAGGGCTTGTCCCAGGTCTACTCTCCATCAAGAAATATCCTGCGGGAAGTATCGGATCAACTCGGGTACACTTAACTCCGTCAATAGGATATGAGTTTCTGCAATGCATCTCCAATACAACTGCAGGTAGAAAAGGTCTTCCTATTGAAGTCATACCAGTGGCTAACTGTTATGACAACAACCGGAGTCAATACTTAGGTGGTGGACTCACTAGCCTAGTGGTAGTTTCGTCTATACAAGTTATGCACTCTATGATTTAATCTACGCGACTATCCAATATGATAATTTGACATGCAAGTTCCCCCGGTGAGATGCAACTGATGGTTGGCTAGATGGGCGCTACCCATAGCCAGCCTTTCAGGACATACTCTACCGTGATAAGACTCGTACCTCTAGAGTCCATTGACAACCCATAGTAATGCTACAAATCATGGGGAGAAGGTCCCGGCTAGTTACTAAGGTATTTGTCCCGATAGTACCCTCACCTCCTTGGACTACCTAAGTACCACTAGGAAGACTACCCTACTACCCCTAGGCTAAGATAGACTCCTAGGTGCCAGAGAGACCAATATATGGATAACCCCCATTTTGGCGGTTACCCATACTCCCCTTATAACTCCTGCGAACGACATTCGGTCAGACGGACACCCACGACTTATACAGTGTTACAGCAGCTGCTCTAATGACCTCTTTCTACCCGTAAACGAGCAACTACAAGGCCGTCTGCCTATGACGCGCTGTCCCAAGGCTGGGGTCAGAGCGGGGTAATAGCTAAACCCGCCCAAGTTCAATACCATGTTCGGGCCACCCTTACACAGGCGTGGGGCCTCTCCGCGCAGATGCGTGTGTGCCAATGAACATCTAAGAGCCCATCGAATCTCAGGCAATCGACCTCTATGTTCTAGGATGACTTTCCCGGTGAAGGTAGGGTAACTTGAACTCCTCAGTATGGTAACTGGGGTCCATGGGCCAAATGGTCATATTCTGAAGGTGGGGTAACTTTGCCCTCTTATGCCTTTAACCGCTTCGCAAGTCCTCTTCCGAAAGGTTACCCTGACCTGTAGAGTACCCAAGGCTACTCCACTATTCCCTCGGCCTTGTCCTACGTTTACCAGCTATTTGTATACTAAGTATACAAGACCATACCACCTCTGGTTACCACTTGGTATACCAATTGGGCTAATGTAATAGTTATTGTAGCTACATATCTTAGGATTGTCATAGTACTTCCCTCTTCTCTTGGTCTGCCCTCAGACCGTGAATGTAGTCTTTTAGTCCCATGCTTTGCATTGTCTATAACCCTATAGTCTCTATGTTTAGACGGATACATCTCATGGAACTACTGCAATCCTTCTATTGCTGTATCTTCTAACATCTCAAACGGTTCCCAAGAATTCTCTCCTGCACCATACCCTTCCCAAGCCACCATGTACTGCACAAACACGTGGGAAAACTTCTACTTAGGATCCCTATAACACCGCCTGTCCACTCTCTCTGAGACAACACAACTAGGCTCATTGTCCACAAAGTCTGGTGTTGGTATCTCCTTCTGAGGTCTTTTATTTGGATCTTCTCGGTAAGGTTCCAACAACCCAACATGGAATACAGGATATATTTCCCATCTGTCTGGCAGCTTGATCTCATAGGCCCTAGAACCAATCTTGCGTAAGACAACAAAAGGTCCAAGCATCCTATGGTCTAGTTTTTCCATAGGCCTTTTTGTGCGGAGATTCTTGCAGTTTAGCATCACTCTGTCCGCTTTCTTACCTCTGCCATGGAGGACATCCTCCAGCGTGACTTATTCCGGAGCTGGCTGTCTTTTCTGCTCATGCTATTTCCGTTGCCTTTCCTTTGCCCCTTGTATTGTCTCTCATATTTCTTGCCAAGTGCCTTCCCAATCCTTAACCATAAGCTCACTGTCTGGGTGTATTCCCTGTTTATCTGACACCATCCCCGACCATTGCGTTTGTGGGGAGAATCCATAATTAATTTCAAAGGGACTAGCATTTGTGGATTCAGACGTTGAAGTATGATACGCATGTTCCGCAAACGGCAACAGCGATACCCAATTGTCTTGCTGACAGGTGCAATAACTCCTCAAGTATTGCTCTAGTGTCTGATTAACCCTTTCAGTTTGCCCATGGAGGCTCCAGATCTCTTTCACAAACGTCAAGGCCAGTTCCTTAATATGTTCCTTAGTCTTTAGCAGAATGAAGTGTGCCATCTTTGAGAACCTGTGTACAATGACCCATATCTTCGTATACCCATCTGACTTTGGTAACCCAACAATGAAGTCCATGGATATTGCGGTCCATGGTCTCATAGGAACTTCTAAAGGTTCTAGTAGCCCATACTCCTTATGCCTAATAACTTTATTACGTTGGCATATATCACAAGAGCGGATGTACTCAGTAATATGTTCATCCATTTTAGGCCAATAGAAGTTAGCCCTACCCCAACCAATTGTCTTGTACATTCCGAAGTGTCCAGCAATCTTTGAAACATGTTCTGCCTCGATGATTGTTCGTCTTAGACCTTCATCCTTTGGAATATACCACCTCTTTTTATACAGGAGCAAGTCCTTTTCGATACTAAAATTTCTATTGACCTTACTATCCCCTTTGAGAATTGCCTTTAGCGTTGCTAAGCAGGTTTGATTATTATCGGCTGCTTTTACAAGAGCCTCATGAAATGTTGTCTGTAACTGAAAACCTTGGCAAGTCTGCCACACATGTGGTCGCAAGATGACAGGATCCTCATAAATATACTGTCCAGAGTGAAAAAAGTAAAAGGTTCGGAATTACTCCCCCCTTCAGGGCGGTAGTCGCTACGCCTTGACAAAGCATCCGCTTTCTCATTCAACCGTTCTTCCCAATAAATAACCTTAAAATTTAATGGTGGTAGAAACTCCCCCCAGCAATGTTGCCTTCAGTTCAGAGTCTTTGTAGTATTAAAGTACTCTAAATTCTTGTGATCAGTGTACACCAATATCTGATCATCAACCGACATCAACATATATACCCATTCTTTAAAGGCTGCCACTATTGCGGCCATCTCCTTATCATGAACGTCATAATTTATCTCAGCTGGTGAGAACTTTCTACTATGAAAAGCGACTGGGTCCCATTTCTCATCCTCACAGAGTTGAGATAATACGGCCCCTAATGCAAAGTCACTGGCATTGGTTTCCAACTTAGTTGGACGAGTGTCATTAAAGTGTGTCAGAATTACGCCTGTGGTAAACATTTCCTTTAATGTGTCAAATGCCTCTTGACACAAAGGAATTCATGCCCATCTGATACCTTTCTTTGTCAAGTCTGTTAATGGTTTAGCTATCTTACTAAAACCTTTTATGAACTGACATTAGAAGTTAGCAAAGCCCATAAAGCTTTGCACATGGACAACTTGCTCGGGCGGTGACCAAGCCCAGATTTCCTCAACCTTGGTACTTGTTATAGAGATTCCTCTATCAGATATTTTATATCCCAGGAACTCTACTTCCCGTTGATGGAAACTTGATTTCTTAATACTAATGCAAAGGTGTACTTTTCTTAGTCTTTCCCTCACTCGCCTTACAAGGGCGACATGTTCCTCTACAGTCTTAGTATAGATCAATATATCATTCATATAGGCGATGACTCCGACATCTAGCATGTCATGAAATACATCGTTGATTATACTCTGGAACGTTGATGGTGCGTTGCATAACCCGAAGGGCATCACAGTATACTCATAAAGACCGTATGTGCTTTTAAAAGCGGTCTTCCATTCCTCTCCTTCCGTCATGCGGATAAGAAAATACCCATTCTTCAAATCCAATTTTGTGACGATAGTGGCTTTACTGAGCCTAGTCCTAAGCTCGCTCATCAAGGGCAATGGATACTTATTCTTAATAGTAATCTTGTTCAACCCTCGGTAATCAACACATAACCGAAGCGTACTATTAGGCTTCAGTACAAATAAAATAGGAGCGCCTATTGGCGAGAAAGACCTTCTAATCTTTACGTAGTCTTCCATCGCCTTAATATAGTCCCATAATGCGTCTAATTCATTCTTAGACAAGGGATATATAGGCCCATCTGGCAACTTGGCATTAGGGATCAGGTCAATATGGTGATCGTATTTTGAATGCTCGGGTAGAGTATTTATACTTTCCTGACTGAATATATCTGCATAGTCTTGATATTCTGGAAGGATTTTGACCTTAATATTGTCCCCCTCTGCATCAGTATAGAGGGCCATTCCTATGACAAAGATGTTGTCTGGATCTTCCGCTAAGAGTTCTTCCTCTGTAATGAACTCCAAACGCCTTTCCTTTCTGAGACAGTGGGCTTTACAATAATCAGAGCGCCACTTCAGACTGCCCTTTTCCCAGTTGATATCTGAGTTGTGGTCTTTCAACCATGACATTGGCATGTAACAGTTCACTTTGGCTGCTAGCATATCTGCGACTTGAAATCGCATTTTATTCATATGGTCTCCAATGTACATACAGCCCCTAGTCAGAAGTGTTCGTGAAACATGTCTCACCTTACTAAGCTACCTTGCCAAAATCCAATCTGCACATAAAATTGATTGCAACCTCGCATACCATGTACACTGCTTTAAAATTAAGCATAATGGCATAGCAAAATATATAGGATAACAAAAACTTTCCTGAGTGTAGAAAATGTTTAAGGGAAGTCTTAGGGAAGTTTGTAAGCTGGAAAGTCTTGGGTGGTATTTGGTTATATGCTGATAGCATGGATAGCCAGAGGCTTAAATTGAGAATCACATATGCAAGTCAGACCAAGAAATCCCAGCTAGTGCCATACTGATCCCAACAGTTACTCAAGTCGGAGGGAGATATTTTGTTGGTTGTGAAGGGCCTAACCCCACTGGCTCCCTAGACTGCCCCCATTTCTCACCATCTGAATAGAGCGTTTGGCCACTGTTCTGGGGGAGAAACTTTGAGCTCAAAATTTGACTTACGCTATTCCTTACACAGTATGGAAGAGTTGATACACTCTTTCTTCGATTTAGTCTTCCACTAGCTTTTTCCCCAGAACCCAAAATTTGAACTTGGATTTTCACTTTGGAGGGATGGCCAAAGCTCCCTAATATGACCTGGGTCCAGTCTGAACGATGGTGGTGCAAGGCCAGGCTGCTGCTGGGAAAGTCAGGGAAGGCACCATGCCTGGGCTAGGGAGCAGCCGGGATGGGGAATGGGGCTAGGCCCCGTGGTTTTCATTGCCCTGGAGGCCTATAAGAAACACTATATCAAGATATATGTTCTTCTATTGGAGGGTGTTAACTAATTGCGAATTAAGTCGTGAAAACTCTGTGAGTACATGTATAGCCCTCTGGCTCTGCTTGTTTGTTTCATTTTGCGGGTCCAAATTAAGCACTCCCAGTAGCTGGATTGATTGAGTCTTTAAACAATATTCTTACTACTGGCCGTATTTCATTTTTTTTTTTTTTTTTTAGAATCATGCGATTATTGTTTAAGGTACAAAATCCTGCATGCAGCTCACGCTATGGCATATAAAAAACCTCCAACTACCCCTGGGAAAAAGCCAACCCCACAAGTCCCTCTGGTATAGAACCAACCGCACATCTTGCCCCCAACAAGAAACTCTTGACTAGCTAAGAAGATAGACGAAAGGAATCAAATCAAAGAACAAGCAGGAAGAGTCAGGAAAACCCATAGCACGATCATCTGAACAAAAGAAAAACAAAAAGCAAACGGAGCAGTGACCACTTAGAAGTTCCCGTATATTGAATGTGGGGGTGACCAGGCTCAGCATAATCAAAGTCCTGGGGGGGGCCCAGTGTTTAGGCAAAACACTCAAAAAGAAGAAGGAGATAGTGCAATACCATCCTCCCAGAGGCAAGCCATGATGGACCATGGTCATAGTCCGAATAGTGAAGAAGTAGTCATGGGTACCAGCCAGGTAGTTGTGGGTACCAGTCAAAAAAGTGGAGAAGCAGTAGGGTGCCAGCCGATCCGACTGTAGGAAGAGGAGGAGAAAGAGGGGTAGACCTAACTCTGTGCCGTAGAAACTATCGGAAACGTGTTCGTATGTTGACTAGGCAGCCTCTTAAAGAGAAAGAGAGAAGAGAAATCGACCGTGGCCTGTTGAAAGGTTTTCTCTTACTGCAAACCGTGTACCCAGCCGTCTGTGAAATTGGCGTCGAGAAGAGTGTTGCCGACTGTACGGATGCTCTAAGCGAGGCTCAAAACAAATGCTGAATGGGAAGAGGAAACATCATCAAAAGAAGACGAAATCCATCAACCCAGGGAGCAGAAAGCCCAAAGGAATAAGCCTAAGGGCAGGAAAAGATGAGGTGAGATGCACTCCACCCCCTAGGGTGAACCAATAGCGGGGGGTGGAGTTGGGAAAAGTGGTGATAATCTCATGGTGTTGAGATTTCAATCGCCGGGTGTCTAGAGGAGAGGGAGGATGTGGCCGTATTTCATTTTTTTCATTTCATTTTTTTTTGAATTATATGATTATTGTTTAAGGTACAAAAGCTTGCATGCAGCTCGCGCTATGGCATAAAAAAACCTCCAATACCCCTGGGAAAAAGCCAACCCTCCAAGTTCCTCTGGTGTAGAACCAACCGCACATCTCGCCCCCAACAAGAAACCCTTGACTAGCTAAGAAGATAGACAAAAGGAATCAAATCAAGAACAAGCAGGAAGAGTCAGGAAAACCCATGGCATATTCATTCAGACAGAAGGAAACACAAAAAATCAAACAACGCAGCGACCACTTGAAAGGTTCCCGCACAATCAGCACGAGGGTTGCCAGGCCCGCCTAAAGAGAAACCTGGGGGGCGATGAGCCACGAGGACCGGTCCCGCTGTATTGGCAAACCCCAAAAAGAAGAAGGAGATAGTGCAATACCATCCTCCCAGAGGCAAGCCCCGATGGACCATGGTCTTTCTCGTCCAGAATGTAAAGAGGTAGTTGTGGATACCAGCCAGGTAGTTGTGGGTACCAGCCAAAAAGGTGGAGAAGCAGTAGGGTGCCAGCCGATCCGACCGTGTGAGGAGGAGGAGAAAGACGGGTAGACCCAACTCTGTGCTGTAGAAACTATTGGTAATCACGTTTGTGTCTTGACTAGGCAGCCTCTTAAAATAAAGAGAGTAGAGAAATCGACCATAGCCTGTTGAAAGGTTTTCTCTTACTGCAAACCGTGTACCCGGCCGTCGGTAACATGGGCGGTGAGGAGAGTGTTGCTGACCGTGCAAATGCTCTAAGCGAAGCAGAGCATAAGCGGGGTAGGAAGAGGAAGCATCATCAAAAGAAGACGAAATCCATCAACCCAGAGTAAAGAAAGCCCAAAGGGATGAACCTAAGGGAAGAAGAGAGTAGAGGAGGTATGTCTCCACCCCCTAGGACGAATCCATGACGGGGGGTGGAGTTTGGAAAAGTGGTGATAATCTCGTGGTGTTGAGATTTCAATCGCCGGGTGTGTAGAGGAGACGGAGGATGTGGCCGTATTTCATTTTTTTTTTTCATTTTTTTTCATTTTTTTTTTTTTTTTTGAATCATATGATTATTGTTTATGGGTACAAAATCCTACATGCAGCTTACACTATGGCATAGAAAAAACCCCCAACTACCCCTGGGAAAAAGCCAACCCCCCAAGTCCCTCTGGTATGGAACCAACCGCACATCTC
>Ga0307509_10007790_pt1 | contig 13871 bp, 10 predicted proteins | sample 10_EM_MG_FD_202245 | JGI IMG/M metagenome (GOLD analysis project Ga0307509, IMG submission 202245) | Populus trichocarpa ectomycorrhiza microbial communities from riparian zone in the Pacific Northwest, United States - 10_EM | ecosystem: Host-associated > Plants > Roots > Unclassified | place...
AAAAATTAAAAACATCCAGAAAAAAATTCCACATCTGTGCCATATTTGAAGAAAAAAAGCTATGAACATGATGGAGGTTGATATTTTATCGGAAGTTTCTCTTTTTTTTTTATTTTCCAAGCAAAACTATTTCTATTAGTCCTCTTTTCAGGATTCTTTTGATTTTGATTTTTTTTTATTTTTTTCTTGACAACATAATAATTATTAAACTTAATTTCATCTAACAATACATAAACTCATGATAAAATTTTTTAATTTAAATTAAATTTTAATTTAATTGAAAATAATCATAATGAATTATTATTAATGATAATAAATCCTCTTTAACGCCCTCCCACTCCATCAGCGCGCATCAGCAAAACCCAAATCTTCAGACATTAAAAAAACTCAAATCAAAATTCAAATTCCTAAATTAAAATAAGAAGAAGAAAAAACAATGATTACCTCACCTCCCTCTCGCTCTCCCTCTGCAACAACCAAACCACACCACCACCACCACCACCACCACCACCACCACCACCACCATTGCCACCACCAGTGACGACACGTCGTTCCTTCACAAAATCCGATTCGAAAGCGCAACAGCCGACGATCCCCTCTCTCTCGCAACTTCTCTTTATATTACATTTTCTTCTCCCTAAGTAAAAATATCAAATTTCTCTCATTTCTCTCATCAATTTCCTCGAGAACCAAACAGAAAACTTCGATTTCTTTCTCTCTCTCGGTAATTTCTCTCAGCTGATACCTGCCTCCGACTTAGGTTTTTTTTATTATTTATTTTTTTTGCTTCGATTTCGATTGGGCGTCTCAGTGCGGCATTTCAATTTGTAATCACTCAGACCAGTGAAAAAAATAGGGTTTCAGATTTCGAAATCAAGGTTTTTGGTCATTTATAGGGTTTAACATTGAATTCCAACTTTGTGTTTGTAGTTAGGGTTATCTTTGATTATCTGATTTGGAGAGAGGGAGAGATAAGTTAGGGTTTTATGATGGTAGATAGACAATGGTGAGGCTATTAGGATTAACTCGTGGAGAATCAGATGATTCTCCACGAGAGATTACCTCGAGGACGACTCCTTTAACTAGTGAGTCAGGTGAGAGTGGATGGTTAATTAGATTTTTTGATTCAGCTTTCTTTTGTGAGTGGATTGCAGTAAGTTATCTATATAAGCATGATCATGCTGGGGTTCGGGATTATCTGTGTAATAGAATGTATACATTGCCCTTATCGGGTGTCGAGAGTTATTTGTTTCAAATTTGTTATATGATGATACATAAGCCGAGTCCGTCGCTTGATAAGTTTGTTATTGATATGTGTTCTAAGTCATTGTTAATAGCTTTGAAAGTACATTGGTTTTTGTTGGCGGAGCTTGAAGATTCGGATGATAATGATGGGATTAGTAGGATTCAGGAGAAGTGTCAGATTGCTGCTACGTTGATGGGAGAGTGGCCGCCATTGTTGAGGCCACGAAATGAATCTTCAAGTCCTGGGAGTAAGAATCAGGTTCTGAGTAGACTCTTGTCATCGAAGCAGAAGTTGCTGTCATTGACTTCTTCTCCACCTCCGCAGAAGTCCATTTCGTTTTCACCCTCATCGGGAAATGGTTTGCAGGAGGATGGGACTGGTAGTCAGCTGTCACCGGATGAGAATAAGATTTTTAAGAAGTTTATTCCTGGTTCGAAGGTTAGAGATGCATTGTTGTTTAGGAAGTCATTTGATAAAGATGATCAGAAGGCTAGAGATGCTTTGTTGTTTAAGAAGTCAGCTGATAAAGATGCGGAAGAGGGTGAAAAGGATGGATTTTTCAAGAGGCTTATGAGGGACAGTAGTAAACGTGAGGATGAGGAGTTGACACAAAGTTCAGATGGGTTTTTCAAGAGGCTTAGAGGTAGTATTAAAAGTGAGGATGAGGAGATGACATCCGGCTCAGATGGTTTTTTCAAGAGGCTTCTCAAGGATAGTAGTAGAGGTGAGGATGAGGAAGTAACCTCGAGTTCCGATGGCTTTTTCAAGAAACTGTTTCGTGATAGTAAGGGCGACGCTGATGACAAGTTGGTTTCTAAATCTTCAGCGGATGACGAAAAGGAGGGGTTCGTTAAGAAGTTTTTTAAGGATAAGTTTGAAGACAAGAAAGATGGAAATGATCAGAATGAGGATGAAGAGAGGTCAAAGCTTGAAGAGAAAGGTTCAAAATCTGCAGAGGATGATGAAAAAGAAGGGTTCTTCCGGAAGTTGTTCAAGGATAAGTCCGAGGACAAGAAAGATGGGACCGAGAAATCTGACGAGGGGGCTACCAATTTTGAGGAAGAAGAACCTTCAGACTTTTCCTTGTTTCGTAGACTGTTTCGTGTGCATCCTGAAGAGGTCAAAAATACTGGTGCAAATGAAAATAACGGTAGTAGCAGCTTGTTTGAAAGCAGCCCGGGTACTGAGAATTTTTTTCGCAAACTGTTTAGAGATCGTGAGCGCTCAGTTGAAGACTCTGAGTTATTTAGTTTCAAGAAGAACAAAGAGGTACGCTGATAATCATTTTGTTCATGACCTGTAGTGTTTGTCTTGAAAGTATGACTGTTGCTCTGCAGCACATTGCTCTTTTCAACTTATGCATTGTGAACCAGCACTTTGTAATTATCACTGTTAAATGACTATAAGTTATATTCTAGTGCTTGGTGATCTTAATCAATAGAAAACTGTGGCATGTACAGTGCATGTCGATACCTTATACTAGCAGTTCCCTACAGTGGGAATGTATTTTACTTGTAGTTATGTGCTGCGGCAACACAGTTATATTGACCTCCTTATTGTGTGCTTAAGCTCTAAGAAAGATTAGGGTCACTACATGCTGTTTGTTGGTTGACTGTATACTTTTTTCTTGTTGATATTGATAATTGGAGACTAAAAGATTTTTCATGTTGGAACTTAATTACCTCTCTTGATTTCTTGAAAATCATACTTCATATCCTGTTAGCTTAAACTTTAAAACAATGTTAGGGAATTTTTTTTTCTTTTTCATTGTCAATCTTTGTGATAGTATCATTATCCATGTTTGGTTTGTTCTGCTCTGTTCTGTTCTGTTCATCTGGTTATGCTAGTTGTAAATGTGAGAGGCCCCAGAGCAGTTTTAAATCGATCTCATATTGGTCTGTATAAAGTTTGTTTAATCTTAAGTGTGTGCTGTAGTCGTTTTATACTTTCTGGTCTTGGATGCTCTAATGATACTCTTCCAACATCTTGCTTGCAATAGGAGCCATAGACTACTTAAGCTTAGAGTGTTTCTGGAGGTCTCTCTCCATCTCTAGACCTCTTCTTGTGAGCCGTGTATTTCTCATAACCTACATCATTTTCTCTTTGTAATCGTTTCTTATCATAATCCATACTTTAGGTACCTGATAAAAGACCGATAGTGTTTTCACTTGAGAAAGTCAACTTATTGTCTGGTAGTTTTAACTGTGTAGCTACTTTTAACTAGTGAAGCCACTTGATGTGGTACCAAGGACCTGTGATTAAGGGAGGGCATGAGGGGCTGCCCTCAGTCCTCAGCCCTCTCTGATTAAAAAATAAACTAATATATAGTTTATATTGTCCATCTATCATAATTCATAAGATTTTTCATAACACCTTTCATTTATGTGGCCATTTAGACTCTTAGTCTATTGCATCACCCAGAACCCAGAACCCTGAATACTTAATGATATGGCATAAATTTGAGAATTGTGTACAAAAGTAGTTTTCTTTTAGTGAGAAATATAATCAAGAACCCTTTTTAATCGAGTGGTGTTCAGGTTACATGTACAATGGGCATCTAAAGATGTCTTCCATTCAAGCAAAAATCAATATTGAACTTGTGGATGTGAATGTCCCCATTTGTAACTATTATGTGGGAGTCAGGAAACTCTTTCAATACAGTGATACTGCTGGGGGGAAAGAAAATAGTTGGAATATGAGCAGCTGTAACTTTCAATATAACAGAAGAAGTTCATGAAACTGCACATAAGAATATTATAATCATGTAAACAGCTGGAAATAAGGATTTTTGCTAGGTCAAACCTACTTAAATTATCTTGGAATAGCACCCAGTGGGCCTGATCTGCATGCTATTGTCGATGTCCTGTATTTCTGCTGGTTGGGAAGTGTCTTTATCAAAGGCTCTTGGCTACAAGTTTCTTATCATTTCCTTATTGAAATTTCCTGGGCTCTAATCTTGCAGAAGCATCCTGGATCACTGAATCAACAGAATGAGAAGTTGAATACGAAGCCTCCACTTCCAAATAACACTGCATCACAGTTCCGGAAAGGGGCTTATCATGAGTCATTGGACTTTGTGATGTCGTTATGTGAGACTTCATATGGTTTGGTTGATGTATTTCCTATTGAAGATCGTAAAAGTGCTCTTTGTGAGGTTAATGCTTTTCTAAGCTTTCTGTTTCTTACATACAGATATTACACACACATATGGGATTTGCTTTCCTGTCTCTTTTCTTTGATGAAGAAATGCACTTATTTGTTAGTTTCCTTGCACTTAAAATGAGGTCAAAACGGTGATTGCACAGAAATGTTTGACTTTCTTCACACGATATCACTTTTCTTGGACAAATAAAGACCCTTAATTGTCAGTTTCTTGCATTTTAGAATGAGGTTAAAATGGTGACTTAACAGAATCTCTCTCCTTCTCTACACCTATCTGATCATTCTCTCGTGAAATCCTCAGTCAACAAAGACTCAGAAACCTTAATACCTTGGAATTGAAACTATGAATTAACAAACAAGTCCAAGATGAAGATAGTGGCCCATATCTGATACTCTGTCTCTTGACAAACAAACAGTCGTGAGTATTTAGATATGTGACTCATGGAAGAAAAAAATATTGATAGGTCTGGTAGTTCTATAGGCAGAAAGCTCACTTAAAGTGATCTTCAGTTCAAACTTAATTTATATTTCTGCCAACAAATTGCTATACAACCAGTGAAATCAATTAAGAAAGCTCAGAGAGCTCAGAGATGAATATTCATCTAACAGCAAAGATGAAATAGGTTTCGTTGTTTTGCAACAGTGATGAGAGAGATAGCAAAGATGAGTTCTATATATTGTTTTCAATGGTGCATGTGCATGAAAGAGATTGTGTAATTAAATACAAAAAAAAAAATGTACTTGCATTTTAAAACTTTGAAATGATTAAAATAACATTTGAAATTTCAATTTTATTTGTATGAGGCTGGGTGTTTTAGTAAAAACAAAATGGGCCTCATGCTAACCTGCCAGAGCCTGGCAGGTTAATGCACACTTCCAGTGCATGATATTCTGCTTGAATGCTTTCTGAAAGAGTCTTTTTTTCATTCTTGTGTTTGCAGTCACTTGCAGAGATCAACGTGCATTTAGCTGAGGCTCGAAACAGTGGAGGTATGTACCATATTGTATTTTCGTTGAAACATGACCATCTCAAAGTCACAACATGTTTAATTGTTCTGGCATATGTAATAGTTTGATGTGTGTAGTAGCGTCTAAAACTGGTCTTACAAATTGTGGCAAAGATAGTTCTGATTCTAGGAGGGTTTCAAGGTGTGAGGCAAAACACATGATTTTGGAACAAATCTTTCAGAATTTGCGTGTATAATAACTGAAGTGTGTGGGAAATCAGTTAAAATATGTATTCCTATATATTTTTAGCCCATCATACATGTATATGTGTACCTATTTTCCAATGATTTTAGGCTTTGTGGATGGGAAATCTGTTAACATATGCACTCCTATATTTTTTAGTCCATTATATGTGTATATTTGTACTTACATTTCTCAAATATGTTAGGTGTTGTGGAACCATTTTTGTAGCTTTTGAAAGATCATTTTGTAATCTGTGCTGCAAATTTATTAAGTTTCTTTTCTTTCCTTTTGAAATTTATCTGTAACCATTAAGGATTGTTATTATTTGTGTATGTAAGCTGGGCTGCTATATGTTATTTGGTGCTTTTTTTTTAGGAGGGGGGGGGGGTACTTCAAAAAAATTCCCTCCTCCCCCCCTTCTCTCTCTCTCTCTCTCTCTCTCTCCCCTTCTTCTGTCTATCCTTTTTGAATTACAAAAATTATGGCCTTGTTTAAATTGCTGATGTGAGTGGTCTAGTCAATGTATATTCTTGCAATTGGGCCAGAATATGAATACGTTATGATCTTATGCTTTGCTGACTAGAGTTCACTATTTAATAAACAATATTTTCAGTTTCATTGAAGTTCTCTATATGGATGTGGATTTTAAACGTGAAAACTTTAACCATCAAGAAACTAAAGATTCTGCTGCTAAGTAATTTCACTCCTTCCACGCATCATCCTAGTTGACCTGCATTCTTGTTCCAGTTTTATACATCTGATCATTTGGTATATTCTCACAATCTTAATGTTGCTCTTTATACTTTTAGGAGTTTGCTTTCCAATGGGAAAAGGGTTGTATCGTGTTGTTCATATACCTGAAGATGAAGCTGTTCTTTTGAATTCTAGGGAAAAGGCACCTTATCTGATTTGCGTTGAAGTATTGAAAAGTGAAATGCCAAGGTATGTTATGGAATTACAGCACTGGAAAATACCGTAGATTCCAGTTGGAATGCATTGCAATACGTGACTTTCTTTTTTTAACAATGATTTTACGGTTACACATGCTTGATTTTTCTTCCCCTAATCCCTTTTCAGCAATAGCAAGGACACATCTGGTGCTCAAAACCTTTCCAGAGGAGGAATTCCTCTTGCAAATGGAGATGCATTCCTGCCGAAGCCACCTCCTTGGGCTTATCCTTTGTGGACTGCCCAGGATATGTATCGAAATAGTAGTGATAGGATGTCCCAATCAACCGCTGAAGCGATTGACCAGGCAATGTCCCATGCATCTGAAACAAAAATGAAATTTGTTAATGTGAATCTTTCTGTGGAGAAGAAATTGCCTAGCCAGTCAACTGTCATTGAAGCACCTAAATTAAATTCTGGCATCAATTTTATGCATCAAAATGCTGCACATTGTAGTGATTTGGAATGGGTAAGGGTAGTGCTGACAGCAGATCCTGGAGTTAGAATGGAAGATGTAGGGGATGAAGGGGCGCCACGACGCAAGGAGCATCGTCGTGTTCCTAGCACGATTGCAATAGAAGAAGTAAAGGTGGGCTATTTTGAATGGAATGCTGTTATCCTGTCTTTTGGATGGTCTTGTTACAACTTTACCTGTCTTCTGCAGGCTGCTGCAGCCAAAGGGGAAGCACCTCCTGGACTACCTCTGAAAGGGGCTGGTCAAGTTTCATCAGATGCACAACCAAATGTGAAGATTCATAAAAATAGAAAAATCATGTTTCCTGTTTCTTAGTTCAGAATGATGGAATTGAAAGTTTGAATTTCCACAGGTTAATGGTGGCAATCCCAAGGCCAGTGATGCCTTATCTGGTGAACTCTGGGAGATCAAGAAAGAGAGAATACGTAAAGCTTCAGTATATGGGAAATTACCTGGCTGGGACTTGCGCTCTGTAAGTTCTGCTTATCAAACTGTGTTTTCGCTTCTAAGTTTTGCTGATAATTGGAATGGTTTGCTCATAATTTTTGTTCTTCTGAAACATGGTGAACTAGTTAATGCTTGAATGTTAATTGAATATCACAGGCACATTGCAAGTACATACATTTTCTTTTGTTGTAGAGGCTTCTTGTTTATCCTCATATTTTCTGCTTTAATTACAAGAACATGTATCTTGATGATGTATAGGTATTAACCTTTATCCTGTGTATGGTTCTGTATATCATCTAGAATGCTTAATTGTCTAAGGTGCTTGATTTGATTTTCCTTTTTAGGCTACAAACAGAATATGTTATGCTAATATAATTCTGCAGGTTGCTATTGTTTAATTGCCTCATGTTTTAATGAAATTGTTCGCCTTTTTGTTTCTCGTGTAGGTTATTGTGAAGAGTGGTGATGACTGTAGGCAGGAGCATCTTGCCGTGCAACTCATTTCACACTTCTATGGTAGGTGCCTGCAGATTTTGTTGTAGCCATCACAACTTACTGAACTATAGAGATTGTTTCAAGTTGGTCAATAAATTTACTGAACTATATAAATAGGATGTCTGTATTTGCCCCCATGCGAAATAGCTAAAATTGCCTGCATTAAAAGAACCATGTTCCTCACCAATTTAGATGAGCAGTTAATCAATAGTACCAAAAAAGAATTACTGTTTATACCTTCGAGCTTACTTCACTATAGTGTGATGATTTACATATTCTCAGGAATCCAAGATGGCTTGTTATTTTCTTGATTGTCAGCTCAAATACTCTGTCGAAGTTGATGTTGCTTAACTTGATGCATATAAATGGTCTTTGATTTTTTTCCTTCTTCTTTTCTCTAGTGAAAATTAAACTTAGCTGTTCCATTGACTTTGAGATGAAGAGTTGAGCCTCAATTGTATACCTGTTGATGTTGCTAAGCTCCCATGCCCGGATTTGTTTTTTCATGTTAAGCACTTATGTTCAAATTATTCCAAGAAGTTGGATCTTGTTTCCCCCCCTACAGTATGTTCAAGCTTAAAATTTTTAGGTTTTAATGCCAGATATATTTCAAGAAGCTGGTGTCCCTCTTTGGTTGCGTCCTTATGAAGTTATTTGTACTTCATCATACACAGCTCTTATTGAAACAATTCCAGATACGGTAACAAAGTATTTATTTCTGTTTGAGTTGGTTGACAAGGACCGTTCTTTGGTGTCTCAGTGATATCATTTTGTTTTGCAGGCTTCAATCCATTCTATCAAGAGTAGATATCCGGACATCACAAGTTTGCGTGACTTTTTTGTTGCCAAATATGGAGAGAACTCCCCAAGTTTTAAGCTTGCACAGGTATTAGACATTGCAAAAATAGGTGCACTGACAATGTGGTTAACCAGCCTTATTCACCCCAAGAATATCCATTGATGTATTAGCAAATGTATGGTGATTATTTAGGTGGGTTAGTCAAGCTGCTTATTCTTCCTGGAAGTGGTAGTTTCTTTCAAGTTTTTGTGTGTCTATACAAATGTGGGTGGCTTTCTTCATCTTTTATTTCTAGGGGAAAGCTACTAGAAGAGGAAATACTGTAATATAGATGGTGATGTTAAAAGTAATCATAGATTGTGACATATAACTATAAAGAATTAGCATCCAGATTTACTTTAGACATTTTGTTTGCAACATGAATGATGATGTGCCATTGAGCAAGTGGTTGAACTTTGCATGTATTATGATTTACTTGACAACTAGCAAGCAGCAATAAATGTTACCTGATATATGAAGTTGAATAATTTTCATGTATTATGCCTTCAAAATTTCTGTCTCTTATTTCAAGATCATGATTTGCTACTCTAAACCTTAACTCAAATGTTTCACTGGCTGCTTTGAATTCAACCTCTCAGCTTGAAGTTCCCTAAATTGTTATGCAAACCTTTATACATAAATTAAGTTGAAAGGGCATAACCTGGAATTCATAGTAGTTGGAAGAAATGTTGTTTCTCTCACTAGAAAATGATCAACAATCTGGATTAATGTGAAAGCTGTCTTTTCTGTTTGATAGGATTGTCCTTCTATTAATGATATTTCCTTCTCAAGCGTGGTTTTTGTCTGAGAAAGATGGTGAAACCTGTTCTTGTTTTTGGAACATTTTCTCTTGTTAACAGAAATTATATTGCTTTTGTGACTGAAGTAAAAGTAGTAAACAATGTCACTCTCCTAAGCTGTACATAGCATTAAAACTTCTGCTGTATTCTTATATTTGGCATATTATGTCCGTTCATAGAGATTGGAGCCCCATTGTTGATATTTGTAGTTTCTGGATTGTTGCTTTTCCTGTAACTTGAGACTGCATTTTGCATCAATCCCACAGACCCTTGTCTTCCCCAAATTCTTACTTTTAATTTTAGCAGTGAATAGTGCATCGACTGTGTAGTTAGCTACTTTTTTACCTTTTTTTTCTCATTGAAAATATCTCTGTTTTTTTTTATTTACTTATCTACTTTTCATTTCAGAGGAACTTCGTTGAAAGTATGGCTGGATATTCTTTAGTGTGCTACCTTTTACAGGTATGTTGCCTGATCTCACTCTCATTTAACAATGATGCGGGTCCCAAAAGCAGATGTCCTGACCAGTCACCTCTCACTGGTCACACTCATCCATCTCAGGCTATGATAGAAAATTTAATTTTTTAACCATATCTTAACTACTTTTTTTGTCACAAAAAATTTCTTAAAGGCAAATGCAAAGATGCTCTTTTACAATTTAAGAAATAAATTAAAACTACCATCCTCTTTTGAAATGGACAAACAATGTGGGATGGAGGGAGTATTAGATTTGCAGATAAATTAATTGCATATTTGTGTGTCTGTAAAGTTAACCTTTCCTTGAGAGAAAGCTGCATTCCTCAATTAAGTGTTACTGTCATGTGAAAAAATATTTGACACTTCCAACCAACTGGTCAAACAGGGTGTATTTGCTTGTACTATTACCATTTTAACCCTAACAAGAGCTTTTGTGACTAGAGTATATTGCATCTTATGTCACTTATTAATTCTCTGTGGGAAAAATGTCTTCATCTTTTTGTTTAGGTGAAGGACAGGCACAATGGGAACTTGTTAATGGATGAAGATGGCCACATTATACACATTGATTTTGGTTTCATGCTCTCTAATTCTCCTGGTGGTGTCAATTTTGAAAGCGCACCCTTCAAACTAACCCGAGAACTTCTTGAGGTCAGATAGTTTATATTACGTGCCAGAGTGTGCGTGAGTGTACACATTTTTATTGCCTCCCTTTGTTATTGTTCCACAAGCTCATTATGTATTATGATGTTTTAGAAACTCTCAAGCTGGTTTTGAGTTTTTCTTATATTAATACAAAACTGGCTACCTGTAGGTCATGGATTCTGATGCTGAGGGAATTCCAAGCGAGTTCTTTGACTATTTTAAGGTATTGATCAGACTTTCTAATGTTTGGATCTAATTATGCTATTTTGGCTTTTCAATCCTCTTGGATGTAACTTATGGTTTACGCCCGTCAAATGCAGGTTTTATGCATTCAAGGCTTCTTGACATGTCGTAAGCATGCAGAGCGTATAATTCTCCTTGTTGAGATGTTGCAGGTATAACTGATTTATTAGTAAACCTTCCAGTATTTTCTATTGTTTTGGTTCTTTATTTATTTCATTTTTTCCTGTTAGCCGTTTCATAAACTAGGCACAACACATGCTGTTTTGGGACCATATGTTCCTGAGGCAAACATCACGAGACTGTTTTTTACGAGACTGCTCTTGGATTGCACACTTGATAGGTTATTATGTGCGTTAGAAGAAAAAGGTGGGACAAGTAAATGTTTAGGTGAGACTTGTTGACCCATTGTGGAAAAGCAGGATCTTAAGAATGGGAGAGGCCAGCTTTATATGGTTTTCTGATCTGTACCAGGTGGGCTGGTCGTTAACATATGCCTCTTCTGGGGTCATAAGTTGAGATCAAAACCTTGTGGGAGTGGTTATGTTGGATATTATAGGTTTTTGAACCTGTCCTTGCACCTCTATACCCAGAATTTATCCTGGGCATGGGCTATCTATGTTCCCCATCCTCTTTCCAATTTTCCAATCCTTTCTCTGTCTGCTTCACAAAATCCCCCAGGTTTCATTGGCTTTCTCTTGCTGAAGTCTGCTTTCCCACACATTGTCATTTGTTTGGTTTCAGAGGCACTTGAGCTTGTCAGTTTCTTTCTATAAACCTGCATGTTTTCCTTTGAAATTTTGGTTCATTGTTTAATTTTGTGGCAATTTGTCTTAGGATATTCATTAAGCCTTTAGATCATGTTTTGTTGCCTACAAAATTGGTAAAGAAATGAGGAAGAAAGTTGAAGTTTTTTATCTTTTATTTTATTTTTTTGTAGTCCATGCTGTGGATTATTGTTGCAATGTGTGAATTTTGGATTTGAGGTCCCATAAATATTTTACCTCTGATTTCTTTTTCTCTGATATAGAGTATCTCAGTCTGACCTATCAACCAAACCTGATCTGTTTCAACTTTAATAGTGCTGTTATTGTTGAATCAATAAAATCTGTTTGGACTGCTCATCCCCAATATGTAACTGGGAATTTGGGTTGGGGAGTGATGCTTGAGAAGTGCCAAACCTGGCCTATTGTCACTAAAGTTTGAAATAGGACAATTAGTTTTACTTGTTCGTATTTATTTGATAGAGGGAGAAAGGAGTACAAAATTTTCAATCGAACAAAATTATGTATTTTCTTTGGAGGGACCTGGCTTTACCATCCTGGTGCTTTTATGTTTGCAATAACAATGCTTCGTTGACTGAAGGCACTTGTTTGCCTTTTCTTTTTCTGGGTCAGGATTCTGGTTTCCCTTGCTTTAAAGGTGGTCCCCGGACAATACAGAACCTAAGAAAGCGATGCCATCTAAGTTTGACAGAAGAGGTAAAATTGTAATTTTATATTAGCATCTATCTGGACAAGATTTGACTGCTATTGTAATCATGATACTGTGTTTTTCTTTCTTGCAGCAATGCGTGTCATTGGTGCTCTCTCTGATCAGCAGCAGCTTAGATGCATGGCGGACACGGCAGTATGATTATTATCAAAGGGTTTTAAATGGAATATTGTGAGGTTAGATTTGCTTGGTGATTGCTTTCATTGCTCCCCCTTTGATAAAGCCAGTCCAGTGAAGCACTTTTATTGGAGCTGTTTGTAAATTGATGTCGTATGAGGGAAATTGACTCACTGCACTGTGGCATTGGCAATTAAGCAGAATACTGATGACAGTTTATGGCTGTTTTCGCTTGGTGTGAGGAAATTGTAAATGTATCGGCTGAAATACTTTTTAGAAGTCTTGCAGGCTGCATTTACTTCAGCAGGGTTTTCTTCTTTTCACTGTTTCCCCTTGTCATTTGTCGTAGAGCTCTCTGCTGGCTGGTGGGGGGAATTTAGTTACTCAACAGGAGAACTTCCTTTTACCCATCTTCAGACAGCACATACTTGTACATTGTGATTCCTCTGGAGACAACGTTCCAGACATGAAATGGTGTCTGAGGCTGTAATTGCTGGTTGGCGTTGCAGCTGCTCTACATTTTACACCGGTCAGTGATCAGAAGCAGCCAAACATTCCCGATTTTTATCTATCCATATTTGAAACTCATTATATTCTTCTGATTAAAGTTTTGATGCACTATATCGGACTGGTAGCCTGGTGGTTGGTAACTGGTCTCCTCCATTTGATGGCTATTCTTCCCAGGGTAAGATTCTTCCATGCTTCCTATCAAAGGCTTGTTAGCAACATTCATGTTAGATTAGATCCCATTTGCTGTTTAACAGTAAAGAAAATTTGTTTATTTGATATTCCTGTTGTATATCAGAGTTTTGGTGGCATCGAATTTTGTTTCCAGGTTGTGTATTTCTTAATGAAAAGTTTGATGTTTGTCAGCTTGCTTGCACATGCTAGGTCTTCTTGCCTTTTTGGTCTTTATTTAGAATTTTATTACGTTATTGAATTTGCTACTGTGATGAGGAATTATTTAATCAATTTGTATATTGATCAATACTAAATCTATTTCCCAATATTTGAACTTGAGGAATTGATTTTTTTGGTGAAAATTTCGATTCTCAAGTGTCAATCTTGTAGACATCCCTAATAATTGACTTTAATTAATTTGCAAACGCTTTGATGTGTTACCAATTAAGATTTTCTTTTTAAAGTAGATTTTGTGTGGAGACGACACTCGTATTATAGTCAAAGTGAGGATAATTAAGTTTGTAAGGATAATTAAGTTGATCTATAAATATTACTGATAGGGTGTTCGGATTTACTGATAGGGGGTGTTCGGAAATATTAATGAATTTATAGTAA
>Ga0307509_10007791_pt1 | contig 13870 bp, 12 predicted proteins | sample 10_EM_MG_FD_202245 | JGI IMG/M metagenome (GOLD analysis project Ga0307509, IMG submission 202245) | Populus trichocarpa ectomycorrhiza microbial communities from riparian zone in the Pacific Northwest, United States - 10_EM | ecosystem: Host-associated > Plants > Roots > Unclassified | place...
ATGCCTCAGAATGAAAAAATTTAATGACACTACTTACCTCATTGTCGGGAATGCATCTTCGAAATATTTGATCACGACAATATTTGAATAAGTAAGGTTCATCCCAATAAAAGTTCTTTACTTCGTTCAAGAACTTTCTTTTGTCTTGAGTACTCCAATGAGCTGACAAATGTCTTGAAACAAGAAAATTAACAATATTAGCAAACCAAGGCATTGTAGAGACAGAAAGTAAAGATTCATCAGGAAAGTAGTCATTGATTGGTGTGATGTCAGATCTCGAATCAGTTGTCAATCTTGACAAATGATCCACGACAACATTTTCGATGCCTTTCTTATCCTTAATTGTGATATCGAATTCTTGAAGTAACAAAATCCACCGCACCAATCTAACCTTAGAATCCTTCTTAGAAAGAAGATATTTCAACGCTGCATGATCGCTAAAAACAATAACAGGTGAGCCAACAAGATAAGATCTAAATTTTTCACATGCAAATACTAGTGCAAGTAATTCCTTTTCAGTGGTAGTGTAATTCATTTGAGCACTATTTAAAGTTTTACTTGCATAGTAAATCACATAGGGTTTCTTGTCTTTTCTTTGTCCTAAAACAGCACCCACGGCATAATCACTAGCATCACACATTATTTCAAAAGGTAATGACCAATCAGGAGGTTGAATGACAGGAGCAGAAGTAAGCAAGTTTTTAAGTTTAACAAAGGCTTCTTCACAATGTTCAGTCCATTCAAAAATATTATTCTTTGTTAGAAGATTACACAATGACTTAGATATTACACTAAAATCTTTGATGAACCTTCTATAAAAACCAGCATGTCCTAAGAATGATCTAACATTTTTAACAGATTTTAGTGTTGGCAAGTAACTCGATTTTAGATTTGTCAACCTCAATTCCTATTGATGAAACAATGTGACCAAGTACAATGCTGTTTGTTACCATAAAATGATATTTTTCCCAATTTAGCACAAGATTCTTCTCTTCACACCTGTTCAAAACCTTTTCCAAGTTAGTTAAACAATCATCAAACGAATCACCAAAAATAGAAAAATCATCCATAAAAATCTCAAGAAAACATTCAACCATATCACTGAATATGCTAAGCATGCATCTTTGAAACGTGGCTGTTGCATTACATAATCCAAAAGGCATCCTTCGGTATGCAAATATACCAAATGGACATGTGAAAGTAGTTTTCTCTTGATCTTCAAATGCAATTTCAATTTGGTTGTAACCCGAATAACCATCTAGGAAACAATAAAATTCATGACCTGCAACTCTTTCTAGAATATAATCCATGGAAGGTAAAGGAAAATGATCTTTTCTAGTCATTGAATTAAGTTTCCTATAGTCAATGCATATGCACCAACCAGTAATAGTCCTAGTTGGAATTAACTCATTTTTTCTCATTTGTTATCACAGTAACTCCAGACTTTTTAGGTACAACTTGGGTAGGACTTACCCATTTGCTGTGAGAAATAGGATAAATGATTCCATTATCTAAAAGCTTAATGACTTCATTCCTCACTACTTCTTTCATATTAGGATTAAGCCTTCGTTGCATTTCTCTAAATGGTTTAGCATTTTCCTCCAAATAAATCTTGTGTGTGCAAATCAAAGGACTAATTCCTTTTATGTCAGTTATGGTCCATCCTAATGCATTTTTGTGCATTTTAAGAGTCTGTAATAACTTACCTTCTTGATGAACATTAAGTTTGGAAGAAATTATTACTGGAAAAGTTTCATTTTCTCCCAAAAATGAGTATTTGAGATTAAATGGTAATGACTTCAAATCGGGTTTTGGTGGTTGAACACTTGAAGGTATGGACTCAATTGATCGTGGTGGTAATTCCTTAATTTTTGGTCTCCAACTATTTGCCTTTGACTCTTCCTAAAAATAAACCATTTGCAAATCTTCAGATTCATTAAACTCAGCTTCACTGGAAGTATTTTCAAATTGATCATAAATTAATTTTTCAATAAAATCTACTTCCTGTAAATCATTATCATCTCTAGGTTGCTTGCAAATGTTAAAAACATTCATCTCCAATGTCATGTTTTTAAAAGATAACTTCATCACTCCATTCCTACAATTAATCAATGCATTAGAAGTTGCAAGAAATAGACGTCCTAAAATAACAGGAATTGAATTGCATGCTTCAACAGGTTGTGTATCCAACACAATAAAATCCACAAGAAAGATGAATTTATCAACTTGTACTAACACATCTTCAACTATTCCGCTAGGCACTTTTACAGATTTATCAGCAAGTAAAAGAGTTATAGAAATAGGTTTTAACTCACCTAGAATGAGACTTTGAAAAACCGAATATGGAAGTAAATTCACACTAGCTCCAAGATCAAGTAAAGCTTTGTCAATTTTATATTCTCCAATAAAGCAAGAAATTGTAGGATAACCAGGGTCTTTATATTTCAAAGCATTATCGTTCTGAAGAATGTCACTTACTTGTTCGGCTAAGAAGGCTTTCTTTTTCACATTCAATTTTCTCTTCACAGTGCACAGATCTTTCAAAAATTTAGCATAAGATGGTACCTGTTTAATAGCATCTAACAAAGGTATATTAATTCTTACCTGTTTAAAAGTTTCAAAGATTTCAGAATTGTGATTTACTTTCCTTTGTTTGGTCATGGTATGAAGAAATGGAAGTGCTGGTGGGGAATCAGTCTCCCCCTTGCAATGTTCAGGTTCAACCCTTTCCTTACCCTTAGAGACTAACTCATTTTCTTTCTCACAAGGTTCAAGAACGGGTTTTTCAATAACCTTCCCACTGCGGAGAGTAGTGACTGATTTGACTTGATCCATATGTTGGCTTTCGGAACCACTTGCACTTGAATTGTATTGCCCTTTGGGATTTTGCTGGGGTTGAGATGGAAACTTACCTTTCTCCTGAAAACTGAGAGCAGATGTGAACTTTGCAAGAGTATCTTTTAGATCTGCCATGGTTTGAGCATTTTGAGTGTTGATTGTCTCTTGCTTTTCAATGAATGCATGCAATGTTTCCTCAAGATTTCTTCTAGGAGGGGGAACATAAGGAAGTGCATATCCATGAGAATTTTGAAAATTATGGTGTGCTTGAAATGGTGGCTGTGAAGTTTGTGCATTATTGTTACCGCTCTTCCAACTGAAATTTGGGTGATTTCTCCAACCAGGGTTATACGTTTGCGAGTATGGGTTATGACTTGGCCTTTGAAAACTATTTAAAGCATTGGCTTGTTCATGGAGACATTCCTTAAAAGAAGGCAAAGTTGGACAATCATTGGTTGAATGTTTATAAGTTTCACAAATTTGACACACAATTTCTTGAACAGATTTTATTTGTCCACTCTTTTTTAATTCTAGTGCCTCGACTTTTCTAGCTAAAGATGCAGATTTGGCTTGGAGGACATGATCTTCCCTAAGGTTGTACATGCCTCCATTAGATGTATGAGGTTGAGTTTTACCTGATGCCTCACACGTACCTGTGGTGTCCCAATTCTGAGCATTTTCAACTAGCAAGTCTAGGTACTCCATTGCTTCATCAGAGTCTTTATCTTTAAAAGTTCCATTGCACATCAACTCCACCATTTGCCTATCTTTAGGTGTTAACCATTCATAAAATTATGAAACCAATCTCCATGTTTCAAAACCATGATGAGGACAGGTATTAAGCAAGTTTTTATATCTATCCCAACACTCGTAAAATGTTTCTCCTGGTTTTTGAGTGAAAGTGGTGATTTGTCTTTTGAAAGAGTTTGTTCTATGAGAAGGGAAAAACTTCTTTAAAAACTGTTGTTGCATTTCATCCCAAGCACGAATGGATCCTGACCTAATATTTTATAGCTATGTTTTAGCTTTATCTTTTAATGAAAAAGGAAAAAGCTTTAATCTGATGGTGTTCATGCTACAATTTAAGTCATTATAGGTGTTACAAACTTCTTTAAATTCTCTAAAATGCAAGTATGGATTTTCTAATTCTAAGCCATGAAAAGTGGGTAAAAGTTGAATAATACCGGTTTAAAATTAAAATGAGATGCATCAGGAGGAAAAACAATACATGTGCACTTGTTCTTGTTGGATTCATATGATCTCTAAGTGTTCTCACACGATTATTCTCATTATTCTCATTATGAATTGACTGGTTATCTTCTTCGGCCATGTTTTCTGAAGAAAATAAGGATTTCTTAGAAAGTCTACCACTTAATGTATGTGTCCAAACTCTCATGCAAGTGCAAAAAAAAAGAAAAGAAAAAGAAAAAGAACAAAAATTAGAAAAACGAATAAAAGTGAAAAGAAAAGAAAATAAAAGAAAATATATAATTTATACAATACTTACCTCCCCGGTAACGGCGCCAAAAACTCAACACTCCTGCACTTGGGATAAGACATCAACTCTTTGATCGTGTCAGCGTCGCAAGATTTTCTTCAAATAATTGTTTTGAGAAACCTAAATTTTCCTCTTACTTCTGTCTTGGTGAATTTGCATCCCTATAATCTTGTTTGTTGGTCCCAAGTCCTTCATATCAAACTCCCTAGCCAAATGTGCCTTCAATTCTTGAACTCGATCTTTGTTGGGGCTTATTACCAACATGTCATCCATGTACAACAACAGAATGATGAAATCATCTTCTTCAAACCTCTTGTAATACGTACAATGTATGAATTGAGTCTGTTGTACCCAAAGCTAATTATGAAGGAATCAAATCTCTTATACCAACACCTCGACGCCTGTTTGAGACCATATAGAGATTTTTTCAACCTGCAAAGCAAGTTCTCCTTGCCTGTTTCACAAAACCTTATGGTTGGAGCATATAAATTTCTTATTTAAGTTCTATATGAAGAAATACAGTTTTCACATCTAACTGCTCTAAGTGAAGATCAAATATAGCACACATCGCCAAGACTACTCTGATTGTAGTAAGTCGTATCACCGAAGAAAATATTTCATTGAAGTCTATTCCTTATTTTTGAGCTTATCCTTTCACCATCAATCTTGCACGATACCGCTTTGTTTGATCATTGCCATCATATTTTATCTTGTAAACCCATTTGTTGTCAATGGCCTTCATTCCTTGTGGTAGCGGAATAAGATCCCAGGTGTTATTCTTATGTAGGGCTTCAATATCCTCTTGTATTGTTGTCATCCACATAAATACATCTGTGCTTTTTATAGCCTTATGGAAAGTTGATGGCTCTCCATCCTCTGTTAGAAGACATTATGCAATGTTGCTCTCAGTAACAAATTCTAACTGTTAGGCTGGTGGTCTTCTTTCACAAGTTGACCGTCGAACTTCAGGAGTTTCAGACTCTATCTGTTCTTGTTCTTCATGCTCTAGTGCAACTTCAGAAGAAGTATGATTCTAAGTATTTTCCATCTGGATTGTTATAGTCTTCTTTAAAATGTTATTATTTTCTTCCATTTATATTTTATCTTCTACAAATATGACATCTCTACTGATGACTAACTTGTGGGTAGTGGGATCCCATAAACGATACCCCTTCACTTCATCAACATATCCTAAGAATACATATTTTCTGGATTTTGAATCCAGCTTGCTAACTTCTTGAGTATTGTACATCATGTACACAGAACTTCCAAATATATTCAATCAGGAATAATCAGTTGGCTTCCCAGTCCACATCTCCATCGGTGTCTTCAACTCAATTGCAATTGATGGAGATCGATTTATCACATAATAGGCGGTTTTGACTACTTCTGCCTAAAATGGCTTTCCTGGACCTGCAGCTTTCAACATTGCTCTTGTTCATTCTAATAGAGTTCTATTCATCCGCTCTGTCACTCCATTTTGTTGTGGAGTGTATGCCGTTGTAAACTGCCTTTTGATACCTTCATGTTGATAGAAGTTATCAAATTCATCACTGGTATATTCTTCTCTATTATCAGTCCTCAAACACTTGATTTTCTTTTCATATTCAAGTTCTACCCACGCTTTGAAGGTTTTAAAGACTACAGGCACATTTGTCTTCCTTCTAATTGGATACACCCAACATCTCTTGGAGAAGTCATCTATAAATGATACAAAGTGTCTTGCTCCTCCCAAGGATACAACCCGTGCTTGCCAAACATTAGAGTGAATCAGGTCTAAGATGCATTTGCTCTTAATTATTGATGTGCCAAACTTTAACTTGTGCTCTTTACTTGTAACACAGTGTTCACAAAAAGGTAAAGTAACATTTGTAAGCCTAGGGAGTAACTTATGATAAGAGAGAATTTTCAAACTTTTCTCTGACATGTGACCTAGTTTTTTATGCCACATCATCGTCTTTCTTCTGTAGGACTGGCTGATGCGATTGACGCCTCTGTCTCATAGTGTGTTTCTCCTATTAACACAAACAAGTTTGCAACTATCTTTTTTGCCTTTAAAACCACCAGCGCCCATTTGACAATTTTCATAATTCCATTGTCTGTTCAAATCTTACAGCTAAGACTATCAAATTGTCATATAGTTAAAAGATTCTTCGTTAAGCCTTTCACATGTCGTACTTTTAAAATAGTACAAAATGAGGCATCATACATCTTCAATTTGATGGTGTCAATGCCAGTAATCTCTAAAGCATGATCATTACCCATAAACATTTAGCCTTTAGAGATTCATCCATATGTATGAAACCAATCTCGATTAGGAGTCATATGCCATGTTGCTCATGAATTTGTTAACCAAACCTTAACGAGCTCTTTTCTATCTGTAGAAACTATCGCTTCTTCACTATATAAAACCTCCCCATCTTCTAAGGTGCCTGCAACACATCCTTGAGGTTTTGATAACTATGCAGTGTTCTCTATACCCTTTTTAAACCAACAATCCCTTTTAAAGTGCCTTTTTTACCATAGTTGTAGCATTTCACAGTCTCCTTACTTCTTGATTTGGACCTCCCTTGTATTTGACTCTCACTAGAGCCACGCTCCGTTGATCTTCCTCTTGACATCAACAACGCCTCTACTTGGTTTGAACTATTTCTGTCTTTTTTGTTTTTGCGCCTATTTTTTTCTTCCAAGATAGCCACTGCAACATCATCAAAGACTAAATAGTCTGAGAGGATATTATTGATCAAGTTGATAATGAGCTGATCATACGAATCAGAAAGACTTTGAAGTAAAAGCTCTGCACGTTCATTTTCTTCTATTTGTTGACCCAACATAGTGAGTTGTGAAAATAGAGTTCTTATTATGTTGATGTGGTTAGTTACCGATGTGGTTTCTGCCATTTAAAGGGTATAAAGTCTCCACTTTAAAAAAATCTTATTGTGCAAAGACTTGGACTCGTACAGCTTTGTCAGAGTATCTCATATCTCCTTAGCTATTTTCTTCTCCGCCACACTTGCTAATACTTCATCAACTAATGTTAAATGTATGTTAGCAATAACATTGTCATCCATCTCATTTCATTTTGCACCATTAGTGATCTCCGCGGGTCTATCTCTAATTGCTGCCAAGCAATTGTCTTTCTTTAAAATTGCCTTGATTCTCATTTTTCGTAGTGAGAAATTGCTCCCCGTGAACCTCTCAATCTCGTACTTTGCTACCATTTTATTCACCGTGATCTATTCAGCTATCACTGTTTTACTGATTTGTAATGTATACAAAAATAGTATCGTGTGAATAATACTTCACTAAATAAGTTTCTAGGAAAGATTGGAGGGGTCACAAACGGTCCCGCTTAAAACCCAATCTCCTTAGACAGAACTTCCTAGGCTGTATTTATTCACCGTACTGACTTTCTTTATACGCCGACAGTAATGTATGTGAATAGTACCGTATGGATGAATAGTGTCGTATAAGTGAATAGTGTTGTAGACATGAATTGTAACCGTATACGCGAATAGCTTTTGTGTGTTAACAACACCAACCCTAAGGCTCTGATACCATTATTAGGATACTGGCATGCAAACCTGACAAGACAAAAGGCAAGGGACAAGATAAAATAAGAAATGAGACACACAAGAATTTACGTTGTTCACCCAAATTTGGCTACGTCCACGGACAAGTATAAAAAGATTTTACTAAGTAATATGAGAATTACAACCTCTCTCTACTAGTAGAAGAACAATTAGGAATCTCTATATTAATATGAGAAAATACCTCATTTACTCTCTCATTGATTCCTCACAACTTTATGGGATCACTTTTCTTCTTACTCTCCTCTTTTTTCTCTCTTGTGGTGTATTGTAAGGCTTAGATGTACTGTCTATTTATAAGCAGGCACATATTGCTTTGTCTTGCAAAAGACACGAGGCATTAATTGGTGCTGCAAGTAGCACCGAATTGGTGCCTAACATTGTTGAATTAGGTAGCACCAATTAATGCCCAGCTGACTTTACACTATTTTGAACTTTGAGGGGTCGTGGCTCTCGCCTGCCCCCTAGTTCTGCCATTATTCGGACATAAACAGATCAAAAATTCAAATTTAAAATCTTTTGAGAGAAAGATAATACTAATACTAGTTCCTTTCTGTTGCTTTGTCTATAGGCAGGCATCTATAGACAATACAAATTAATAACAATTAATACTAATACTATTTATAGGCAGACATCTATTGCTTTGTCTTGCAAAATACACGAGGCATTAATTGGTGCTGCAAGTAGCACCGAATTGGTGCCTAACATTGTTGAATTAGGCAACACCAATTAATGCCTAGCTGACTTTACACTATTTTAAACTTTAAGGGGGTCGTGGCTCTCGCCTACCCCCTACTTCTGCCATTGTTCGGACATAAACAGATCAAAAATTCAAATTTAAAATCTTTTGAGAGAAAGATAATACTAATACTAGTTCCTTTTTGTTGGAGAATATGATTTTGAGATATTATAGATACGTAAAACCTATTAAAAAGACATACAAATTAACTGAGGATCCTTATTTAGAAACGATGAGAAATCAAATATTTTTCTGACTTGTTTTCTTGTTCTTTTATATATATATATATATATGAATTATCAATATCTAATGATCTAGTGTAAATTTTAGAGTCAAATCCACCGGATAAACTTCAAAAGATAAGTTGCAAATAAGATGGTATAAAAATAAATTAGTAATTACTAAATTGGAAATGATTACTCAATACAAGATTTAAACTTTTTTAATGATAGCTAAATTCAATTATCAAATTCAACCCAAGAAATATGACTACCATTCACTATTAAAAAATTAACAAATACAAACAAAAACCACGATGAATGTTTTTTGTTGGTATGTGATTTTTTTTTTACTAAATATGTCCATTGGTAAATACCGACGGAAATATATGTTGAAATATCCACTCGGTATATACCGAGATAGTTACAGTGAAAAAATAATGAATGAAAAAATAAAGTTAAAAAATACGATAACATGTCATTTTTATAGACATAATTAGCATTTAAATCAGCCTGTTAAATTCATTGGTAAATCCGTTTGTAATATTTAATTTATGATAATCTAGCAACAAAAACTATATTACACTGATGGAAAGTAAAATACAAAGGGTATCACCAACAAATTAAGTCTGTAGATATATTTCAGAGAGCATTAGAATTGTTACCTTCTCTCAGTCGTTGTTCATTGTGTTTAATACAAATGGTTTCACTGACGGATTAATTATGTCAGTATATTCCAGAAAGCATTAGAATTATTCCCTTCTTTCAATCATTGTTCATTGTGTTCAATATAGAAGGTATCACCGACATATTAAGTCTGTCAATATATTCTAGAGAGAATTAAAATTGTTCCCTTCTCCTAAGTCATTGTTTATTGTGTTCAATACAGAGGGTATCACCGATGGAAAGTTCGGTAATATTTGGCGGGTTTCTGAAAATTTTGATCAAATTAAAAATTTCAATTAAACTTTACAGATAGAGACACCAACAAAAAAATTAAAAATATCAATATTTAATTTTCCGACAGGAAAGTGGTCGGTAATTATATGGGTATGCATATGAGATTACCAACAGATTGTAATTGTCGGTATATTCCAGAGAACATTGGAACTGCTTACATCTCTATGATATTGTTCATTGTGTTCAATTCATACGGTCTCATCGATAGATTAAAACCGTTGGTATATTCCAAAGAGCAATGAAATTGTTCACTTTTCGATGTCACTTTTAATTACTATTCATTACATACATACTCACTGATGGAATGAAATATCGTCGGTGATATTTTTTTTGAGCAGGGGGCTTGAAATGTTTTGATAAAATTAAAAATTTTAATTAGATATTACAGACGGAAACACTTAAGGAAATATTAAAGATATTAGTATTTAATGTTTCGTCGATAAGCCATCGGTAAAACTGTTGGAAAAAAACTCGAAATTAAAATACCAGAATCCCTAAAATCACCAAAGACGCGTTTCTCTCTCTCTTTCTTTCTCTTCTCTCTCTCCTTCTGACCTCCTAGAGTCCTTTTCTCCTCCACGCGTGCCAGGTATGCCATTCTCTTTTCTTATTTTCTCTTCTCATTTTTCTTTTCTTTTTTTTTTGTTAAATCAATGTCTGTCTTCTATTTTGTTTTTGTTATTTTTTTTCTCTTCTCAGCTGAAATTCACAACAAAATTAAGGTAAGAAGTTTTCTATTATTTTTTTGACATTGTTTTGCATTATTGAAATTTTTTTCATATAAGAATATTTTGTTGAATTTTAGTTTTTAATTATTATTTTGAATTTTTGTAAATTAAGATTCAATTGGTTAAATATACTATTTAATTTTGTTCGAATAATTCGTGGTCTACGGGAGGTCAGGATGTCATCATTATGCAATGAAGTTTCTAAGAACATATACACAAGGTAATGCATAGTGAAGAGAAGTGCTAGGAAAGCAGTAGGGTTATCTTGAAATGTTAGAAAAGTAGTAATATAAAAAATGTCGAAAGAATCAGCACCGGCGAATGCAGCTGCTACAAGGGCAGCGGAGGTCGGTTCTGAGGACAGGTCAAGATGTTATCGTCACACAAGGAAGTTTCGAAAATGGATTAACGTAATGCATCATGGAGATAAGTGCTGGAAAGACAGAAAGGTTAGTCTTGAATTGCTACGAAAACTACTTTATCCCTTTAGAGTATTAATTTTTACTTTTCTGAGGAAGTTGGACCCGCAAGTCTTCGGTCCAGGATCTGCTACTGCTTGTTGCCTCCTTCGAAAGTTGAAGGAAAGCATATGGCATATTGACATATGTGCTAGTTCTATATTAAGCTCTCCTATTGCATATATATGGCTTTACCCTTTTTTGCCACCCATTAATCTGTCCCTTAAACGCATTTTTTCCCTTCAACACGCTTCAGATTTCGGACATCAGCTAAAACAAGTTCATGAATTCAGGTCCTATCAGCATTTTTGCAATAATGCAGGCATGCATTTATTGAGAAGTATATACCTTCCTATTTTCAGGAATATGAAAAGGGAGTCCCGCCATGCCCTAAAGGCCAGTAGATCACCAGGCTGCTGTTTCTGAATAGAAACAAAAATAGTCTAATTTCGTTATCAGCAAGGTCGTTGGCTGATAAGAAAGCTAATCAGAAATAGCACAGGGCAATATGTCACTGGCCACTAATGTTTAAAGTTAAATGGCGAGAGGGAATGTGCACATATTTGGATCATCATGCTCACTGATACAGCTATGAAAAGTCTTCGACTTTCACTTTCTGTTCTCTCCCTCTCTAAAAGCAATAAGCCTAAGTGTGATCGTCCCACTAAATCCATGCATGCTTGATGCTTGTACTTGCGCTTGGAATAATGACTAAAGCCTCATTATCTTAATATTAATTATCACCCCTAAACATTGCTTGTTTCTCTATCTTTTACATTTAATTCTTGCAAAACCGTCACCTTCTATGTCAAAGTCCAAACCACCTACTATTCTTGAAAAGATAAAATATTTAATATCTAAGATTCGAGTGGGATAGCGCAAATGATAATATTATGAGAAAGGTATGAGAGAATCACGCGACAATTAAGTAACATCGAAAACGATACAATATTTTTTTAAAAAAAAATTATATATTAAAATCTAATTTGTCATTAACTCATATAAAATCAGTTTATGAATGTAAGTTGCGTGACTTTTGATACGAAGCACACAAAAAAAAGCAAAAAAAATATGCAAGAGATAATGATCTACAAAGCTGTAATGACATGAGAGTTTTGAGGGATTCAGGCTGCCATAAATCCCGGAGGATATATGGGCACAATATATCCAGCACGTGATGTCTGAGTGGTTCACACGACTCTCACAGTCCGGTGCCGAGAACTGAAAATTCACGGTTCGGTTACCACGCACACTAGCGGCTCTGTTCTATTCATTGCATATGCGAAGCGGATGATAAGATTAATTTTAATGGATCTTTAATTAATTTGTTGTTATTTATAAATATATTTAACTTGTAACATTTTTTTTTTACAGGCTATGTCTCTTGGACGTGAGCCGAGCCCAATGGAGTTTTTTATTGAGACGCATGTGTGAAGTGAAGACTGCCAAAAAGAGGTGCAACAGTTCGTCGACAACCGCACTCAACACTTCGTGATATGTTCATTCAACCATTTTCTTTTGTAAGTTACTATTTTCTTGAATTGAATTTGATGATTTCTTTTTTTAATTTTCAGGAGACATATAATAGCCGGTTGAGGGAGAGATATAAGGACGATCCTTTGACCCACCTGTATTTCAATCCGGATTTGTGGATGGAGGCAGGATTGTCTGATGGGCCCGATAGAAATCGGGTGTACGGACTCTCCAAAACTACAATCGAGAACTTGTGGGCAGCCCATAGTGTCTCAAATGTTGGGAGTTTCCAATCGGTATCAAGCACCTAGCCTCAGGAGTTCGTGGCCTTGCAACAACACACGTCGACTCATCTCACCGAAAAATATGAGTGACTCTCAACGGATTATGAACAACTTCGTCAAATGGTCATGGACATAAGATCACAGATGGGTAGTACATGTGCGCCCCCTTTTTGGTTGTATGGTCCCGAGAACGACCAACCTCCTTCTTCTCCTCTAGCTCTGCCATTGTTCTAATTTAATTTTTATTTGTACAAATAAAATTGTAATGAATATTTGGATTTTATATTCTTCAATTTTATTTTTACATATTTCAATTTTATACAATTTTATTTGTTTAATTAATTTTTTTTATCCATACAATTTTATATTAATTATTCTATACAATTTTATTTTTTAATTATCACGAACGGATTTACAGACGGAATCCATCTGTCGGTATTTTCCAAAGTGTTGGAACAAATTTACTGCATGCATATGCCACAATCACCGACGGACTACTTTTGTCGATGATTTACCGAAGGGAATACAGACAAAATATATCCGTCGGTATATTCCAGAGAGTTTGAAAAAAAATACTACATATGCCACTATCACCGATGAAAATTTACCAACGGAATATTTCCAATGGGAATTTGTTTTTGACACGCATTGTCCGTCTATAAAATAATCGGTTTTTAATTTTTTTTACCGACAGAATTAGCGACAGATGATAGAATTACCGACTAATGGTATACCGACAGACGAAATATATCGATGAATTAGTTGGTAAAATTTTCACTGATAAAGTGGTAATCTTATACCGACGAAAAAATACCATTGGTAAAATTTTATAGTCGATGTTATCTTCACACAAGGAAGTTTCAAAAATGGATCAACGTAATGCATCATGGAGATAAGTGTTGGAAAGACAGCAAGGTTAGTCTTGAAGTGCTAGAAAAACTTTATCCCTTTAGAGTATTAATTTTACTTTTCTGAGGAACTTGGCCCCGCAAGTCTTCGGTCCAGGATCTGCTACTGCTTGTTGCCTCCTTCGAAAGTTGAAGGAAAGCATATGGCATATTGACATATGTGCTAGTTCTATATT
>Ga0307509_10007792_pt1 | contig 13870 bp, 21 predicted proteins | sample 10_EM_MG_FD_202245 | JGI IMG/M metagenome (GOLD analysis project Ga0307509, IMG submission 202245) | Populus trichocarpa ectomycorrhiza microbial communities from riparian zone in the Pacific Northwest, United States - 10_EM | ecosystem: Host-associated > Plants > Roots > Unclassified | place...
GGTTACTCGAGGAACAGCGTCCCATCCTTGTCTCAGCTGAGAAAAACTGACCATGGTGGTGGTAGCGGTTCAAGGAGCCTCCCCGGGAAGCAAACTTGGCAGATAGGGAACTATTATAACCAGGGCCCAGGGGGATTAGCCGAGATCATGTTGAAATCGGTGTTTTTTTCAGAACCCGATGACGGGCGTACAATGCAGTGGTCTCGATGACGTACGTTTGCCCTATTCACCGCCGTAGATGAGACGAACAACTCGCTGGAGCTCATATGATGAGTTTTGTTAGCGCAACCTGTACTACAGAAGGCAATGAGACAATGACAGAACCTGGGTGTATTATAGTATCGCGCGTTTGAAAAACAATGAAGAGAAAGAAGCAATGAGGGTGAAGAACTCTGGTTTCATACCATCTTTCCCTGCCGTGCTGTGTGGATGGTTTTCTGAACCGCCAGACTGAACGAGACGAATTCAAAACTTGAAGACTGTCTTCCATTTTGCAAGTGGTAGAAATGCCACATACAATGCCACATACAATTGTACTTTCTATTCATGAATGGCAACAAGATATTAGAAACTTGAAATGGCAGAACTGGGAGTTCAGCTGTATGCATCCATGGTCGTAGTACTACCTGACACTGACCTGTCATGGATGATCCTGCGATCCTGTGTTGCGTGGATCCGACCCGCGTCTCCGAGTCCGAACGCACTGGGTTGTCCAGGTCTTTTTGTTCTATTTCACCTTTAGAATGTTCCACATTCGGAGAAGGACATGATGGGAATTTTTAAATCTGGGCAGATGAAGGCGGTCAATAGTTCGTAAAGCTGGAGAGCATGCGCGCTATATCTCAAGACATCTCTATAACTGTCTCGTTGCCAGCCAATTGTTCAACGTTCAACTGGTGGAACGCGGTGCGACGTGGGATTTCTGAGGATATCACCACACGTACCAATCTGGTCTTGCTCTGGTCGCTTGTTGCAAAGGTAGAGGCCCTAAAACTGCCCTAAACCATGGCACTGGTATAGATCAGCTAGGGAGGGGTCCCTTCCATTATATGGTAAGTACTGACACTTGGAAGACATCTGCTTGACTACTATCCAGTCTTCGCCTTCATCTCCTTCCACAACGTCATAAACATCAACGCCCCAATCCCAAGGAGAGCGATCTGCAGCCCCAGGTAACGCGTCATCCCCACTCCAACCCCGGCACCCCCCCAAACCGCACCGGACACGCGGCCGGAATAGTTACTGTACTGAATGAACATGCTGATCTTCCCGTTCCACTCATGCGGCATCTGCTTGGACAACAGACTGATGGTGACTGTGCTGGCGAGGTTGAATCCGAGCGCGACGAAGAACCAAGACGCAAACAGGCCGCCGAGCGTCGCGCGGCCCACGGCGGCGACGGGGATCGCGACGAGCAAGCCGAGCAGGCCCAGCGCGCAGCCGGCCGCGAGGATGTACCGGTCTTGCACGCGAGACGCGACCACCACGTTGGCCAACATGAAGGGGAAGGTGCACACGCCGCCAAGCGCGATCAGGTTCCCCGCGACGAAGGGCGACGCGCCGAACGTGCGCGCTGTGAAGATGGGGATGTTTGCTTCCCAGGCGCCCAGCACGAAGAAGCACGTCATCGCGAACCAGCACATCGTCGCCGTGACGGCCCACTGTTGCGCGGAGATATGGATCTCTGGCTGCACATCGTTTTCCGCGGAGGAGTTCAGTATAGTTTCAGCGCGTGGGGGCGAGGGGAGTGTCATCGTCTTCCGTGTTGTCCTACGTCCGTCTTGCCGCGGCACATCCTCGAACAAAACCGCTATCATCACCCAAACGACGAGCCAGACGCCTGCCATGACCCAACCGGGGCTCGTGTACCCATTGAAGATGGCATTCCCGAATCCGATCTTGTACATCAGACCGCCGAGGAATGGGCCGATGGTGAAGCCGGCGCTCTGGCCGACGACGAGCCACCCGGCCAAGGTCGTCCGACGGCGCACACCGACGATGCGCGGATCGGTGCAGTAACGCTTGCTGTACATGAACTGCGCGAAGGACACGCCCATCACGATTCGGCCGATGAGGATGAGGTAGAGGAAGTGGGCTCGATAGGCCAGGGCATAAAGAATGCTCCCGACCAGTGCTGACGCGCAGCAGAGGTGCAGCGCGAATTTGTACGCCCCTTGGCACAGTTTTCAGCTTGGTGTTATGTACATATGACGGAAAATGCGAGGGTAGGAAACCGGGAAGACATGAATCAGATGAGGCTGCCCACCTCCGTCCCGCCTGACGAGCGGTACCAGTATCATCCCGGAAATGACGGTCGGAATACCGATCACGAGTCCGGAAAACGTCGCACTGCCACCGAGGTATTCGGCATATTTACTGCCAGAGGAGACGATGATAAAGAACGTCGTCTGCGGGTGGATCTACTCGTCAGACGGCAATAGTCATTACTCGCCACTGGAGGCAACCCACTTGTAGGAGCACATTAGTACAGATCATGATAACCAACGACCGCATCTTGGGAAGCTTGAGCTCGCAATCGTCATTGGGTTCCTCCATGAGCAGGGCCCTTTGCGTGCTCTGCTCACCGAGTTCGGTGGTCGCACCCTGCGTGCCCAACGCCATCGGTGTGTGAATGCCGCTTGACGACGAAATTTGCGGACGGATGCATGGCTCTGTCCGTAGAGGGGCCGCTGTAATATGGTCACTGGTGAAGTTGAAGTTCAGAACAGTCGGGACCAAATGAGAAGCCATTGACTATGAGGAGCAGGACGAGCGTCTTTTCTGACTCAAAGCAGGGGGATTTATAGCCCGCGGCCGTAAGACCCTTTGGCATTAGGAAACCTCAGTGTCTTGCAGTGTTTTAGTGCATAAGCGACATTAAGCGAGCCTAAAATAGTAGTCTAAGGCTCACTAAGACGTTCAAGGAGCAAAACGTTTCCTGATATTAGCACATGATGAGAATATCATTCCGCCCGTTTTCCGAGAACTTCGAGATGAGTCAGACGAGCCATATCTTAGTGAGCAATGACAGAGGCTGGGCAATACGGATCATGATTGTACTCTGTTGTTCATGCATTATGAATCATGACATACTACTTGGATGGCCGCATGCATATCTCACAGGGGTACTACAAAATGTAGGCAATTACCATTCGCGTCGGAAAGGCACCAGATTAGCTTGACCAGAACTGGAAGGTGTTAATGAGGTGAACGTCTCCCTCTCTAGGACTAGGACAACATCTCACCTCCTCTGTTTTCGAATCCGGAATTTTTGACCTGCCTCCATGTCTCGCTGCTTCAGAAGTAGTTATCAGACCTAAGTCGCCTTTCCGGTTTTTCACCTCGCCCCAGAAGACGTGGTTCCCTAGTTCCCCCGCGCACGCCACCCTCAACTCGTGCAGAATACTGTTCCCAAGGGCTCATAAAACCTCACATTAGATGGTGTTTAATGCAGAACGTACCTGTTCCAGGCATCAATTTCGTCTTCCTGCAAGCAGGTTTCTCTCAGTCCATTCAGGCATTCGATCATCTCCGCATGCCGACGCCCGGCGAATGGACGCAACACAACTTCTTTCACGACCCATCCTAGATCCTCCACGGCTTTACTGACCACGTCACCCTGAGAGATGTTATTCCTAAAGTCGGTAAGGGGTGTCGCCATGCCAATAATACGCCCTGGAGCTCGTTGGGGATCCGCGACAATCCCGGGCTCTGGGGATGGTGTTGGCAACTTCGCGCCTTTCTTGCTGGACGAGGGCCACACGTCAACATCAGACTCGGGTTCTGTCTCGCTATCGTCGTCTCCCTTCCTGGAAATCGGGCGCTTCGCAGTAGGAGCAGGGGATGTTTGGCGTTGTGGTTGAGAGTCTGTTACCTCCGGTTTGGAGTGCGAGCGGGCTTGCGAGGGAATTGATGGCGCCACGCGATCGAGAAGAAGCATCTCGTCGTCATCATCTTGGGCTCGCTTGTGATCGTTCTTGCGAGGTCTTGCGACTCTCTTCGGGACTGTAGGCATAGTGAGGAGTCGTCATATCATCATTAGTTCGGGACACACCTTTCTTAATCGCGAATGCATTCTTGCATTCATCAGTTACCTCTTTGGCGCGTTTCAACGCCTTCTTCGGGGGTTCGAAATACTTAGTGAGTTCAGGGTGCGGAGGTGGAAGCGGTTCAGCAGCAAGATCTTCGGTGATTGCGCTATGAAATAAGGCCTGTTTCATGCGGTGGATGGCCGGGTTGTACGACAGACGGGTGTCATACCACGGAAGTCGATTCCTGGACCAATCCATAAACAAGGGAAGGGAGAGGAAGGATTGAATAGGAACATTACCCATCGTCGTCCCTTTCCCCTGCCTCCATGAGGTCCATGGCGTCCACGAAGCGATCCATCGCCTCCATTTGTTCATGTGTAGGGAGATAAGGATGCGTTGTCACCTTTTCACCCTTCCGATTTGAGAGGTTTAGGAGATGCGCAAACGTGTACTTCCTGACATCGTCAGCAAAAGGCATCTGATCACGTACAAGTTTTAGTGAGACGCTAAGAGCAAACAAAAACAAACGAAGCACCTGCACCCAAAGGAAACAGTCGACTTTCTCAAATCGACATGGGGCGAGCACTCCCATCTTTGGTTCCGAGTTCTCCCTCGAAACCCAGCGGGTAATTGCGTACATATTAAGGTCGTCCATGGCTTGGACCAGAGACGAGAGTGCAACTTGGTGAGAGGGTGAACGAGGATCTGCCCACACGTATTGTACCTCGCCCAGGGAATATTCTCTCCGGAACTGTAGGATATCATCAAGTAAAGGCCAAAAGAACGGAAGTTGGGCGTACGTGATCCGCACTGAAAAACCCGGAGATCGAAATTCCCATCTTCGTGCTTAGTTTTGTGAATTGTCCATCAGGGCACGGCACATAGCTGCTACCATACTTGAATCCGCGAACTAGCTGCTCCTTTTCTACCTTTGCGCCGCTCTTCTTCACACCGTCCACGTCCATGTTATCTTCGTTTGCGTTATCTTCATCCTCCTGTTCGTCGTTCTCAACGTGAAACTCTGTGCGCATTCTAAGCTGTGCCCAGACGATCTTATTGGCGTCCTCTTCGTCTAAATCGCGATCTCTGGCTGTCGCTGAATCTACGTCCATCTCGTCCGCAGGTTTACTTTCGCGCGAGGCAAAGCGCTTCCATGATTTGGGCCGGGCGAGGGCGGTGCACTTGCTGGTTTTCACGGTAATTTCGACGGCTTCGAGGGGGTTGTTGTCTGGGTCACCGAGGCGCAGGATGTTAGAGATGAGGGTGGAACGGGTCTCTTTCACCTCTGGTTTGCTAACTTCATCTAATGCGAATGAGAGTGTCCCCATGATTGAGTTGCGGATAGCGGCGGTGAATTTGTGGTAAAAGCTTTCGTTTTCGCGCTAGTCGACGAAGTCAGACAGGTATTGTCTAGATCGCATTGGAGTCACCTTGATGTGTGACTTTCCTTCCTCCTGAAAGTCTATTTCATTGTCATCGAAGTCGACACCACTGCGAACTGTTAAAAGTACTCGCAGGGAGAGTGAGGAGAACATACATAATGGTGATGCGGTAGCTGAAGGTATTCAATTTCTCCGCAATTGATTCCCATTTTTCGATTTCCATAGGGCTCTCTCCATCTGTCAGGAGCACTATTTTGCCTGTCCAGGATCGCTTGGTGCGAAGGTACTTGCTCAACGTTTCAGCCCCGACAATTAGGGCGTCGATAGCTAAACATGGTGTGAGGCCCATTAAGGATATACAAGGGGAGGACGACAGACGATCTCCTGTCACGTCAGATGCTTGGAGAGAGGCTAACTTTGTCAGAGTGTCTGCGGTCGGCTGAGCGATTGGAATCAATTCAGAGACATTATCATAACCCCCATCTGCTCTGTTGACAACGTTGACCGTCTCTTTTCGCGAATTCATGCATCAGGGCCTCGCTCTCTTTACCTAAAGTACGTACCCTCTGTCCCGAAGAGAATGACACCGCATTGGTCAGTTTTCCTGCCGTTGAATATCTAAGGGGTGTTTAACCAGATTGAGGATGGCATGGGAGATTTCAGGCAAACCATTTCTTGTATCTTCAACATAGCGAACTGTAGTGACCATTGGAGATGGGTGACTTGCTTGGTACGAAGTTCGCCGTTTGGGCCAGAAGGGAGTTCAAGGGTACGTGTCCTGGCCATAGTTGGGGACACGTCGACAAGGAAGACGGTGGCAGTTGACTTGCGATTGTAAGCATATATTTGTGTATTTTTGTGAGATCACTCACACCCGCTCCTGAAGGCATGACTGGAATGTATGCTGTAGGTCGCGTCGTGGGAAGATGTTGAGTGACGCGACGTGTCACGTGACAATGTCGGAGATTGAAAAGAGAGTGGCGAGTGGCTGAGGAATGGGGGAAAAGGATCCAAGCGTCGTCGTGTGAGTGAGCACTACACGAAAAACCAGAAACGGGCCCGGGAGAGGCGCGGCTAGACACACCGACGCGCGACACTCCCGAATGACAAATGGCGACTCCCAATCTCGCTCATCACAACCAACTTCAGCTTCTCGGTCAACAACAACGTCAGCAGAATCCCGCCTACGCAAAGGAGAGAGTGCAGGCAATCGTCCAGGTATGCTCTCCTCTTCCTCCCACACATACACCTCAGTTCACACTTTAACTTCCAGCGTATACACCTCCTCCGCTCCCAGGGTTTTACTACCGATAATAATCAAGAGCTTCAGAATCTCATACGTTTTATAACCAACCTTCAGAATCAGCAAGCTCAGCAGAATGGTGTGTCGATCTATGCACCTCATACGCCCGTCATTAGCTTAATTTCGCTCTACTTAGCTCGTCTCGTACCTCAGGAACACCCAATCCCCGACCCATCCCTTGCCGTGAATGGGCACCCTTCTCTCCCGCAGCAGACACAGCCCACTTTGAATGGAACGACAGTCTCCCCTCAAAGTTCCCATGGTTCTGGCTCTTTCCCGACCAACCCCCCTCATCCTGGACCTTCTACTACACCTGTCTCGTTCACACCGGAGCAGATTAACATCCTCCGCGCTCAAATTCAAGCCTTCAAGAATTTACAGCGTGGTCTCCCGGTTCCTGCAGAGCTGCAGAATATTATCCGCCCCCCACAGTCTAACAATCCAGAAATCGACATGTTACTGTCCGCACAACTTGTCGCAAAGGTTGCTGACAATACTACGAGGGTACAGAAAGCTCCTAGCGAAGCCCCTCCAACGCATTCGGCGCCAGAAACCCCAGCCACCCCAGATACTATGGTCAAGCTCGAGGGTACCCCCCAACTGGACGATGTCTCCAAAGCCGTCGTGCAAGATGAGGATCCTGACGCACCCCTTTACCCCTACAATGCCTATCTCCACCCTTTCACCCACCTGAAGGTTGTTGGCACTTCCCCGGAAGCCTACGCCACTCGTCTTCAGCGTCTTCTTGTACCTTCCATCATGCCATTAGGCCTCGATCCACACCAACTTATCAACGAGCGTCGACGTTTTGTCGAGGCACGGGTCCACCAGAGGATACATGAGCTTGAAGCTATGTCCTCTACAATAGGCGATGGAGGACTTGAACCTATCATTGATGACGAGAGCAAGGAGAATGTCGTCAAACCTGAACATGGGGCCTCCAAGAAAGTTCTCAACCTCGACTACATCCACCCACCAGCCACTGCTCATGGAAAGCTGCGCGCTGTGATCGAACTCAAATCACTTCGCGTGCTCGACAAGCAACGAGCGTTGCGCGCTATGGTTGCCGAACGTCTCACACACGGTTCCTTACTGCCACTCAATCGCTCGGACTTCCGCCGAGTGCGCAAACCTGCAATGCGTGATACCCACATGACTGAGAACCTCGAGCGCAAGCAGCGCGTTGATCGCGAGCGGCGTGCTAAGCAGAAGCACGTTGAACAACTCAGTATCATCTGCGCTCATGGTCGAGAAGTACTTTCCGTGAATCGCACTGCGCAGGACCGTGCCATTCGCCTCGGCAAATCCGTCCTCTCATTCCACACCCACGCCGAACGCGAGGAACAGAAGCGTATTGAGCGCATTTCCAAGGAGCGTCTCAAGGCCCTCAAGGCAGACGATGAAGAGGCTTATATGAAACTCATCGACACTGCCAAGGACACACGCATCACCCACTTGTTGAGGCAGACAGATACCTACCTAGATTCACTTGCTCAAGCAGTCCTTGCCCAGCAGACTGAGGGTCCAGTCGATGCGGTAGAAGAAGCAACCAACGAAGAGACTTTCGGCGCCCACAAGTCATTTGATGAACCACAGGAAGACAGGGGCAAGATTGATTATTATGCTGTCGCGCACAGGGTCAGGGAGAAGGTCACAAAGCAGCCATCTCTTTTGATCGGTGGCACTCTCAAGGACTACCAGGTGAAGGGCCTGCAGTGGATGGTTAGCCTGTACAACAATAGGCTGAATGGTATCCTTGCGGACGAAATGGTAACGTCGTGTGTCCTGATGTTACGTGCGAGCTGATCCGGTCACTTTCAGGGTCTTGGCAAAACTATTCAAACTATTTCTCTTATCGCATTCCTCATCGAGGTCAAGAAGCAACGAGGTCCCTACCTAGTCGTCGTCCCGTTGTCCACAATGACCAATTGGTCTGGCGAATTTGCCAAGTGGGCACCGGCGGTAAAAATGATTTCCTACAAGGGCAACCCTGCGCAACGCCGGGCTCTTCAGATGGAGCTCAGGGGTAACCAGTTCCAAGTGTTACTCACGACGTATGAGTACATCATCAAGGATCGACCTTTTCTGAGCAAAATGAAATGGGTTCACATGATCATTGGTCAGGAACACCTCTTTACTGCAAGGAACTCGCTAACTGTACCATAGATGAGGGCCATCGTATGAAGAACACCCAATCCAAGCTTTCCCAGACGCTCTCTACGTACTATCACTCGCGCTATCGCCTCATCCTCACGGGTACTCCCTTGCAGAATAACCTTCCTGAGTTGTGGTCACTACTTAACTTTGTGCTTCCTAAAATCTTCAACTCCGTCAAGTCCTTCGATGAGTGGTTCAACACTCCTTTTGCCAATTCGGGCACACCTGACAAGATTGAACTGAACGAGGAAGAGGCACTGCTCATTATCCGTCGTCTTCATAAAGTGCTACGGCCTTTCTTGTTGCGTCGCCTGAAGAAGGACGTCGAAGCCGAGTTGCCCGATAAAGTCGAGAAAGTTGTCAAGGTGAAGATGAGCGCGCTGCAGGCGCAACTGTACAAGCAAATGAAGAAGTACAAGATGATTGCGGATGGAAACGATAGACCTGGGTATGTACTACATAGCTTCAACTTCATCTGAAGCGCAGCCTCCTCACTCGTGGTGCGCTTCGGTACTAGGAAAACAGCCGGTGTGAAAGGTCTGAGCAATGAGCTCATGCAGCTTCGCAAGATTTGCCAGCACCCATTCTTGTTCGACAGCGTCGAGGACAAGATCAACCCAGCCGGTCTCATTGACGACAAGCTCATTCGTACTTCTGGTAAAATCGAGTTGTTGTCTCGCGTTCTTCCCAAGTTTTTCGCCACTGGGCACAGGGTATACACCGTTGTCTTCATCTCAATGCATTCCATGGCTAATTTCCGGTTAGGTTCTCATCTTTTTCCAGATGACTAAGGTCATGGATATCATGGAAGACTTCCTCAAAATGATGGGATGGAAATACCTGCGTCTGGATGGCGGTACAAAGACCGACGAGCGCGCTGGTCATGTGCAGCTTTTCAACGCGAAGGACTCGGACATTACGGTCTTCATTCTTTCCACCAGAGCTGGTGGTCTCGGTCTGAATTTGCAGACGGCCGACACAGTCATTATCTTTGACTCAGATTGGAACCCCCATGCCGATCTGCAAGCCCAGGACCGCGCCCACCGCATTGGCCAGACGAAGTCGGTTCGAATCCTGCGGTTTATCACAGAAAAAAGTGTGGAAGAAGCGATGTATGCTCGTGCACGGTACAAACTCGACATCGATGACAAGGTCATTCAGGCTGGTCGCTTTGACAACAAGTCGACGCAAGAAGAGCAAGAAGAGTTCCTGCGTTCCATTCTCGAAGCTGACCAAGAAGAGGAGAACGAGGAAGCGGGCGACATGAATGACGATGAGATCAATGAGATCATCGCCCGTTCAGACGAGGAAGCTCGTCTCTTCGCAGAGATGGATATGCAGCGCGAACGCGACGCAGTCACGAGCTGGAAAGCAGCAGGCAATCGCGGCAAGCCTCCTCCGCCTCTCATCTCACCCGAAGAGTTACCAGAATGCTATCGCACGGATGAGCCATTCGAGGCAAAGGATGAAATCGAAGAAGCTGAAGGCCGCGGTCATCGTCGTCGCGCAGTTATTAATTACAATGACGGCCTTAGCGATGACCAGTGGGCTATGGTATGTACACCACTGTTACTTTCCGACTAGGACTCACGTAGGTTGGTCCCATCAGGCGTTGGAAGAGGGCGAAGATATCCAGCAGCTTTCTGAGCAGGCCCGGCTCAAGCAGGCACGAAGGGCGGTCAAGCTGGAATCTGGCACTGGCACGCCAATGTCTGAAGGTGGCCGTGGTCGGGGGCGCAAGGGTAAAGCCAAGATGAATGAGATCGATTTCGAACCCGTGAATGGCAAGCGGAAGCGCGGCATGAATAACAAGTCGATGTCTGTCACACCCTCTGTGATGGATGACGATGAGGAGGATCGCGACATGGTACGTCTGATTTCTTTTTGATCAGCAATCGTCTTCCTGACAATCGTGAAGAAACGACGGAAGATTAAAACTGTTGAAATGCCGACGGCCATCAAGGAGCGTATGAAGAAGGCATTTAATGAGTGCTTCAAGGCCATCACGAACTGCGCTGACGAAAACGGCCGCAAGCGCTGCGATCTCTTCCGCGAGCTGCCTGACAAGCGCGAATACCCAGACTACTACCGCATCATACCATCTCCCATCGCGCTCTCGCACATACGCAAACGCATCAATGCGCACCAGTACAAGTTCGTGACGGGCTTCCGCGACGACGTGCGGTTGATGTTCACCAATGCGCGGACGTACAACCAAGAAGGCTCCTGGGTCTACGTCGATGCGGTCGAGATGGAGAAGGTGTTCGATGCCGCGTACGTTCGCCATGTGGCCAACTCGGGACTCCCGGGCGCCGACATGTCGTTGGCCGTCGCGGGCGGAGGTAGTCTGGATGAGGCGCTGACGCCGATGGACGAGGATCGCGAGGAGGGCCGGCTGCCACCAAAGACGAAGACCGTACGGAAACAGATCGTCAGCGATGACGAATACCTCACACCCAGCGACGAGGAGTGATGCACAATACTATACTCTATACAAAGCGCGTCTGATAGTCCCGTATTCTCTACGCTCTTACCCTACTTTTTTTTTTACCTATCGGGTGTCGTGATCTCATCGACCTTTATATCTGTCCCTTTACTACTGTCTTCGGTTCTCATGGGACTGCTCTGTCCGCTTTTTCCCCTCAATTTACGCATGCGGTCTGCTAAACTACTTGTAGTAGAATCACATTTTTGTATTGTTTATTGCTGTAAAGATTCGGCCACATTCGAGTTCAAAATTTCTACACCTAGAGGTACAGTAACACATGTAAGCACAAATGAGGGGGCCTATTGGTCTCCGTCTCTGGTTGGAGAAACCAAACCGTTCGTGCACGATCGATGATCGATGATAGATACAGCGGCGGCTCGAACTAAAACAAAACTTAACGTCTACGATTCTCAAATCAACGAACGATTACATCACGCCTCCTGGACGTAGTTACCTGCGATGCGTTGACGCAACCCACAATCAGACCAAACATGCCGCTGAAAGCAAGAAAAGGGGAGTGTTGGTCACGTACCAGGGAACACGCCCGTTCGTCCGTCCAGACGACCGGTCCACCAATCCTCGGTGCTATCCGTGCGCTCGACGACCTCGATGCGATCGCCAACCTTGAAGTCGAGATCACCCTCGGCCTGCGCGGCAAAGTCGAACAGCGCGACGACGTAGTTCACCGCCGGCTTGGGCTTGGGCTTGAGAGCTGGAGGCGGTGGTGGCGCACGCTTGGTTGCTGCCGCTACCGCCGCCGCCGCCGACGCCCCAATGGCAGCTGGCGCCGAAGGCGAGAGGGTGTATGGCGGCGGGGCGGCGACGTGAGGCGTGGGAGCGCTGTATCCGGAGTCCTTACCCGCCAAGGCCTTGCTCGAGCCGTAAGGGGGAGGTGGGGGAGGAGGCGCCTTCTTTGAGAAGCCGCTCGCAGTCGATGCCATTGACGTTGAGCGGCCGATGGTGCTTGGTCCGGCACCGGCAGAGGCTGATCGGTTCTGGCTGACGAGTTTGGCTGGAGGCGTGGCGGGGTAAAGGGGTTTGTTGTTGAGTCCAGACCGCCGGAGGAGAGGCGAAGGATGGGATAGGAGCTACTTACATGTGGAAATGAAACGCTGAGTGACGCTGAGAGCCTCGATAACAGCTGCCGAATCACCACGTTTCTCCTCGAAATCTGCGCAGATCTGGGCTGCGGGCACGTCGATGGTGTACTTGCCTTCCGAGAATTGGCTGATTTTGTCAAGAATCATGTAATAGATATTAAGCCTTCGAAAGTAAGGGGTCAGCGGACATGAGGATACCGCGTGGTGGGATCGCACATACTGCATGTAGAAAAATGAGTGAAAGAGGGGATCGATGAAACGCGTCGCAAGCATCATGAAACGAGGCAAATCTTGCTTCATAGCGGCGTTGAGGTTCTCGTAGTCGTTGGAAGCATTCTCAAAGTCTTGCTCCAACTGCAGCAAGGGGTTCACAAACGATGGCGACAGTCGAGACAAACGGGAAAAAAATCACCTTGTACAAGTTTTTCTCGTCGCTTAGGGATTTCTCTTTCTTATCCCTCAACTTTGTCAACGAGTTGTTGTATCGGTCGTAGTCTACCAACTAAATGACACGACGTCAGCGGGAGATGAAAAGAGATCTCATGGGGGGCCGCATGCGCATGGAATGAATGCTTACTTTGTGGTCTCGCTTCGTGATCATCTTCCGAATGGCTTTCATGACACCCTGAAGTTCCTTCACGGGCCCTACCACGCGGCTCTCGATCAACTCGAGCTCTGGGCTGATAGATGTCCGCAGCTCCTCCAATGCGGTGTGGTATGCGTCGACGTTCTTGATCGTGTGCGCAGCCTGAGGGAACTTGCCGAGGAGGTCATACTCGGAAGCAATGGGGTGGAAGAGGATGGAGAAATGTTGGGCGAGACCACCTCCGGCCGTGAAGAGTGCTGTCCGAAGAGGTCACAAGTCAGTGATGTCAGCTCGTGAAAGAGAACGCGAACGCGACACATGCTGTTTACAGCCTCGGTAAATGCCTTGGTGTCCTTCAAGAACTTCTCCGCGGCGGACTCGAGGACGCCGAAATTACGTTGGAAGTCGTCGAACTCTGGATCGGTGGACTCTGGAAACCAAGGAGAGGTGAAAAAGAAGTACGCGTCAACATCCCATGATATAATGTGCAATGCACAACGTAGGTAGGGCGGAGAAAAGAGGGGAGAAGAAGTAGCAATGCTCACTCTTTGACATGCCAACCTTTGAAGTCACCAAGTGCGGTGTCCTGTTGATCATGAACGCGCCTGCGTATTAGGGACCATCGGGAAAGGAAGACAAAGCAGCAGAGATACCGCGAGAGAAATTTGCCAACTCCCTTCATGATTCAGTCGGGATCCAATAAGTTTGAAAGAAAGGAGGAATTCGAACGGGTGAGGGGTACGCGCGCAGGTGGTGTCAGCAGCTGCGGGACGGAATCCACACATCGCAGGTATTGCTATGCACCCGATGAGATAAGCCCGGG
>Ga0307509_10007793_pt1 | contig 13869 bp, 14 predicted proteins | sample 10_EM_MG_FD_202245 | JGI IMG/M metagenome (GOLD analysis project Ga0307509, IMG submission 202245) | Populus trichocarpa ectomycorrhiza microbial communities from riparian zone in the Pacific Northwest, United States - 10_EM | ecosystem: Host-associated > Plants > Roots > Unclassified | place...
ACGAGGTTGATTGTTCGGCAATCATTCTGCGAATTTGGTGTTTCATTGTAGGTGAATCGGTGTTTGGATAGTGTCGCATTAGATATGCAGGGTCAGTTGCGAGATGGTAAGAAACTAACAGTAGTGGGACGTGTGTGAGGCAACGATGTGTTTCGAGTAGGTGTAGTTCCGTTTCTCGTCCTGCGGGAATGGGAAAATATGTATGTGGTGAGCAGTCTCGAATGATCCATTTCCAACACCTAATACGTAAAAAATGGCTTTCAGCTGTTTAGGGTCAGGGTTGACACCCTGTCACAGATAACCCTTTGTTGACTTTATAAGTATCATACTAGAAGCTCTCGTGTCAGTATGATTGATGATATCTTGATCTTAATTCTATCTTTGCGCTTATGGGGAAATGGGCATCTTTATTACATACACAAATCAGAAAAAGTGAAAGCTTAGTGAGGAATTGGCTAGAGGAAGCATCCAGGGCAATAATAATCCACAAGCAGTCGAAAAGTCATTAACGGAATTGTGAAAACGGGACTAGAGGTATGATAGGATTGTGGCACTGTAATGTGGATCTGAAGATGGTGGTTTTTGACCAGTTCGTGACATTGATGTATCTTAAGCGCATCGAGTATCTATCTATAGAACGGGACTCGGGTAGGCTCCATGTTTTGTTGAAAATAGTGAGTGCGGAGGTAATGATTTACGGTGAGGATTTTACGCAGTGAACTAAAAACGCTCAAGTGGAGATGAAGATCATTGATTGATTGTGGTAAGTTGATGAAAGGAGGAAAGTGTGTACTGTACCGTACAGGAAGAAGGGTGAGAAGTGAGAGAGGACAGGAAGGAAGGAGAAATACGGGTGTCAATTTCTTTTTTCATTGCCTGCATGTCCATTGATTAGAGTGCGCACGGATACCATAGCGGCATACAGTTCAGCCATTGAACTGCTATTTCCAACATGTTTTATTCCGGTATTCTGAGTAATTCGCCTTGGAAAACCTGAATGTCGTTCACTGATACCAGTAGGCAGCCTGAGAATCTGTAGATCATGCTGTCTAAATAAGAATTTTGAAGAACCTGGCGGCTTTAGCCTAGGTTGCTTTAGTGTTTATCCTAGCAGTTGAGTATGCACCGCCTGGCAGACTTTGGCGGCCGTCTTTGGTTTCCACCGGACTGACCTAGGCATTATAAAACCATGGCTGCACTGGCCGGCCTGCCGACCTGCTGCTGTCGGGAATGGCAGCTTGGATCACTATTAGAGTAGAGATATTTGTTGATTCCCGTTGTGCTTTCCTTTAGTTTTTTATTTCTCCTCTTGGGATCCCACTTGGCTTGCTCCAGATGTTTCGTTGCTGCTAGGGGTAGGGGTTATGACATAAGGGAGAAAGCAATACCGGTATCTTATCAGTTGATTTATTAGATCCCCAGAGGCACGATTTCTAGTATCATAGTAATAGCACAGCATGGGCAAGAAGTCTAATAAAAGAAGACGAACATTATTATAATTATAGGTGAGAGAAGGAAAGAAAATTGACAGCCAAATAATAAATAAAAAGGAGGAAAGTATAGATTATTCGCCTTGGGCGACCACAGAACTCTCCACATTAATCTCTATTCCAGCTCATAGAGTACCCGAACACACCTTTGTATCTCGGTGCCTAACTTAGGGTGAGAGCTTTGTCAGCACCCGGCCTCCATGTTCAACAGAGCAATCACCAATGATAAGATAATAAAATGGTTGGAGAGCAAGGAAATATGAGAGAAATTAACTTAGAGAAGAAGGGATGATGAAGAAGGACACCACACTTCCGGGGGAAATTGAGTATCTTTGGGGATAGGTTTTGCCTGTCGAGCGCGAAGCGATGTGAGAACCGGAGAGGAGCCTTGAGGTGTTGAAAATGGTGTTGCTCGCCATACTTCCTTTTGATGGAGGTAGTTGCACGAGTCGTTGGGAATGTGTTGAACGGAGGAGATGTTGGAGTTGTATTGAGTTGTGTTGTCTATGGAGGTTGCTAGCTACGGTTCCCTCTAGTAGGGAAAACTCTGCTCTCTACATGTGATACACATATGTCTCTGCATATGCCCTAATCATCCGTGCTTGGCCTAGTAGAACATTCACCCATCCACACTTCTGTGTTCCTCCATACATGCCCGCGCTGCCTATCAGCCTGCAGTATCTCTGCTCCTATAGCAGTGCTCTACTACTGGGATAATAATACCATCACTCCCTCTAATCCCACGTAGTGGGCTAAAAAACAAAAAACTTTTCAACAAAAGAAGAAATCAAAAAAGTCTAGTCTCAGAACCAGGTCTGACGACTATAGGCTAGTCAAATACATGCCTAGCATGGCGACAAATAGCTCATGCTTTGTCTTATCCAATGCCTTCGTAAGCCCGTCTGCCACCATCTTGTGCGTCCTGAGATATCCTATCTCCGCCTCTTTTGGCTCTAGGATTTCCTTCAACCAGAAGTAATGTACTCCAACGTGCCTCGTAGACGCCAAAAAATTTGCCGTTCGTAAGGCTTGCGATACAGGCTTGGTTGTCATTATGTAGCTTGATGTTTGGGTACTCGTTCTTCTTGTAGTTGGCCGGGTATAGCTCAGTTTGGACTTTCTGTAGCCAGATCCCTTCCTCGGCCGCCCGAGCTGTAGAGTTAAACTCTGCATTCGCTTTAGACTTTGCTACAGTTTGCTGTTTTCAGGGTCCCTGATAGACTGATGCTCCATACAGGTCTATGATAACGAAACCGCTCATGGATTTCATTCCATCAATCTCCCCCACAAAGTCGGCATCAGAGTAGACTTTAAGTGCTAGGATGGTTGATTGCTCGCTCGATATTGCCTCTTTTCCTGCTCCCAATAGCAGACGATATCCTTTCGTCACTGGAACATATAGTAGTATTCTCTTCACTGCTTGCCAATGTAGGGGCAATGGATTGGCAGTGTAACATCCTACAAGCCCCACGGCCTACACGATGTCTGGTCTTGTGATTATAGCTACATACGTTAAACTCCCCACCGGCTCCTGGTAGGTCTGTATTTCGGTTCTCTCCTCCACTTCTCTCCTCAAGTGCAATTTAGTCTTAAGATCAAGTGGCGTCGAACACCCTTTGCAGTGGTCCATAGAGAATCTATGCTGGATTTTTGTCATGTAGGTTTGCTGGCTTAGAAACATTGTCAGTATTTCCCTATCACGCTCCACAAGCATACTGAGAAAAAACTTAATGTTTCCCAGGTCCTTTATCTGAAATCGCTCATGTATCTGCCTTTTCATGTCCACCACTTCCCCTTTCCTCCCGATGAGGAGAAGGTCATCCACCCATACGATAATAGTCACTCCGGTTTTAGAGATGTAGATACTAGCTTTGTACAGAGGGGGTTTCATCTTCATCCTCTTGACAAAATGTGACCCGAGGGTGTGGTACCAGTTGTGTCCAGCTTGTTTGAGTCAATATAAACTCCGCTTAAGCCTTACGACAATCTCCGAATCGGGTTTCCTTCTCTTCCCTCCTGGCTCTTCCATCTTCAGCTCTACCAGCCCATTTTTTGCAATAGTGAAATGCTTCGGTAGCTTCAAGTACAGTTCCTCCTGAATCTGACTCTCAAGAAATGCGGTCACCCTATCCAACTGTGTAATTTCCTTGTCTTTGGCTGCCACCTTAGACAGGACTACTCAAATCGCCGCGTATGTAACAATTCTAGCCTGTGAGATTATTATGCAATGGGTAACAACTTAACCTGTTCGTAATCTCCTCTCCTTTGATCCGATAGGCTATCTTATAACCTATCGTCTGAAGCCTTCTGATAGAACTTCTTTAAGTTCTGACAGAGCTTGGCCTTCGTCCAATATTATCTCGTATTCCCTCTTCTCTTAAGAGGAATATTGGTTCGTAACGTATAAAGTGTTCTTGAAGAATATAAAGTTATATTGCAATATCGTTCGTACAGAAAAGTACTTAGATGGTTGCATGAAGATCCTATATCTACGGCCCGTCGTGATCCTTTATATAGGCCTCTTCTCGCAATAACCCTGACCCTGGTGACTCATACCTATGAGTCACACGATCATGACTCATAATGAATCATACCCGAAATCCATCAGATGACCCATATGAGTCACTGCGCAACATTCCGTAAATCAAACATAAACCAATCATAAAACATAAAACAAGTCATGTGTGCAAAATGCATCACATGCGTGAAACTCGTGACTCATAATATGAGTCACGCGCAAAAGTCATTGCATCGTTATGACTCATAATCATGAGTCATGTAAAACCAACCAATCAAATCATAACAATGACACACAAGTGTGAGTCATGTGAGAGTCTATGAGTCAAACGACTACATAGTGTGAAAGAATAACATACCTATGACTAATAAGTATTAGTCATGTGAAACCTGCCTCGCTTAGTCACAATTTGTGACAGCGTATGAGATTGTAGGAGAGTACATATCACGGAAATCGATTCCAGGTTGTTGACGGAACCCATGCGCCACCAATCTAGCCTTGTAGCGGGTTACAGGTCCTACCTCCCCCAGCCTTTCCTGTAGAACCATGCGCGAACTAATCGGTCTAACTTCGGTCAGTAGGCCTCTGGGTTTGATCACACCCCATATTCCGTGGTTCTCCAGTGAGTTGAGTTCGGTGTTAATGGCTTTGATCCACTGATCTTTATTGGCACCTCTCAGCGCCTGCGCAATGTTGTTTGGTCGATTATTGACCATGAAGACAAGACCGGGTTCGAAGAATGGCTCATCATCTTCATGTTCCTCTTCATGTCGCTCTTCAGTCGCTGCTCCTGCTTGCACAATAGTATCGCTGGTGAACTTGGGTTCTCAATCATCACTACGCTTTCCTTTTCCGGCCTCATAGCTTTTGCTAATATGGCGTCCTTCCCAGTAGTTGCCAAGTCCAGTGCGTAGAGCTTTGATAGTTTTCTCATGCTTCTCTGCTGCTGTCATCGGGGGTTTCTTCTGATTGTGGATAACAGGTATCCCATACCCATCGGCAGGTCCTGCTTCCATGCTCGCCTCCCTCTCAAGTGCAAGACTTCTCCTCGCACACGACCGCTGTAATACATCCTGAAGTGCCTGTATGTCATCATCCGACTTCTCTCCCCCAGATGTGTTTCTGCTCGGCCCAGAATTACAGGAATCAGAATCCCGAGTGCTAGCCATTACACAACGAAACTTTGTTGCTTTGCTTCGTATTGTCGGTCCAGCGTCTTCCTCAGCATCGTTGGTAAATTGTAGGAAAGTTTCATCGCTGGTTTGCTGGAAGAACAGTTTATCTTTGTAGAATACGACATCTCATGACTTAATAAATACACATGTTTTCGGGTTATATAGACGATAGTGCTTTGTCATCATCGTATACCCAACAAACATTAGGTTCTCGGCTTTCGCGCTCCATTGCTTATCTGCTCGATTAGCGGTACTGAGCTTGGCTTACGCTGAACAACCCTATACAGGTAGGTGTTCCACGCTTGGTTGCTTCCCAAACCATAGTTCAAAGGGTCTGGCTTCCTTCTCATGTGTCACTTTTGTAAGTGAAATATTTTTCAGGTACACGCAGATCTGGATCGGTTCAGCCCGGTACGAATTTGGTACTCCAGCTTGCTTCAGTAGGGTGTTCGCCCGTCCCACAAGTACTCGCTTCCCATTCTTGGGAATCACATCCTCTTGTGGTGTGTATGACAGGGTAGTGTCGGCCTCGATTCGACACTTCTCCAGTTCCCTTAAAATTGCGCCTCCAGTAAACTCCCCGCTGCCATCGGTTCGCACGACTTTGATCACATATTGATTGCCCTTCTGCGAGTGTATCTTCTCCACATGCGCCTTGTAGTTCTTGAAACATTCGGCCGCTTCGCTCTTTTTCTTCAAGAAATACAAAGCCGTAAACCTTGTGTAATCATCGATCAGTAGCATGAAGTATAGGCTTCCACAAACCAACTTCTGCTTCATTGGTCCACACAGATCCGAATGAATGAGTTGCAGTGATGCCGTCGTCTTCTGCGTCGCCGCCCGAAGGGGCAACCTTGTAACAGGTACAGGTTACTAGTTTAGGTATGGATTTGTTTTATGTATTTGTTTTAGGATACGAGTTCAGGAGACTTGTATGCCTTGTTAGTTTGTTTTATGTTTTGTTTTAGGATACGAGCTCAGGAGACTCGTAAGCCTTGTTATTTGATACATGTATTGTTTTAGGATACGAACTCTGGAAGTTTGTAAGCCTTGTTTATTGTTGGATTGTTTTTGGGTTAGGTATCGTTTGATGCCTTAGGATTTGGATATGATTGATGCGAGATAGATTATCGCAAGTGTATTTAAAGAGCTGTATCTCTTCGGACTTAGAGAAATCAGACTTCGACAGACAGAGTTTTCAATATACTTGCTTGAACAGTTATCTTCTATTCCGTTCGATTGGAGAATCTTTGAGCTTCGCACTAGCCTACTGCACTTGGTCTTCGCTTAGTAGTTTCGATAAAGTAATAGAGTCTATTCAATTACTTGTTGGAGTCTCCGGTACTTGATCTCGTTTATACCACCGGTTTGGTTAGAGTAAATACCGATACCCCTTCGCAAGACCACTACCCCACGGGAAGCGGTTACAAACCTAGTTATCTTCTCGTCTAACCATGACTGACATCGATGATGGCCATTCACTGATTGCAGTATTGGCATCCCTGAAACTAGATGCTAGCTGCTCATTTCCAGTACTGCATCGGCGTACACGTGTCCGCAATGTGTAACGGGAGCACCCTATAGAGAGGTGAACTCTAAGGTTGCGACCGCACCAAATACTCAAAGTAGAAGATAAAGATGAGGTAAAATAATTCAGAAGAATCAACAGTAAAACTTAATATAGTTAAGCTCGAAGCTTCACTCAATTTAGTTCCCTCGAGGAAAAGTTGGTTGTCGAAGTAGAATGCCAAACGCTTAAACTTAAGTAGATATCAGATTTAAGCCTTTGACATTCACCACTACTTCCGACCCTTGTGCGAGCACCCTGTCCTGCTCAGGGTTCGTCCAAGGTCTGCCCTCCATCAGGATTTATCCTGCCGGAAGTGTCGGACCAACTCGGGTAGACTTAACTCCGTCAATAGGATACGAGTTTCTGCAATGCATCTCCAATACAACCGCAGGTGGAACAACTCTTCCTATCGAAGTCATACCAGTGGCTAACTGTTATGACAACAACCGGAATCAATACCTAGGTGGTGGACTCACTGGCCCAGTGGTAATATCGTCTATACAAGCTATGCAGTCCATCATTTAATCTACGCGACTATTCAATGTGATAAATTGTCATGCAAGCTCCCCCGGTGAGATGTAGCCGATGGTTGGCTAAGTGGGCGCTACCCATAGCCAGCCTCTCGGGACATACTCTACAGTGATAAGACTCATACCTCTAGAGTCCAATAACAACCCATAGTAATGCTACAAATCAAGGGGAGAAGGTCCGGGCTAGTTACTGAGGTATTTGTCTCGAAAGCACCCTGGCTTTCTGAGACTACCTTAGCACCACTAGGAAGACTACCCTACAACCCGTGGGCCACAATAGACTCCTAGATGCCCGAGAGACCATATATGAGTGACCTCCATTTTGGCGGTTACCCATACTCCCCTTATATATCCTGCGAACGACATTCAGTCTGACGGACGGCGACGACGTATACGGTGTTACGGCAGCTGCTCCAATAACCTCTTTTTTACTAGCCAACGAGCAACTACGCAGCCGTCTGCCTATGACGCGCCGTTCCAACGCTGGGGCCAGAGGGGGGTGTTAGCAAAACCCGCCCAAGTTCAATAGCATGTTCCGGCCACCCTTACGTAGGCGTGAGGCCTCCCCGTGCTGATGGGTGTGCGCCCACGAACATCTAATAGCCCATAGAATGTGAGGCAATCGACCTCTAAGTTCTAGGATGACTTTGCCGGTGAAGGTAGGGTAACTTGGACACCTCAGTAGGGTTACTGGGGTCCATGGGCATAATAACCAAATTCCCAAGGTAGGGTAACTTCGCCTTCTTGTGCCTTTAACCGCTCAGGAAGTCCTCCAGGCGACCACAGAAGTCGTCTCGGAGGTCCGTGTAACATTCCCATAATTCTCTTGACCTTATGCGAATGTCCTCCCGAAAGGTTACCCTGCCTAGTAGCGTACCTCAAGGCTACTCAACAGTTGCCTAGGCCTTATCCTAGGTTTACCAGCTATTTGTATGAAGTATACGAGACCATACCACCTCTGGTTACCTCTTGGTATACCATTTGGGCTAAGGTGATAGTGATTGTAGCTACCTATCGTAGGGTCGTTACACAATGTTTATGCCACAGTGTCAATTGGGAGTCGTCTGACCCACTCACTGTAAAAGCTTCCTCAAAAGGAACTTCTCTGTTGACCAAGGTGTACATACACTTCGCCTTAATCGCAATCGCGGATGGTAGCCCATCCCTGTATACTTCTGCTCCCTTATTGTGAAAGTAAATTTTCATACCTGGTGTCGCCAGTTGACTAACAGATATAAGGTTCGTGGTTCTTGCTCCCAGGACATAGAGGACATCGCATAACTGAAGTATTCCTTTTCCTCTCCGGGGTACCAATATAGGGATCCGAATATTTCCCACTCCAGCGGCTGGCACCAGTTGGCCCATGGCTGTTCTGATCTGCCGCTTATTCCCCTGTAGGGCGTTAAATTTCCCTTGGAGAAAAATATCCTGCCGACTTGTGATGTGATTCGTACAGACTGAATCCAAGACCCATGTTTGTTTGTACTATTCGGCGTAGCTGCTCAATGCTGCATCAATTTCGTTCTCTGTATTGTTCGCATTCGAATTATGAGAATCGGAATCTCGGGTGCTAGCCATTACACTACAAGACCTTGCTGTTCTCGTTTCTCTGGAGCGCCCGATGTCTTCTGTTAGCCAGATCTGCTCATTTATGATGCTTGCACGATCCATGTTTCCGCCTCTCGTATTTCCGCTCTTCCTCTTCCTATTCGCTCCCTTAGACCAACAGTCTCTTTCTCACTGTCCCTTGTTTCCATATTTATGGCAGTTGCCGGTAAACTTCTGTGATGTGGTAGCGTCCCTGGTGCGAGTTGTTGTCTTTCCACTTTCGCCGTTGGGCGGCTTCCATTTGGTGTTCTTGCCTGACACAAATAAACCCTAGCTCGGTTCGATCAACTTCTCTCTCTGGAATTGAACTTCGTAGGCGGCGAGTAGTGATTCAGGTATAATATAGTCAGAATTTGTAACAGTCAAGGAAAATTGCGCTTTTGTAATCATCGTCCAAGTTTTCCATTCGGCAGTTTATGGTACTCCATTAAAGAGGTGGCAGGCCATCTGCGAGTGTGTAGGTTGTTGACCGCAGATGATCAACTTAGCCTTGATCTCTTTTAACTTATTGATAAGTGCACAGACGGTTCCGCAGTCTCTAGTTGGCACTCATATATTTCTATTTGAAGATGGTTCACATCATATTTGGTTTCCATCTTGTAGGTTCTTCTAATATTCTCCCAGATCGTCTGAGATGATTCCCACAATGTACCGTAATAGTTGACGGCTATCGCATCCATTATCCCAAGACGCAGGATTCCAATCGCTTTTTGAATCTAGTTTCGCTGCGCCAGATACTTCTCCTCTTGCGTTTTGTAGTCGGTGTCCTCCGCTTCATGTGCCAGAATAAAGCTCTCCGCTCCAGGCGTCAGGTCCCAGAGACCTTTGCGAAGTAGGCAATCAGTCATCCGCTCAGCACATATCCAATAGTTCATCTCAGCTAATCTTTCTATTACCGTACCCATCGTGCCCAATAGTTGACCACTGTGTTCACTCATTGCGGCAGGGTTTATCTTTTTGACAGCTTCGAAACACTTTCGGTTTGATAGAATTCAGGTATTTCCCTTAATAGCCCTCAGTTCTTTTTCTGATGCGCCAGGCTCATAACCTGATGGAGGTAGTTGCACGATTCGTTGGGAATGTGTTGAACAGAGGAGATGTTGGAGTTGTATTGAGTTGCATTGTCTATGGAGGTTGCTAGCTACGGTTCCCTCTAGTAGGGAAAACTCTGCTCTCTACATGTGATACCCATATGTCTCCGCATATGCCCTAATCATCTGTGCTTGCCCTAGTAGAACGTCCACCTATCCACACTTCTGTGTTCCTCCATACATGCCCACGCTGCCTATCAGCCTGCGGTATCTCTGCTCCTATAGCAGTGCTCTACTACTGGGATAATAATACCCTCACCTTTGTTGTTTAGTTAGCTTCCGGGAGCGCACTTGTTTGTGACTTCGGATATCCGATGAGGAACCGGGCATATGGGTCAGGCTTCGGGCATAGGTTTGCTATCGGATATGCGCTGAGGATCCAGGCATAGGTTTGTCTTTGGATGTGCGCTGGGGATCCGGGCATGAGTTTGTCTCCGGAGACTCGCTTTGACTTCGCATACGGCTCGGTTTATGGCATTCGCTTTGGCTTTAGGTCTACGGTTAGGCTTCGGGGGTTTGATTGGACGTTCGGGAAAGCATTGCGAATGCAGGAATGCGCGATAGTTTTGGGATCATACAGCTTTCGGGAGAGTTGAGAGAAAGGCGGAAGCACTATAAGGTTAGCTGGAAAGGGCTGGAAGCCTAGTGGAGGAAAAGCATATGTTTTCCTTTTAGTTAGTTGGGAGTGCTCACAGGGGAAGGAGACTCACCTGGATATGATATCTTTGGTGTTAATATATGCTCCTGTCTGCGCCAGTTAGTGAGTTAGAGCACCGAGCAGAGAGCACTGTAGAGTTGTTGAGCGTGAGCCTGTGGTTTATTAGTGAAAAAAGACTTTTTCCCCGCACTCGACTGTGCGATCGTTTTCGTTGTGAGTTGCTTGGCATTCGTTTCGTTTCACCGCTCGTCACTTGTCTTGCTACTGATATCGTATCTGTTGAAGTTTAATATGAGGTAGACCAGGAGGGTTGGGTGGGGGGTTCTCTGGGATTCCAGCGATATGTACCGTACCGCTGCGGGAGGGAGAAGGCCGGGTGCAGAGGGTAGCCCTTGAATTGTTGTTTCTCGACAGGGCGCGGCTGTTTTGGTGGTGGGATTAATGGTGCCGAGGTTGTGGCTAGGCGCCACAACCCAGCCTCAAGGCCAGGGGCACTCTAGGGAGCAACTACCCAACTCACGAGTTGCCCTGCGGCTCTAGGCTTAAAATACATTATTGCTCGGAAAAACTGTTCCTTGGCACAACAGACGCGACAAGCCCGCAGGGCAAGAAAAAGAGCAGGGCGAGCAGAGCGCAAGCCGTTACCTGACAAAATAAAGGTAAAGGCAAAATAGAAAAGTGTTGTCCAAGCCAGTAAAAAGAAATATTCAAGCTAATGATCGCGGGTATTAAGTGAGTAGCAAGGTGGCAGAAATTGAGGTAGATTGGTCAATGCTACAGACTCCTAATGTTATGTGGAGCCAGAGAGTTATGTTGAGCCGCAAAGTATTACCATATGTCGAGCTGTTGGGCACTCTTTAGAGTGCCCCTAGTGGATCCTGTCTGATCTTTGGATTTATGTAGTACTCGTAGGGTCACTCCTAATCTCGTTTAGAAGAATCAAGAATCCACAAACCCGCCTATCTACTCACACTCCACATCCCTCGCTTAGCGTTCGATCCAAACTCTTGGTACTTGCATTTCAATAAAGAATGAAGGTTGTGCCTATTGGGTTCTACTTTTGAACAGCCAGATTATTACTATTAGCACTGACGTCGATACCGATTATTGCAATGGCTAAGCGCCCCGGGGTCTTCTTCACTGATAGGTGGCCAGTGTTGACGCCGACTCGAATAGGCAAGACACACGCTAGGCACTAGCTTAGTGTGCTTCCCCGGATGGTCGTGCACACATCTTAGATGGTAGAAGCAAGCAAACTCTACAGTCACTCATGGGGTCGTGACGAATATCAGGAGGTGACGAACAGGGGTATTTGGCAACAAAAAATCGAATTCGTCAAAGTAGGGTAACAAAAAAATACTTGCGACTGATCCCTGTTCGTCACCTCCTGATATTCGTCAAGACCCCATGAAAGACTGTAGATGGCACGCAATTTCCCTATTTGATCAGCATTGTCATAGAGGCAGCAGTCCGAGCAGGGGGTGGTCGAAGCTGTCGCACCCGAACGCAATCACGTGGGAACTTAGGCTGAAGAAATATTTACCGTACTACCAGTAAGAGATCGTAGTCGCCTCTCCTCATACTGTAAGGCACAGTATTGTCCATAGTCCGTTTATTTTATCTCAACAGAAGGTTGGGCTCGAAGTGTTTTCCCTTGGTAGAGCAGAGAAGGGGAATTCTAACTTCGTCGCATATCCCTTCCTCAATCCGAGCCCTAGTGGTACCCGAGCATCGCACCGTGCGCTGCTTAGGTTGAGTGATCATCACTGGGTTTCGGTTGTAGGAGTATGTATTTTTGATTTTCTTCAGAGATGTGGGTTGAGTTCCGGTGAGTAGGCTGTGAAGTGCTTAGAGCTGATAGTGCGAGGATGGATGAGGAGGAGGGTTGTAGAGAGAAACTAATGGGATTCTCCCAGTATATGGTTGACCTCTGGGTTTGGTAATTTACCAGTATGATACATTATATAAAAAATAAAGAAGGTTACCTCGCTTCTTCCCTGGGCAATTTAAGGAAGTATCTGTGATTACAAACTCATATCGGTATTCTGGCCAGGCTGCGGGATTGAAATACTAAAGCTTGGGGGCAACCTACAAGGCTCGTCATTAGGTCATGTGGAAATCCCAGGGATAAGTACTCGGGGGGTATATTAAAAATCGGAAACTACCCGTGCCGAATCAGGGCCGAAGAGATCTGGCGATCACAATGTCTGGAAAGAGAGACAGTGCTATGGGACATCTTAAAACTATACTTGTTGCACCATGTGATGAGCAAAGCACAGTCCCCTCATGGTCATATTTCCCCAAGACCAGATTTCTGATTCCTTGAGATGGAAACACCATTCCTTGAGGAGGGATCATCGTTCCTTATTATCCACCCATCATAGATTTATTTTTACTTTTTCATCATACTGGTTTATCAAGAGCTGATCCCTGCTACTTTCCAAGTTTTCGTGAGTTTTGGTTGCTAAGTTATCGAAGCAGGGATACCCCCCTTTCCGGTATTTCATGACCCCCCCGAGTACTACCGGTATACGGTACTCGAGTAACTAGGAAAAATGAGCTTTTCACAATCGTAAAAAAGATCCAGGGAAAAAAACAAAACAAAAGTTTCACCTCACGGGAGTGCTTGAGACATTCTAGGAAGGGATTTGGACGGCCGGGAGCCCTGTCAAGTGAGTCATGTGTGAGGTTCCGCCGCCGGAGAATGGGCGGGGGTGAGCAAGGGGGAAACACCAGCCACTGAACTTACTCGGACGTAAATTAAAGATGCGGGAAGAGTGACTTTCATATCTATTGTTGCAACCATACATTTTGTTTGTCACTTTTTCAGGATCTTTAATCTGCGCCCGAGTAGGTGCATTCTGGGTGAAAAATCACGGGCAGCACCGATACAGGCAACCAGTGGTTATAATACGGTATCACCATGGGCTTGAGCTACGGGTACAGTAGGGGGTTACCCTCCAATTTATGACCTGCTGAGTTGAGGGGCTCCCTGACTTCCTTCCCTCTACTCGCGCGGCCGAGTTGCTCTTGGACACCCACATAGAGTAGTCATCGCCGGACCAATAAGTGGACAATCCGATGGTAGCAAGTGGCGTGATGCAATTTGCTATACCGTAGAAATTATGTGGCTATGTAATGATCCCCTTCTCATCGATAAGCAATGTGGTACCCTCAGTTGTTTTGTAGCGTATATGATTATTAATGATGTTGCCCCGGATGAGCTTGC
>Ga0307509_10007794_pt1 | contig 13869 bp, 8 predicted proteins | sample 10_EM_MG_FD_202245 | JGI IMG/M metagenome (GOLD analysis project Ga0307509, IMG submission 202245) | Populus trichocarpa ectomycorrhiza microbial communities from riparian zone in the Pacific Northwest, United States - 10_EM | ecosystem: Host-associated > Plants > Roots > Unclassified | place...
AGCGAATTGGGCATAGTGGTTACCCAATTCACCTCCTCATCCCTGTTAGTCGAACATCCCCTGCTAGTAAAATATTCAAAACTTAGGCGCTGTACCTTCGTAGTTCGCTCTACCCTCTCTAGCTAAGGACAAGCCAGGAGATATATCTCTCTGTCTAACTAATAATAACCGAGCACTCCCGAAACTCAATGGACTCTGGGGAAACGCATGCGGCTAAGGGAACCTAATCTCCAGCAATCTAGAACCATCCTGATATCCCATGATCCTCCGTGATCTCTAAAGTCTCTGCCCGAACAATGCGCATACTCCCGCATGCCTAGTGGCATAGGGTATGAAAGAAACCATGAAACAAATACCCTATGCCTACTGTCATAAGGTGTGAAAACCACAACCCACTGCTAGGTGCCAACCCGCCGGAAACCACAAAGCCGCATGCCCTATACCCGTTTATCTCCTAGCCGCATATACCCGCATATGATACCCAAGCGTGGTGTTGGCGCCTAACCCAAAAAGTGAGGCTGTAAAGTAGCATTTCTTGGCGATAAAATTATCACTCGGTGAGGGGGATTTTTTCCCCATCGTGATCTTATCGATCAGCCAGCTCAGCGAGATGCTTATCCGGACTGCATTAGCCAAACAGATCCCGAGTGAGCGATGGTGACTTTGCGCACTCCTCCGGTTGGCGATGCACACTGAAAGGTCTGAGAGCTATTGGTACTTGAGCGCTTTGCGATGTGTAGGTATACGTTGTTGCCTATTAAGCATAGCACTGTGCAGGATTCGTCGCACCTCTTAAGTGCTGCGTTTTCGGCTCGGGCGAATGTCCCCCAACCGAGTTGCGCTCTGCTGTTGGGGCGGGTCGGTTAAGTTGTTCGATGGCTAGTAATCGGTATAGATGGTGGGCCTAGGCTCGGGGCGCGGAGGAGGCGGTGAAACCAGCAAGCCATGAGGTTAGTAGACCATTAGCTTTTATGTAGAGAATTGTCCTGGTTGTGTTTATTTGGGTACCAACTGCATTGAACATTTCATGAAACTTTGTTTGGCTATACGAAGTACTAGGCCCGCAACTATAAGAGGGGTAAGCTTAGGTGGATACTTCGGTAATCGGGAATACCGGCTTCGGCCTTGCCCCCGAAGTGCACTCTGCCCATCAACCAACAGCTTGTCCGGGGCCTCCCACGATGGGCACTAATGCCTAGCAATGAGTTCAGAGGCAAAAAGTGGGGGTTTTTCACGAAATCCCTAAAAGGGTGACGGAAACGAAGCCAAGATATATATAGAGATGAATGAATAATAAGTTCTCTTGAGAAATCGTAGCGTAGACTTACACCTCCGGCTGGAATTCTAGCGAATCGAGTGACACCGTGAGCAATTGATGCCAGGATAGATAGAGGGGAGGGTTTGGTTATATCCCAGCGGATAGCAGGAGGACAGAGGAACCAAAAGAAGGTCTGTACGAGATATATTTATATAAGCTCACGGCACGAGAAGCCGTGGACGCACCCTCAATAATATTATCATAAATTTATCCTAGGTGTGCCGATCTACTTGAGTGGACCCTGAGGGAGCAATGTGTGGATGCAAGCAACACGACTCGCGTACTGCAGATTACATAATGTGTACCCGGGTAAGATTGAAAAATCAGAAAAAAAGATTAGTAGGATCCTGAAGGGTAACTTAGTGAGTAGATAGTTGTTACGAGTACAGATGGAAAATGGTGACCGCTGGTGGGCGTGAACAACTTGGAGTGGATACCAAACACGTTACCTCACCAATAACAAGATGGCGTATCCCAAGCCAATAATTGGACCCAGCATAAATTGTCCTTATAGGGATTACTTAAAGCTCCGGGAAGCTGTTCAGAGTCCCTAAAATCTCTGTTTTGGAGAAACATGAATACCAATGCAACTGGTTTGGGTTTTTCTAATTTTTGCGAGTCTGTCTTTCCACAAAGTTAACTGTTGATTGGCATAAATCCTGGTTTTGCCACCATAAATGTTGTAATCTCTCCATCCCTGCCCAGGCGGATCCACCAAGTGTCCCGAGTTGGTTAGAATATGGAGCTGCTGTTTCGCTTTTTAAACCTTGTCAGATCCCCACGTGCACAGCTCTTATTATTTGTCACTTCGCGGAATGCGATAATCTTCGCATCCGCTCACTCGGAAGAATTCCGCTGAGATTTCGCCTGGTGTTCCCCCATACTCTACGCATCGCTGTAGTTGTCCCGGGCGCTGCTGTACGATAGCCTTCCTAGGCTGGCTGACCGGATAGTGAAGGAACAAAAACGGGGGGAACTTGAAGGGCGCCGGCTTTTATATTTATAAGGGCTTTGAGGCTATGCAAGTAGAGGGCGGGAGGTCCCAAGGAACTCATTGCATTCCGGAGGGCTAGAAATTGCAAGAGCTGAGCAAATACTAATAATTTATGGTAGCTAGTGTTCTTACACAGGTGTGGCCGTATATAGTTGTTGATAACTTGAACCTCCTCAAGAATCCTTGTACTATCGCAAACTACGCTCAGCTATCCAAAAACACCTTTTGCCGTCTAACTATCGTACAGTGGGGGGGGGGGGGAATGATGGAAAAGAAGACAGGAATCTATACAAGAAAGAGGCGACATGCGGGCAAGAATTTACAGATATAAAAAGTTAAATATTACAAGGTGAAATCTGCAAACTATAAACTCGACCTTCCCATAACAATAGAAACTCCCCTCTTCACAAGTCAATCTCTATGGAACTTTTGTAGACAGGAGGTCATGAATCCTCGTCTAAACAGGAAAAAGAGTTTCTAAAAAGGGACAGGAGAGCATGACAGAGATGTGCATCCTACTTGGGGGGATTTTGCCGATCGACGGGGGTGATGTCCAAGGCGCTCACCATGAGTAACATGCTCCGAAAGGGAAGGGGCGGGCACTTGGAGGAGGAGGTGCTTCCTAGGCCTTAAATGGTACTGGGGGCTGCCGCTTTGCGAGACTGTAGCAGGGCTACCACTCTCTCATGTCCTCTCCGAGCGGCATACCGGAGCGGTGTTTGGCCGTTGTTATCTGGCTTGTCGGGACTGACTTCCTCTCGCTCGAGTAGTATTTCAACCACTTCCTCATATCCGCCCTGAGCGGCAAACGAGAGCGGTGTTCGGCCTCCATTATCTGGCTTGTCGGGGCCGACCTCTTCCCGCCCGAGTAGTATTTTCACCACTCCCTCACGTCCATTCCGAGCGGCATCCGAGAGCGCTGTTTGGCCCCATCTATCTGGCCTGTCGGGGGTGACGTCTTCTCGTTCGAGTAGTATTTCCACTACTCCCTCATGCCCATTCCAAGCGGCAAACGAGAGCGGTGTTCGGCCTTCATTATCTGGCTTGTCAGGATTGACCTCTTCCCGCCTAAGTAGTATTTTCACCACTCCCTCATGTCCATTCCGAGCGGCAAACGAGAGCGGTGTTCGGCCTTCATTATCTGGCTTGTCAGGATTGACCTCTTCCCGCCTAAGTAGTATTTTCACCACTCCCTCATGTCCATTCCGAGCGGCATCCGAGAGCGCTGTTTGGCCCCATCTATCTGGCCTGTCGGGGTCGACCTCTTCTCGCTCGAGTAGTATTTTCACCACTCCCTCATGTCCATACCGGGCGGCAAACGAGAGCGGTGTCCGGCCGTCATCATCTGGCTTGTCAGGATTGACCTCTTCCCGCCTAAGTAGTATTTTCACCACTCCCTCATGTCCATTCCGAGCGGCAAACGAGAGCGCTGTTTGGCCCCATCTATTTGGCCTGTCGGGGGTGACGTCTTCTCGTTCGAGCAGTATTTTCACCACTTCTTCATGTCCACCCCAAGCGGCAAACGAGAGCGGTGTCCGGCCGTCATCATCTGGCTTGTCAGGGTTGACCTCTTCCCGCCTAAGTAGTATTTTCACCACTCCCTCATGTCCATACTGAGCGGCAAACGAGAGCGGTGTTCGGCCGCCATTATCTGGCTTGTCAGGGTTGACATCTTCCCGCTCGAGGAGTATTTTCACCACTCCCTCATGTCCATTCCGAGCGGCAAACGAGAGCGGTGTTTGGTCGTCATTATCTGGCTTGTCAGGGTTGACCTCTTCCCGCCTAAGTAGTATTTTCACCACTCCCTCATGTCCATTCCGAGCGGCAAACGAGAGCGGGGTTTGGCCGTCATTATCTGGCTTGTCGGGATTGACCTCTTCTCGCTCGAGTAGTATTTTCACCGCTTCTTCATGTCCATTACGAGCAGCCCATGCAAGCGGTCCACTACCTGAAAAATCTTCTTCGTTGATGCCGTAGCATTCCATCTCCACTAAACCGGCTACAACCTCAACAATTCCGAAGAGCGATGCGCAGTGTAGTCCACTGAACGGAGAGAGAGTATTAAAATACCAAAGAGGGAAATTTTCTACTTGCGCTAAAAGTAATTTTGTCGATATCTGGCCATAAGGCGCCTTTAGTAACTCCAGTGCAAGTGACCTCGCATAGTCCGAGAGATCCCTTTTCGCATGAACCCCCCAGTATACTGAGCAATATTCTAGAAAGGGCGCGTTCTGAATGTCAGGAGAAGGAACAGTCCAAATGTCTTGGACTTGTTTGGAATTTAGATATGTCAGACAGATTTCGGCTATCGCCGAGTGAGGTCCACTGAATATATCGCGATGAGTGGAAAGATACTCCTGAAGAGTAAAGTGGATCAATCGCACAGTTGATGCTTCCTTATCCACAGTGATAAGACCTTGACAGCAGCTCACCAATGTCGACATCGAAGGGATGTTGCTGGCATCGAAATCCATGGAACCTAGCTGGACCGCTAGGGCGTGGCAGAGCTCATCCGCCCGCAGCGGCCGTTCCGCATGACTGATCCACATCAACGCTGCCATCCCAAGCCTCGATCTGTCCCCATCTTGCGCTTTTATCCGCTCGATCGTCGCTCCATAAACATCTCCTAACTCCAATCCACCAGTCATTTTGCTTAGCTTTTCTCGTCTTCGGAAGATTGTTGATTCGTGTAATATTGCATCGATATTTAATGAAACTAGTAGAAACCTAGATGCATATCTATTAGCGGATTGTGTGTGACGGGATTCCTAGTGCTATTGCCTATGCGTACATTTCTGACATATTTTCGGGAATTTTCTCTAGAATGTCTGCTTCTAGACTCTCATCCATGGCGTCTGGAGTTTCATCCTCGTCTAGTTTAAGACGAAGGTATTCGGTGATATCATCTTTGCTGGGGCATACAGAGACACTTATCACTCGTCCGGCAAGACGCTTTTCGATCTCAGCCCGAACATGAGGCCTTCCGATGATGAATATTCGTATGCGTGGGGATGTTTCGAGGATTTGTTTTAGCGAATTAAGGAGCTTGACTCGATGTGTCGTTGCACACTCGTCCAAAGCGTCTATGCATACAAATGTGGGAAGTGAGGATGTGACGGTCTGCAGCATCTTCACTATATCCGGTAGTCGCGGTTCTCGTCCACCAAAGACGTTTTTCTGTTCTTGGAAGGCTCGTGATATTTCCTCTGGAACCTTCTCCATTCCACCGACGACCTGCCTCAGCAAGGAGCCCAGAATACTGACCACTGATTGCTCCTTTCGCGCTGCGAAATCCAAGTAGAAGCACGTAACTGCTGTGTTTCGTCCTCTAGCCTGGTCGCCTAACCTGTCCGCTACCAGCGAACTGAAATCGTGGTCATCCTATTAGCACTGGGTCTCTTTCTTCTGTTCTCGAGAACGATTCGCATTACCTGATAAATGATTTGCCGACCCCCGGGCCTCCATAGCAAAACAACACTGCCTTATCATCTTCCTCACTCCGTTCATACCAGGTTCTGAATTCTTTAGTTTGCAAAAGCCATTCTCCCACATTGTCGATGCGGCGTCCTTGGATGTCCCGATGGCGTAGCCTCGGGTCTAGGGGCGATAACCAGGTCAGGAGTTGAGACCGATCGTCGGAAACAACATAATTATTCTGTACGTTAAATGAGTTCGTATTATGGGAGAGGCTATTATTGATGTTATACTGAGACATATTCTGCTCTTTGCTGCTTGCACGGTTATAGACGGGGAGTTGTTGGGTACGGTCGGTTGGTGAATTCTTGGGAGCTGGGGGAAGGCGGGGCTTTGATAAGGAAAAGCGGGGGTCTTCTGGCGTTAAAGCAGCGTTGTTGATGCCACTTCATGGATCACCGAAGAAAAGTGTCGCACCACACAAACGATCTACAAAAACTCCCCAAGCGCTGGAGGTAGAGAAATACCAACCAGGTCTATGCATTATGGCGCCCTGGGAAAAAACCCTTGGTGGAAGTCACAAACGCCACCGCCAGTGATAATATCGTGGGTTTCAATTCCTGATATCGAAAGCTTTCCCGCTCTATTGATAGAACCTCTCACTTCATATACAGTACACTACTGTTCACTTAATTCTCATACTTAACGTGTGCCCGTGGCAGTGTTATGGCCTGTGGAAATGTACCATCCTCAACGATCTTCGGTTGCATGGTACATTTTTACAAGCAACAACACTGCCACAGTTACATGTTGGGGTATGAGAATTAAGTTAACAGTAGTGAAAATCACCACACCGGCATCATCATCGCCCACCCCAAGGGAAGGTGGGTCTTTTGAAACTAAAAACTCTATCGCAAGTAGTGTTTACCAATGGGCAGGCTGGGCTGGAAGTTCCAATCATATCTTGGGTACTATCACTTTGGATGGCCGGAGCCCAACCTGGATCTGGCTTGAACACGGTATGCAAATGCGTTAATAAAATATCACTTGGTGTGAAGCAATAGTCGTTTGGTACTTGTAACTAGACTGGTCAAAACACACCAAAAATTGCAGGTTCCCGTGCTATCATTACCCAACCACCATAGCTAGAAACAACTTGGAAAGAATTCAAAAAATAATCTCCTATCATACTAATAAATAAATCTTAAATCTACCTCACAACCCGAATCCACGGTCCTAGTGATCAGTTCGCCTACTATCGCATCGGAACCCATTTTCAGTCACAAAGAGAGGAGGAAAAGGATGGAAAAATGGGAAAGTAAGGATATTTGATTCGAGAGTCAAGATAAAAGGCGAGGAAAACAAATCAACTTTCTCCCAAACCGAACCGAACTGAAAAGACACAAACCAGCTTAGCTAGACCACCGATATCTCACTCCCACACGCCCCGTCACTCCTGGCGGTCCCCAGACTCGAACATCTTATGTCCCTGGATCCTGGTTTTCACAATCTTCGCCATGCAACGCCCCACCAGCACACTCTCTGAGACTCAGCGCATAAATGAGGTCATTCCAAGTGTGGTGTTGGCGCCTAATCCAAGGAGTGAGGCTGTAAAGTAGCATTTCTTGGCAACAAAATTACCACTCGGTGAGGGGGATTTTTTTTCCCCATCGCGATCTTTTCTTATCGATCAGCCAGCTCAGCGAGATGCTTATCCGGACTGCATTAGCTAAGCAGATCTCGAGTGAGCGATGCTGACTTTGCGCACTCTTCCGGTTAGCGATGCACACTGAAAGGTCTGAGAGCTATTGGTACTCGAGCGCTTTGCGATGTGCAGGTACTCGAGTATTCGCTGTTGCCTATTATGCGTACTGGGCAGGATTCGTGCAGGATTCGTCGCATCTGTTAAGTGCTGCGTTTTTGGCTCGGGCGAACATCCCCCAACCGAGTTGCGCTCTGCTGTCGGGGCGGGTCGGTTAAATTGATGGTTAGTAATCGATACTCGAGTACAGGTAGTGGGCCTAGGCCCAAGGACGTGAAGGTGACAGGAAAACTAGTAAGCCATGAGATTAGTAGACCATTGGTTTTTATGTAGAGAATTGTTTGGGTACCAACTGCATTGAACGTTTCATGAAGCTTTGTTTGGGTATCCGAAGTCATAGACCCGAAAATACAAGAGGGGTAAGCTTAGGTGGGTACTTCGGCAATCGTCTCCGGCCTTGCCCCCGAAATACACCGTATGATACGGTACCTACCAACGAAAATCTTGCCCGAGCCGTCAACCACGATGCGTCTGAATACCTAGCGATCGACTCTAGCAATGAATTCAGAGGCAAACAAAACAGTAGGGTATTTTTCCGTGAAATCCCTGGGAAGGCGACAGAAACGAAGCTAAGGTATATATAGAAATGAATAAATGAATAAGTTCTCCTGAGCAATCACAGGGTAGACTTACACCTCTTACTGGAATTCGAGTGAATCGAGTGATACCCCATGAGCACATGATGCCAAGGTGGAGAGTGGAGAGGGTCTGGTTACATCGCGGGCCATAGCATGAGAAAAGAAGGTCTGCACGAGATATATTTATATAATCTCACGGCATGAGAAGCCGTGGGCGCGCCTTCAATAATATTATCATAAATTTATCCTATAATAGGTGTACTTGTACCAATCTACGTGAGCGGGCCCTAAAAGAACTATGTGTGGATGCAAGCAAGCAGGACGCGCATACTTCAGATTACGTAATGTGTGACCGGGTGAGGATGAAAAAATCTGAAGGGAAAGATTAGCAACATCCTGAGGGGTAGTGAGTGGGTAGTTGGTGCGGATCCCTTCGTTCGTATTCACGGAAGGAAGCTAGTGCTGCACTTAACTCGGGGGTTGGCTATGAGAAGAATGGTCACTGACTTCTGGTACACACGAACGACTTGGGGTGGATATTATGCCAAATACACTACCTCACCGATAACAAGATACCCCAAGGCAATAATCAAAAATTGGAACCTAGAGCAAATTGACCTTGTAGGGGATTACTTAAAGCTCCCGGAAACCCTTCAAAATCCCTAGAAGTTGTCTTTCACTAAAGCGACTGATTTGGGTTTTTATAATTTCTACAACTCTGTCTTTCTCTCCCCAAAGTTTATGAGTTGATGGGTATAAATCCGTGTTTTGCTACTATAACTATTCCGATCTCTCCATCCCAAGTAGATCCATCAAGCTGCCCGAGTTAGTTAGGATACGGAATAGCTGTTACGCTTCTCAAGCCTTGTCGGATCTGCTCCGGTGCTTATTATTTGTCACGTTGCTGAATGCGGTGATCTTCACATCCGCTCACTCGGAAAGATTCAGCTGAGATTTGACCTGGTGTTCCCCCATAATCTGCGCATCTCTTTAGTTATACCGGGGTTGCTGTGCGATGGACGGCTTGCTAAGCTGGCTGACCGGATAGTGAAGGAACTAAGATAAGAGAAAGGGCAATGGCTTTTATATTTGTAGGGGTTTAGGGGCTACGTAAGCGGAGAACCGGATGTCCGGAAGATCCCATCGTATCCCAGAAGGCTAGAAATTGCAAGAGCTGGGCAAATACTAATAATTTATGGTAATTAGTGTTCTCGCACAGGTGTGGTCGTATATAGTCGTTGATAACTTGAACCTCCTCAGGAATCCCTGCACTATCGCACACCACATTTCTCTATCTAAAAACACCGTATGCAGTCTAACTATCGTCAGGTGGGGGGGGGATGAAGGAAAGAAGACAGGAATCTATACAAAAAAGAGAAGACATGCGGGCGGGAGTTTACGGATGTGAGAAGTTAAATATTACAATGTGAAATCTGCAAGCTATAAGCCCAACCTTCCCATAACAATAGAACCCCCCCCAACGAGCCAATTTCTATGGAACTTTGTAAAAGGAAGCTCATGAATCTTCACCAGAACAGGAAAAAGAAATTGCTAGAAAGGTGCAGGAGGGCATGACACATATGCGCATCCCACTTGGGGGGATTTCGCTGATCGACGGGGTGTGATTTCAAAGTCGCTCACCATGAGTAACATGCTCCGAAAGGGAAGGGACGGGCACTTGGACGAGGAGGTGCATCCTAGGCCCTAAATCGTACTGGGAGTTACCGCTTTGCGAGACTGTAGCAGGGCTACCACTCTCTCACGTCTTCTCTGAACGGCATACGAGAGCGGTGTTAGGCCCCATCTATCTGGCTTGTCGGGGGTGACCTCTTCTCGCTCGAGTAGTATTTTCACCACCTCTTCATGTCCGTTCTCAGCGGCAAAAGAGAGAGCTGTTTGGCCTTCATTATCTGGCTTGTCGGGATTGACCTCTTCCCGCCCGAGTAGTATTTTCACCACTCCTGCATGTCCATCCCAAGCGGCGGACGAGAGCGGTGTTCGGCCGTTATTATTTGGCTTGTCGGGATTGACCTCTTCTCGCTCGAGTAGTATTTTCACCACTTCTTCATGTCCACCCCAAGCGGCATACGAGAGCGGTGTTCGGCCGTCATTATCTGGTTTGTCGGGGCTGACCTCTTCTCGCTCGAGTAGTGTTTTCACCACTTCTTCATGTCCGTTCTCAGCGGCAAACGAGAGAGGTGTTCGGCCGCCATTATCTGGCTTGTCGGGATTGACCTCTTCCCGCCCGAGTAGTATTTTCACCACTCCTGCATGTCCATCCCAAGCGGCGAACGAGAGCGGTGTTCGGCCGTCATCATGCGGCTTGTCGGGGCTGACCTCTTCTCGCTCGAGTAGTATTTTCACCACCTCTTCATGTCCGTTCTCAGCGGCAAAAGAGAGAGGTGTTTGGCCTTCATTATCTGGCTTGTCGGGATTGACCTCTTCCCGCCCGAGTAGTATTCTCACCACTCCCCCATGTCCCTTCCGAGCGGCATCCGAGAGCGGTGTTTGGCCCCAAATATCTGGCCTGTCGGAGGTGACCTCTTCTCGTTCGAGTAGTACTTCCACTACTCCCTCATGTCCATTCCAAGCGGCAAACGAGAGCGGTGTTCGGCCGTCATTATTTGGCTTGTCGGGATTGACCTCTTCTCGCTCGAGTAGTATTTTCACCACTTCTCCATGTCCATCCCAAGCGGCATACGAGAGCGGTGTTCGGCCGTCATTATCTGGCTTGGCGGGATTAACCTCTTCTCGCCCGAGTAGTATTTTCACCACTCCCTCACGTCCATCCTCAGCGGCAAACGAGAGCGGTGTCCGGCCGTCATTATCTGGCTTGTCGGGGTTGACCCCTTCCCGCCTGAGTAGTATTTTCACCACTTCCTCATGTCCATTACGAGCAGCCCATGCAAGCGGTCCACCACCCGAAAAATCTTCTTCGTCGATATCATAACATCCCATGTCTATCAAACCAACTACAACCTCAACAATTCCGAAAAACGATGCGCAGTGTAGTCCACTGAACGGAGAGAGTGTGTAAAAATGCCAAAGAGGGAAATTTTCTACTTGTGATAAAAGTAATTTTGTCGATACCTGGCCATAAGGCCCCTTTAGTAAATTTAGTGCAAGTGACCTCGCGCAGTCCGAGAGGTCCCTTTTCGCATGAACCCCCCAGTATACCGAACAATATTCTAGAAATGGGGCGTTCTGAATGTCAGGAGAAGGAGCAACCCAAAGGGCTTGAACAAGTTTGGAATTTAGATAGGTCAAACAGATTTCGGCCATCGCTGAGTGAGGTCCACTGAATATATCGGGATGAGTGGAAAGATACTCCTGAAGAGTAAAATGGATCAATCGCACAATTGATGCCTCCTTATCCACAGTAATAAGCCCTTGACAGCAGCTCACCAATGTCGACATCGAAGGGATGTTGGTGGCATCGAAAACTGTGGATCCTAGTTGGACCGCTAGCGCGTGGCAGAGCTCATCCGCTCGCAGCGGCCGTTCCGCATGACTGATCCACATCAACGCTGCCACCCCAAGTCTCGATTTGTCCCCATCTTGCGCCCTTATCCGCTCGATCGTCGCTCCATAGACGTCTCCCAACTCCAATCCACCAGTCACTTTGCTTAGCTTTTCTCGTCTTCGGAAGATTGTCGATTCGTGTAATATTGCATCTATATTTAATGAAACTAGTAGAAACCTAGATGAATATCTATTAGCGGATTGCGTGTGGCGGGATTCCTAGTGACATTGCCCATACGTACATCTCTGACATATTTTCGGGAATCTTTTCTAGAATGTCTGCTTCTAGACTCTCATCCATGGCGTCTGGAGTTTCATCCTCGTCTAGTTTGAGACGAAGGTATTCGATGATATCATCTTTTCTGGGGCCTACAGACACACATATCACTCGTCCGGCAAGACGCTTTTCGATCTCAGCCCGGATATGAGGCCTTCCGATGATGAATATTCGTGTGCGTGGGGATGTTTCGAGGATTTGTTTTAGCGAATTAAGGAGCTTAACTCGATGTGTCGTTGCACACTCGTCCAAAGCGTCTATGCATACAAATGTGGGAAGTGAGGAAGTGACGGTCTGGAGCATCTTCACTATATCCGGTAGTCGCGGTTCTCGTCCACCAAAGACGTTTTTCTGCTCTTGGAAGGCTCGTGATATTTCCTCTGGAACCTTCACCATTCCACCGACGACCTGCCTCAGCAAGGAGCCCAGAATACCGACCACTGATTGCTCCTTTCGCGCTGCGAAATCTAAGTAGAAGCACGTAACTGCTGTGTTTCGTCCTCTAGCCTGGTCGCCTAACCTGTCCGCTACCAGCGAACTAAAATCGTGGTCATCCTATTAGCACTGGCTCTCTTTCTTCTGTTTTCGAGGACGATTCGCATTACCAGATAAATGTTTTACCGACCCCCGGGCCTCCATAGCAAAACAACACTGCCTTATCACCTTCACCTTCCTCACTCCGTTCATACCAGGTTCTGAATTCTTCAGTCTGCAAAAGCCATTCTCCCACATTGTCGATGCGGCGCCCTTGGATGTCCCGATGGCGTAGCCTCGGGTCTAGGGGCGATAACCAGGTAAGGAGTTGAGACCGATCGTCGGAAACAACATAGTTATTCTGTACGTTAAATGAGTTCGTATTATGGGAGAGGCTATTATCGATGTTATATTGAGACATATTCTGCTCTTTGCTGCTTGCACTGCTATAGGCGGGGAGTTGTTGGGTACGGTCGGTTGGTGGGTTCTTGGGAGCTGGGGAAGGCGGGGCCTTGGTAAGTAAAAGCGGGGGTCTTCTGGCGCTAAAGCAATCTTGTTGATTCTATCTCATGAATCATCGAAGAAGAGTGTCGCACCACACAAACGATCATCTACAAAAACTCCCCAAGCGCTGGAGGTAGAGAAATACCAACTAGGTCTATACATTATGACTCTCTGGGTAGCCGGCACGGGGAAAAAATCATTAGTGGAATCCACAAACATCGTCGCCGGTGGTAATATCGCGAGTTTCCATTTCAGAGATTGAAGGCTTTCGCACTCTATTGATAGAATCTCTCACTACATACATAGCAACTGTAATTACGAATAAAGTTCACTGTTTCTCTCAAAAGCCCGGTTTCCTGGTAGACCACAGGCCCTTACATAATGAGAGCTGTGATCATTTACTTAGTTAAGAAATTGCGATAGTTTCTACAAAGGGCCCCCAATTATTCCCACCCGATATCGCACCCTGCGGCACTTGTTTCACACCAATATCCCAGGTCTCGTAGGGTCAATAGGGGAGGAGGTTTCTAGCCACTCAAGCCACCATAGCGAACCCCCATGATCTTGTAAAAACAGCGCGGCTAATATGCCACCAGACTTGAGGCAGCACAGCGAAGTTTCTTTTAACGTGTCTAAATATTGGAAAACTCTTGCTCACAATGAAGGAGTGTTTTATCACGGTACCTTGGGGATCCCCTCTTCTAATTACTGCCGACACAGCCGAATGCGCACAGCGCACTATCGTCCCTTAATTCTTATTCCCTAACGTGTACTTGTGGCAGTGTTATGGCAGGTTAAAACGTACCACCCCCAGCGATCTTCGGTTGCATGGTACATTTTTACTAGCAGCCCGCCTCAAGACCTTGAGGACCTATCCTGGGTGATAAAGTTAATGTAATAAGTATTGAATATGGAGATATATTGTATGGAAGGGGTAGATAGATGGAAAGATTGTTAAAGAGGAAA
>Ga0307509_10007795_pt1 | contig 13867 bp, 19 predicted proteins | sample 10_EM_MG_FD_202245 | JGI IMG/M metagenome (GOLD analysis project Ga0307509, IMG submission 202245) | Populus trichocarpa ectomycorrhiza microbial communities from riparian zone in the Pacific Northwest, United States - 10_EM | ecosystem: Host-associated > Plants > Roots > Unclassified | place...
TGGGATGTTTGTATGTAATTGTATTAGAAGCCTCCCTGCCAAAGTGCAAATGCAAAATGCCGGTACGCTTTTTGACGCCAAATCGCCCGATATCAATGCCTTTAGTGCACAAATTTAATTTTAATCCCAATGCCTTGAATTTGTTCATGGCAGATTCGAAATTGAGGGCCTGTGAAAAAAGATACTTTACAGATTGTATCATAGAAAAGCAAAATTCAAAAATGTGCCATGAACAATTTGTAGATTTACATTAGACACGCGCAGCCCAAAAAAAATCCCAGAGATTGCGCGTGTTGTTGTCTCAAAAAATGTTCCTTACTTTCGACGGTAACAGGCTCATTTACACGTCTGTCACATCTGTTACAGGATGTTCTCGGACGTGTGCCAGCATCGACAACACTTATAAGCGCTTTATAAAGCTAACCATTTGTTTGAATTTAGGTATTAAATGATTTCGGTCAGTTAAAAGTGCCCATCGGAAGTCTAGTCATGACAAAAATGACAAAAGGCGACAAAATGAGTGATGGCGCACTTTTCCAGTGGCTGTGCCATTTTTTGATGGGCCATCAATGGAACCGTATATGCGTGGTCCCACGGAAAAAAAAATTGGGTTGAGGGGCACGTGACGCAGTAAATTACTGGTAAATTACTTCGGTAAAATACCTGCCTTTGACCTCATGGTAATTTACCAGTAATTTACCCCCCCCTAGAGGTTTTTTACCCAACCCTAAAATTCCCTCAAATGCAACTCAAATGTTATGGATGAGGCATATAAATTACAGCATATATTTGGGTTCATCACCATCACTTGCCTCCAAGTGGGTCCGTAAAGTAAGAACGAAAACGAAACGAAAACGAAAAATGTAGGGCTTTCGAAGTCCTCATAATGTCAAGTAGAGAAATGGCCAACCTATGGCTTGCGAGGAGTGGATGGGTGCCGTGATATGCTGGTAGGTCCAGACCTATAAAGATTGTTCATAGAATCTAAAGAATTGGATGGACGTGCCAAAAGCAGCGGACGGAGGCCACGGGAAGGAGGCGACGATAATGTGCTCGTTGCTGAAAGACTCCGGTCGAGGCTCGATTGAAGAGGCGAACTGGGTAAGTAAAGGTTGGAAGCCATGCTGGAAGCCATAATAGCGGAACCGAATGAGGTATGGCCTGAATCACTGAACCCAGAGGATCGATTGTCATAAGTAAGGTGTCGCGACGACCACTCTGGTGCTTCCGACATTAACGATGGACTCTTCTCTGGGGGGGGATCCTGATGGCCAAACGTGTGAGTGGATCGCTGACGGTCTATCCATGATTCAACGTCAAGTTTATGCGCTGAAGTAGAGTTGTGTTGTTCAGGCAGAAGTTGACTCAGAACAGGAGAGCGATTTCGTCGCGGAGGAGCAGGAAGGCCAATCGACGTCAACGATTCAGTGCGGCGGTGTTCTCCCAAGTCCCGACTTGGCTTTCGCGTCATCGTTGTAGCTTGAGGTGGCACAGCGATACCATGGTTGAAGCGAGCTGGGGTAATAGGGCGACCAACCATAGATGAGTTAGAGTAGGAATAGTTGGAGTCGCGAAGCCGCTCATCACGCCCGTAATGCAAGGGGAGTAAATTGTGTGATGAACCCGACCACGAATTTTCGCTGGGGGATGATCGATGAGAGCCGGATTCCTCAGAGCGATATTGGTGGATTTTCTCCTGCATCTCTGACCGTTGGCTGATTGTCAAAGAGGGGGCATATTTCTCGAGTTTGCCTGTGGTGCCGAAAGATGAAAATTGCGTTGGTGCAGCAGAACGAGCATCGAATGCTGGGCCCAATACACGGAACGTATTGTAGAGTAGCAAAACATCCACGACACCTTGTCAAAGTTCAGTAGGGCAGTTCTTTTAAGAGGTGATTAAGAATTCTTACTAAGCATATACCAGCAGAAAGAAGCGAATAAAACCGCTTCAAAGGGTATCTTGAATCCAGAAATTCCGAAGAGACCGGTAACTGCATATGGAACGAGCAACACAACATATGCTAGAAAGTGTTTTATTCATTTTTTTTGAAAAAGTTGCAGAGAAATGATGTTAATTACCAACGGGATACCTTCAAAATCAAGTTCGTAAGGACAAAAATTGAAAGAGCGGGAAGGCATTCAAGACTTACCATAACATGCTCTTTGCAATACGTGCGATAAAACGATGGTAATTAACCTCCAAGTCTTCGCTATTAGTCCAGCGCTCGTTCGGGTTGAGAGTCAGCTTGATGCCACTTTTGATCTTGAGAGTACCACGCAGAATAAGGAAAATGAGTGAGTACAGGACAGTTCTGACTGTGGACGCGAGAAGAATCTGGGAAGATGGCCCATTTGAATAAGAAAAGTTTAGAGTTGCCAAGACTCACGGGCAACAGGTGGAAAAGGAACTGCGACTTGGGATAAACTGGACGAACTCCACAGGCAAGTCCATCAGCGCCGTAAACATATCCGTCAGATCCATGGATCAAGAATGGAGCGCCAGCTGAGATGTCATCAGAATCATCCTTAGTAGCGATACAAGAATAAAACTTACCCGTGAGGCCAGCCCAAACCCAACCGATAGTAATGGTGCTGCGACAGACTATAACAGATTGTCGCATTCTCATTACCAACGAATTAAAAGTGTGAACAGCAATGGCGTTCGTAAAGTACGCTGACGAGAAATTTCCGATTTGCATAATAAAAGCTGAGGAATCTTCACGTCAAAAATACTTATCATAAATTATAACACTGACTCACCCTGGGTTCTGCAGGTCCGACCTAAAGAAAAATAACGTTGAAAGCAGAAAAGTAATAAAAGGGCCTGTATTCCTACCTTCTACAATCCCACCGCGGAAAGACCACTGGATGCCAATCATACCAGCAACAGCGTTGAACATCAAGGCAATGATCAAGCAAGCAGCATAATGGCCGAGTTGGGTATGGAAAAAGACGCTTTCTTTGGCCGTGGTGGATAATTTGGAACACGTTCGCTGAATGGCCAACCAAGAGACTCTGAAAACTACCGAAACAAGAGCGACAGTCGAAAGTGCCGCAAAAGCGTTGACAGCCTATAAAATAGAAATTATAAGTATCGAGCCGGAATATATTGGCTGCTCGAATAGCTCACGATAGCACCTCCAAGTTGACTCGAGGTGATGGGGATAAAGGTAGGCTGGGTTGACTGAGACATCACGATAAGAGAAAAAAAAAAGTAAGAACGAAGATGAAAAAATGGTGTCCGGCGCCAAGGTTCGTTAATTCACAGCAATCTATCCCGAAGATGCTGAAGGAACCAGTCCAAAGGGTGCTCAAACGATAGAAAGTAGTCAAGAGGTGAAAAGGGAACCCCCAACGCAGAGCGTCAACCCGGGCCTATCACAAATAGACTACCCATATGTACGTGTATTTGGAGAAGGGTGATTGATGGAGATTTTGTCACAAACAGTAGAAGTTTTCGCAACCATCAAGCAGGCCCACAAGTTGGCTACATCACATTTCCCACACACCCAGATTGCCAATCACTTGCGAAAGAACCTTTCGATGCCTTTGGGTTCTGGCGAAAGCTTTCGCTTTTTCGCAGGTTTCGGGGTCGGTTTCCTAGACACGGAAATAACCGAACGAGGATTCCCTTCTTTGGCCAAATCCTGGGCAAAATGAAAATCGTCATGTTCCATTTTGGCTTTGACGAACAGGCTTTGCTGATCTTCAGCTGAGTGATCTGCTGTCTGGAGCTTGATCAACTCCCCGCAACGAACACAAGCATATGATAAAGAAGGCGGGTGAGATGGGTTGTTGTCAAGGAGTTTTGATTCACTGGCTTGGCCACCACCCGTTACATCTAGTGGATCCTGGGCTTGTACATTGATGTCTGTAACTGGGTCCCTTACCCGCTTTTTGGAGGCGGAAAGGGGAGCCAAAAATCCTTCAATGCTTTGCTGGCCTGCCTCCACGACATCGATGCCTGTGAAAGCCAATTGGACACTTGAAACTTTCAAATTAAAACTGTTTCCAACCAGCTCCTTCCACAGCTTGTCACCCGCAGAAGCAATGATGTCTACGGTCAGTTCCCGTGTGAATGGGAAAGGAGCTTGTTTCGAACGTCCAGCCTCATATCCTGAGTGAGGTGTACGTCAGTGACAGTCATAGATCGGAATAAGATGATCGCACCTTTCCGAGCATGTAAAACTAAGGTCTTCGGCCAGAGGTTTGGGGATATTTGACGCGCGTCGTTTAGGCGTAAGGCAAGTTCCGCAGCTAAAACGCGGATCCAGTGATGCCCTTCCGAAGCCTTGGTAATAGGTTTTGGGAGATTTTTAGATGCCAGCATGCTCTTATTCAGCGTGGATCCTTTGTCCTTGACTAGAATCCAAAATCAGTGACGTCTGAGCAAGGAATGGCCACACGGGCAACGACCTTCACTTCTATCAATTCCTCTGGGTAACAACATGAGCTCGAAATCAGGTCAATGATTGTATTCGCCTACCTTATAACTTCGTACACCCAAACAGAATTCTCTCCGAACTTGCTTTGCATTTCCTCTGGGAGGTTGTTAATTGAATTGAAGATACCATCAGTCCTTACGATCAACTAACCAAGGTTGATTGTCCTGCAACAAAATTTGTTTGGTCAGATGTTCTTCAAGATTAACAGGTATGACTCACAACAAGTCCCCGACAGTAGAAACATCGTATTCCTTCGCGATGGCTTCCCCAAGCTTGCCACCCAGAAACCGAATCTTGGAAAAGAGTTGGAGGTTAGCGGCGTGGATATTGATTTTCTCAAAGCACCTTTTGAAATTGCATCGGCTTCAAGTAATTTGGTATTGCGGCATTTCTTAGAATGCTCTGAATTATGGCTGGCATCAAGCCGTTTGTGGAATCGAAAAGCAACACACTTGATTGTTGAGCTTCCGATATGAAGCTGAAAGCTGCAGCAAACGATTAATAACCGTATTTAATAAACAAAAACATTACTGACTTTTGCAAGAAATTTATTTCTTGCGATGCCCTACATTTGAGTGAGCGGCTGAATGCGCAGAGTAGGAAAAATATATACAGCAGAGGTGCTATATCCAAGTTTGACCCTCACTTGCTCTCTTGCTCTTCCCATGAGCTTTGCCCCTATCGATAAAGCAATATCGTGCCAAGTTACAGGCGACTCCACGAATTCAGGCTTCTCCTTGGTTGATGGAGGTTCATTATTCCCATTTCCAGATCCATTGGTTTCTTCTGGTCTTTCTTTCTCCTTGGAAGAGGGCGTTGGATCAACGGGTATGAGATTTCCCAAACCCTCCCATGAAACTTGGGGAGGCATTGGTAAGGGAGTATCGATACCTTCGGGCGCATCAACGGGCACTTGACCCAAGTGTGGATACGTTTGGAGAAGGATTTCACGGACAGGCTTTGTAAAATCAACGAAAGCCTCATCTATAGAAGCTTTTTCTTTTGTCATTGAATCAATGGGTGTTTGCAGCTTGAGACAAACTGAGCGAACCAATTTCACAACCAGGCAGTTCCTCTTTAAACATAGCCGCGATCTTCTGGCTCTCTTTGCGATAGTAGTCGAGAGACACCTTGGGTCAAGCATCAGAACCTGCTTCATGTGTATAGAAAGGTAAGACAACGCGCCTTATGTGTATTCGTATCCACATCGTCCCAATACCCTGGCTCCTTCTCGCCCTCCTTGTACGTTGCCACATGGACGACGACCAGGTGAGGACATCTCTTCAGCGCGTCCTTTTTCTTGTCCATCCGCGAAATCCCATACTTCCTCGCAGGATAGTTCACAGCAATCAATGAATCCCACTGCAAAACCACCAGCGGGGTTTCGGGATCAACGCCGAGCCGAACCATTTCGCAAGCGGCGTAAAAGGCATCGCTGTCGCACAGCGCTATTACCCGTAATGGATCTCGAACACCGAGGTTATTTGAAAGGATATGTCGGTAGGTTATTATAGGGTTGAGGTCGTCGAAGTCTTGTGGAGGTCCTGCTTTTTGTTTGCCCTTCCAGAGCTTATTAGATCGTGGAGAACTTGTTATCATTGTGGATTTCAGCGATTGATAATTCTCCACAGTCGAAGAAATACAGACGAACAGTCAAGTCAGCCGAGGCCAAGAATCCCGTGACTACGCGTACACAACCGCACACAACGCGTCCTGGCTCATCAAAATTACAAAGTACACAAAGCTGCAACAATACACCATATTTCTTCGCATTCTGATTCCTTCAGATAATCAAGTATTCTTTACTCCCGCATCGAACTTCTGCCAATTGACATCCACCGCCTGGTAGGATCACGACGCAACCTTCCGCAATGTGCTAGCCGAGCTAATATCAATGGACAACAAATCCTATACAACACGCAATCAACCTCAGTTCAATGACGAACCATAAATAAATCATACCTTGCCATCTCTGACTTCCTCGGGAGATGGCATTAATCCTAATCTCAGCAACTCTGATGCTTTTGAAACGACAGGATCATTTTGCATGCTGTGTACACTGTAAAGTCGGTTTGATCTTAAGCAAAGTGTTTTGCTTACCTTGCTACAGCAACAATTTTTCCACCTTTGATGTAGTATGAAATGAACTAAAAAACCTCAGTGCACGCAAAACTCTTCAAGAAACCTTTCCCCACCTTCATGTCACCTGGCTCGCCCTTGATGATGACATCCTCATGTTTCGCACCGAAACCACAGTAGCGCAATTGCTGCCCCTCTGACGAAACAATAAGAATGAATTCGAAACAAACGAAGTCAGCCTAGAATAACATACGAGCACTCCAGAATATAGGAACTTTAACGAACGGCTGAGGGTGTCCAGCAAGTGTAGCTCCGACCGAACGACCATGATTGCCAGCGACCTGAATTAATTTAGTATATTATCAGTGTATGATGGGACCCAAGCGTACATTCCAATGCTCGATCCTAGCCTCGTCTCCATTCTGCTGAGGATAAGTTGCAATATCGCCTGAAGTTCGAATGTTAACAGAAGTCATCCGATATAAAAAGAGTATGTAGGCAAAATATACCGATTGCAAACACGTTCTTCGTGTCTTTACCAGATTTTACCCTCAAGTATTCATCGACTTTGATACTGCCGTCCTTTTCAAGCTCGATCCCACTGTTCTTCAAAAATGCCGTAGCGGGAGCTACACCAACACCCATAATGACGAAATCGCATGGTATGGTGGTCCCATTGACGACTACACCGCCTGCAAGGTTGGGATTGTCCTCTTGTGGGACAATCTTTTCCACTTTGCTGGACATATGGAACTTCACCCCCCAGGCTTGTTCATGGTGCTGCAAAAAATGTCAGCACAGATACTGTGGTACATTATTGTGACACGCCTTCTTGATTCCAGCACCCACAGCTTTGCCCAATACGGCTTCAAATGGGAACTCTTCCATTCCGATGACATCAATGGATGCCAGTTTCCGTTGAGCAACTGCAACAACAATTTCCATGCTAATGAACGAGCTTCCAATGAAAACAGCTCGCTTGCCCTCCTTCGCAGCTGTGACCACAAATATATAAGCAAAGTCAACCGTTTAACGAACGGAAAACACGTACCAGCATCGACCTTTTTCGCATCTTCGACTCCACGGAACGCAAATACATTCTCAAGTTGCGCGCCATCGATTGGGAGGCGTCGTGGAGTGCCCCCAGTCGCCAGAATTAATTTATCATAGCCAAGTGTCTCCTTTCCACCATCAAGGGAAACCACCTTGTTCTCGGTGTCTACAGACGTCACTTCCTGCGAAACACAATTAGGTGAGGTCCAATTAACTCATAGCAATAATGAATCTTACCACACCAAGGCGAATATTCGTGCCATATTTAATCTTGAGATCAGCGGCGGTTCGCCATTCGATTTTCGTGGGATCAGTGATGAGTGCTTTGCTGAGCTTAGTCCTGGGGAAAAGAGGCGGTTCATTGGGGGTTTAAAATTTATTGTAGGTTTCATCGTTACCTGTCAATTGGATTGTATGTCTCTTTGGAGAGGATGGTAATTTGCCCCGAGTAGCCGTTCTAAGTATACCGTTAATAGCCAGGGGTAACACTTAGTTAGCAGAACAGTTTACCTCCCTCATGCTCTCGACTGCATGAAAGGCACCAGACCCTCCGCCAACTATGATAACCCCTTTACCAGTACTGATAGCGCCTGTAGCGCGTAAAGTGGCTTGACGGGTCATATTGCTCTTCAGTGTATTTGCTGGGTCAGCGGAGACATGTATTTTGCCATCCTTGATCTGCGTTTTGAAAGAGTGCAAGGCCATCGGGGCCGGTGCATCCTCTTAGAATGAAATGTATGAGCATTTGTAGCATTTGGAGATATGTTAGATGTCGTCATACCGATGTCTCCATTGCAGGCGTTAAAGCAAGCTATTGGCAAGATCAATCAAGAATTAAAGTTGGTGCAGCAAGTGAATTACCTCCATGCCACGGACTACAAACGATGATCAACGGAAAATAGCGGATGGGAAGTTGTAGGTACTTGCCAGACGATCCTTCCATCGGAAGTCAGGACGCCTTTCGCGAGAGGAGCCCCGTAATGGGTGCAAAATGCACTCGTTGCATGAACCTGGTCCCCCAAACGTGAAAGGAGAACTTTTCCTTCCTCGAACCCAACCTCCCTCCTGTATGATGTTGGGTTTACAATCAGTTACATCACGAGAATGGGGACAAAACAGCACTTGTGCATACATCTGTCCATCTTTCAATTCATTCTCATCTAGAACTGCAACAGTCTTGGTAGACATTGTACGGTTGGTGATAGAGGTAGTAGGGTTCAAGCCAAGTTGTCGGGGGAGTGGGAACCAGGATACGAAAGCACGGCGCAATTGCATACCCACTGATATTGAGACCCAAGACCCAAATCAGGAAGCAACCAATCATGTGCGTCAAATTACTTCCGCGAAATCTAATCGGACAATGTCGCACTTGCGTCATACCCAACTAGAGTTTCCTCAAGCAAAGCGGTTGCAAGCGCGGGTGGTATTGGTGGTTGTTCAGTGAGGAATACGTTGTGAGTTGAGATTTGGGCGAGGCAATGGTGGTAAACCAGGCATAGCAGGTCTAACGAGTGTTGAGTGCTCAATGAGCCCGCTGACCTGTGCTGAGGCCAGAACAACAACAGCGACGATCTAAGGCTAGTGATGGTGCTAGTGTTGTTACTGAACACACTGTTGCTTGAAAGAGCAGAGCGCTCTAATTAATCATCTAATTCTTTCCCGCCCCCTGTTTTCAACCACGCAAGTCCTCCATCCCACCTCTTCTCATCCCACCAGCAAACCCGCGTCTATGCTGTGCCAATTTCCCAAATCCGGCCAGAATACCGCAAATTTTACGAGTGTACAATAATGAATGGAAAAACCCGAGCAACGGATGTAGATCAGAGAGGAAAATATTAAATTCTAAAAAGAGCCCATCACGTCAGGCTGGCTATGGGAGACTAAGAGAGGAACGGAATGAACCGGGATTGAATACTGCAGAGGATTTGGATTTCCGGAAGTGCGTCGCACCCACTTGCGTATTTCGGTGATGGGGTGAGAGTCAATTGTTTCGCAGTCAACACCTATCAACAACTCAGTACTCAGTGCTTGCACGGTTGCACCTCATTCAGACCTCCAATATTTGGCCAATGTCTCTTTCGACCTTATTCATCAGCCTTGTTCGCATGCACCGTACGCTTATTTGAACCGCAGTTGTGCTTGTATCTTCGTCTCATGAGATATTTTCGTGCAGACATTTCAAATCCTTCTAAATTCGACGATTAAAACGCTTTGCCCTGCAGGCTAATGTGTCGGGTGTTGTGAAGGTACTTGACATATCGAGTTCCTTGGCGAATTTGTACCCTAAAGTGCTCAGGTAGGAAAGCCTGGTGTTCTAGTATTCGACGGAGAAAAAGAATGCATTGGTACATTCCTTGAACACGCTCGAAGCGGGTACATCGTTTGCTTTGAAACCATTTGAAGAGTTTTGATATTCTTGCAAAGGCCTACGATATCTCAACCTTCATCATGTCGACACAAAGCTATTCTCCGCTGCGGCAGGACGCGTTGCAGATGCTAAAATTGGCCTACAAGAAGTCTCCGACATGAAGGAACTCATACAAGTACTAGACATTGTTGGGGAGAAAGAATGGTTTAGGAGAAAAATGGGGATGACCAAAGGTGGGAGTGATTTCCCTTCAAACGACGCACTTTACATTTATAGCCGAATCGAGACCCTTTGAAGTGCCATCCTGCCGCAAAGGACTCCTTGGGGTCTTGTTCATCAAAACATCCAATTGGAATGACAACGATGTCCTCTTCCACTACCAAGCTCTCCGGTTCTACTCAACATCTATAAAATGAGGGTCGGTTTACCAACCCTCGAATATCGTATTACCCGCACCTTCAAATGGCCATGGTTTGGTGCTATATCTCTTCTGGGTGCCACTTTGGTAATTTTCCTGCTTGCGTTCATCAATGGTAAGCCTGATCTTTGAAGCGATACTTGTCAACTTTATAATTTCGCATCTAGTACCCTTGACTGGCTACGAAACGGTCGTCACCTTCCAAAACGACTTCAATGCCACAGATCAACATTGGTTCCATAGGTTTATGCCGTTCCGAATACCCAAGCCTGGATCTCTCTGTGAACCTCATATCTTCAAAGTCGGAGATGCCTTCACCACGAATTATACCTTCTATGAGTGGAGTATTGATTCTGTGGCCAAAGCCAATGCTGGCGATTCGGCCATCTCGTACCAAGGCATTCCACTTACATTTTGTGACGTTACCTCCATCTACGCCGATGGTGACATTCGTTCATGGAACGTCGACTTCACCGTAATTGTGACGTGCAAGAAGGATGATATGTTCAAAGTAACGGCCAGGACAATGTTTTCCATGGGATTACTGCCTGGTCGATATTCGCCTCTCTTAGGAATGGTTAGATTTTTCAACGATGGAACCAATGATATTCGAGGCTCGATTTTGGATGGCATGTACGTGTTAACTTCGCTTGAGTTATTCATTGTACCTGATTCCGAAAATTAGCATTCGTGCAGCTGCTACGGACGTTGGTACAAGAGCCTTCAACGCTTTTGTGTTTTCCAATTACACAATGCCGGCAACCTTTTCACTCCGTTCTGACTTCGTTTTCTGCCCGATGTCCCTCGGCTTAGCCACAATCTGCTCCATTTCGCCACCAAAATTCGTGATAACTTATGCTGCGGCCGTTTATCCTAATGCCACTATCCGTCTATATGACAGTCAATACCCGATAGACCCAGTTGACAATCCATATGTCCTAGAGGCTGATTTTGAACGTCCATTTTTCAATCTTCTACAAGCTGTGTATGCAGCAATTCGTGTAGACCTAGGAAATCCCAGCTTCAACAACTTCATTCTGAACCCATTGGCCCTCAACGGCACCATCTTCCAGAGCTTTCCAGTCACTGCATACAATCAAGACCAGGTTTCCACCACCTCCTCGCTTTACTCTCGATGGCATAATCCCGACCCCGAGCTGAAGAAGTATCTCCCAGTTAATGTGTCGGGACCTGCCCAGATTCAGGTGGTTTACCCCTGTCGATTTCAGCAGCGCAAACCGCTTGGGCCTCTCATAGTTTCTGTGTTGGTCGCGACTCTAAGCATGTTCTCTAGTGCATGGGCGGCCTTCATCCTCGCTGCCACTGCTTTTGCTAAGCGCACTGATCCAGCCTGTGTGTTTTTCCCTCTCTTTACTACAATTAAGCTGGCTTACTTCAAATTTTCAGCCAATCGATGTGATGGACATTGCTCGCGACACCGTATGACCGTCGAGCCCAGTTGGTTTGACTCATATAATGCATATGGACTTCAATCCACTGGAGGTACAGGTCACTCCCCTGAACCTCCTCCAAAGGATTATGTGTACGCTCCTTTAAACACATAATGTCGAGTTTTATTTGAACGCTGAGTGGATGAGGAAGTGACGACGACGCCTTGTGCGCTTTGCCATGGACCAAGATTCCCATTCACTCTGCCACGATTTGTAAAGGTTGAACACCCTGAAAAGAATCTAGAATTATCCATTTCCTTGTTATTACCATTTGGGAGCTTTGGAATTGCTGTGGCCAACGGAACCATAACTCCGCAACGTTACGCAACTGGCGTAGATCCTGTGCGGAGTGTTCCTGAACATCAATGAATCTGCGCCTGTCATGCGCCACCCTGCCAGTGTTCAAAAAGTTATTGAACACTCGGTTCTTCACCGAGTCCTCCGCCCTCTCCCACTACCAGTATTCAACAATGAACGTCACTCTCGAATACCCAGTGACTAGAACTTTCCGTTGGCGTTGGTTTACACCAGCAGCTCTCCTCGGTGCTTTCGTCATTCTGATTATCCTCACCCTAATTAATAGTCGGTCAAAACCCTCCCTCCAAGGCATCAAGTCGACTGACGAACCTTTTCTGGCAGTTCCTTTGACCGGATATGAAACTGTGACTTTGTTTAAAGACGATTTCAATGTCGTTGAAACCCATTGGTTTTACAGCTTCATGCCTTTCCGGCGTCATTCTGGGCCAATATGCGATGCACACCTATTCAAATTAGGCGATTCATTCACAACAAACTACACATTTTTCGATTGGTCTATCGAATCGATCGTCAAGCCCAACGCTGGGAAATCCGGCCTATTCTATACAGGAACACCACTCACCTCGTGCGATGTTTCATCGATATACGTTAACGGAGATCTTTACACCTGGAACGTCGACTTCACTGTCGTGGTTTCATGCAAAACCGACGACAATTTCCCAATTACTGCAAGGACATCTTTCTCCAAAGGCTTTTTGCCGGGTCTTTACCAGCCACTCCTAGCGACGATTCGATTGGATAATGAGGGAATGAAGGATTTCCGGGGTCTTGTGCTGGATGCAATGTATGTATGTGGTTCAATTTAGAGCTTACATATATCTGACCTTGTTATTATAGTCTTACAAGGGCTTCGATAGATTTTGGGCTTAGAGCTTTCAGAGCGTTGGTATCCTCTAATCACACCACCCCCATGACTATTTCGGTGCAAGCCAACTTTGACCCTTGTCCAATGTCCCTTGGAATGACAGCCCCGTGTGCCCTCACAGCCCCAAATTTATCCATCATTTATGCTTCAATTGTTTATTCCAATTCCACTATACTTATGTATGATGGGCATTTCCCAATAAACGCGACCGTCAATCCCTGGGTTCTGGACGACGACACTGAACAGCCACTTCATAACCTTTTACAAGCTGTAGCCGCTTGTATTGGTGTCGAACTGGGCAATCCAAGACCGAACAACTTCATTCTCAATCCTTCATTCCTCAATAACACCATCATTCCCAATTTTCCTACAACTCAATGGAACGCAGACATTCCTGACGAGATTTACTCTAGTTTATATTATGGATGGGCCCACCCTGATCCGATACTCGAGTCTTACCTCCCGGTCGACACCTCAGGACCTGCAAATATCCAAGCTGTCTATCCATGCCAATTCCAGAAACGCAAATCCCCGGGAGCTTTATTCGTTTCTGTGCTGGTGGCAACGTTGGGCATGTTTTCGACTGGATGGGCCGTGTTTATCCTGATAGCAAGTGCTCTTGCGAAACGGACGGACCCTGAAGGTGTTACGTCCCATTTTCACAAGTGATTCTGTATTGATTTTTTTTGTCTATCTCAGCTAACCGATGCGACGGGCATTGCTGGAGGCACCGGAAACCCGTCGAACCAAGTGATTTTGATCGTCTTGAACTCCAGATAGCGGATGCAGAAACTTCAAAGGATTATGTATATAAGCCAATTCAATCCTTCGACGTAAAGAAGGTAAGTAGGAACATTTAGGTAATGAAAG
>Ga0307509_10007796_pt1 | contig 13867 bp, 3 predicted proteins | sample 10_EM_MG_FD_202245 | JGI IMG/M metagenome (GOLD analysis project Ga0307509, IMG submission 202245) | Populus trichocarpa ectomycorrhiza microbial communities from riparian zone in the Pacific Northwest, United States - 10_EM | ecosystem: Host-associated > Plants > Roots > Unclassified | place...
CTTGCCGTCAAAGGTGTCAGCGCCGCTGGTGCCGAACAGCGTGTCATTGCCCGATGTCCCCGTCGTTTCAAGGGCGATCAGTTGCTGACGGGACCACACCGTTCCGTCGGCAAACTGCACCTGCTGGATGCCGTTGTTGGTCGACGACAAAAGACCGTCGATCTCAACCCGGTCGCCATTGCTGCCGATCGTCAGGATGAGATTGTTCCAGTTGCTTGACCCAGTCACCGTGATGTTGGACGCCGAGATCCCGGCCCCGAGTTTCAGCACGCCGACGGCACCGTTGCCGTCATACTGGTCGATCTCCAGCTGACCGTAGCCGGCATTGAAGATGTACGTGTCGTTGCCGCCGCGGCCATGGATGACGTCGTTGCCGCCCTTGCCGTCGAAGGTGTCAGCGCCGCTGGTGCCGTACAGCGTGTCGTTGCCGGACGTCCCCGTCGTTTCCAGAGCGATGAGTTGCTGACGCGACCACACAGTTCCGTCCGCGAACTGCACCTGCTGGACACCATTGTTGGTCGACGACAAAAGACCGTCGATCTCAACCCGGTCGCCATTGCTGCCGATCGTCAGGATGAGATTGTTCCAGTTGCTTGACCCGGTCACCGTGATGTTGGACACCGAAATCCCGGCCCCGAGTTTCAGCACGCCGACGGCACCGTTACCGTCATACTGGTCGATCTCCAACTGACCGTAGCCGGCATTGAAGATGTACGTGTCGTTGCCGCCCCGGCCGTGGATGACGTCGTTGCCACCCTTGCCGTCGATAATGTCGGTACCGCTGGTCCCGTTCAGCGTATCGTTGCCGGCCGTTCCTGTGATCGATGCCAGCATCACGCGCACGTCAGCGGACGACAATGTCGTGCCATCGGCGAACACGATCTGCTCGACACCCTGTCCGTTGGTGCCGCCAATTTCTCCCGTGAGGAAAACGGAACCCCCGTCGGTCGCGCCGGGAGCGCTGGGGGCAATCACCAGTTTGGCATCCTCGCCGCTCCGTACCAGCGAAACGCGGGAACGCGCGATATTGGAGAACACCAGTTTGTCGACGGCTCCATCGGATTGCGCGCTGTCGGTAATGACGTCGTTGCCGTCTCCGCTGCTGTAGACATAGGTATCGGAGCCGGCGCCGCCATTGAGCTGATCGTCGCCGAGGCCGCCTGTCAGCGTGTCGTCGCTGCTCTGCCCGGTCAGGGTGTCGTTTCCGGAGGTCCCGTTGATCCGCCGCCAGACGGTCCCGTTGTCGAACAGGATCGTCGTCAGCCCCTTGGACGATGCGCCCAGAAAGGTCACGCTGTCGCTCGAACCGGCCAGCGAATACGTGATGTCGCCATTGTCTGCGGTCTGCACGGTGACGTCCGACGCCGAGATACCAGCGGCGAGCTTGAGCGTGGCGCCGACACCGACCAGATTGACCGTGGCATGTCCGACGCCGCGCCCGAACACCACGACGTCGTTGGCCGATCCGGCCGTGACCGTGTCACCGCCGGCGCCGAGTTCGAACACGTTGGTGCCGTGCGCGCTTCCGATGAGCACGGTGTTAGCGGACGTTCCGACGTAGGTGAAGGTCAGCGGCTGGGTGAAATCGACCAATGTGCCATCGAAAAATCGGGCACTTTCCACCGCCGAGCCGGCGCTCGCGAAATCCGATTGCACCAGGATCGAATCGTCCGAATTGCGAAACCGGATGACCAGGTCGTCACCGACCGCCTGCAGCAGCATATTGCTGGCCGTGATGCCGGCGCCAAAACTCAGCGTGTCGACGCCACCGGATTCGATGATCGTGTCCTGTCCATCGCCGAGGTTGAAGATATAGGTATCGTTGCCAGTCCCGCCCTCCAGCACATCGTTGCCGCCGAGTCCCTCGATGGTGTCGTCGCCGGCGGTCCCGCCGATGGTGTCGGCAACATCGGTCCCCAGAATGATATTGCCTTGTCCGCTCGCGGCCTTGGCCAGGATATCCGCGTCCGTCCACACCGTTCCGTCGTCGAACGCGATACGCTCGATGGTCCCGATCCCGTTGAACTGTTGCGCCAAGGTCAGGCGGCCATTCGGGTCGGCTCCGAACACCAGGATCGCGTTGTCGCCGCTGCGCACGACATGAACGTCGGCCGCCGAAATGCCGTGCAGCTGCAGCGTATCGCCGTCGCTGCTGCCGCGGTCGTCGATGATGTCGTGACCATCGCCCAGCGTGCAGATATAGGTGTCGGCGCCGCCGCGGCCGATCAGCGTGTCGTTGCCAGCGCCGCCCGCAAGCGTATTGGCGCCGTCGTCGCCGGACAGGATATCGTCGCCGGCGGTCGGCACCAGCGATTTCAGCACCAGGGTCGAGCGATCCCACACCGTGCCGTCGGCGAACTGAACGCGGTCGACGCCGCCCGTCGTGCCGATGAACTGGTTGCTCAGCGTCACACTGTCGTCGGTTCCGGCGATGGTCAGGACGATGTCGCTGCCGGCATAGGCCTGCGTGACGACCACGTCGGCCGCGGCGATCCCGGACCCGAACTGCAAGGTGTTGACTTCGCCGCCAGCGCCATTGTCGAAGATCCGGTCGTGACCATCGCCGCGGGCGAACAGATAAGTGTCGTTTCCGGCGCCACCCTCGAGGTAGTCATCCCCGGTACCACCCGACAGAGTGTCGTCACCGGCACCGCCATAGATCGTGTCGTTGCCCGCGCCTCCAGACAGCGTATTCCCGGCATAGTCGCCATAGATGGTGTCGTTGCCGCTGGTCGGCGCAGCGCCAAGCGCCAGCAGCGCGGCGCGAGTCCAGACCGTACCATCGGCAAACACGACCTGGTCCACACCTCCGGTTTTTGCCAGCAGCTGATTCTTCAGGATGACCGCGTCGGTGCTTCCGGCGATAGACAACACCAAGTCGCTGCCGCCAATGGCTTCGGTCACGATGACGTCACCGACGGCAATGCCGGCCGCGAGCTGCAGCGTGTTCACTTCGCCGCTGCTGCCGGTGCCGTTGTCAAGAATGGTGTCGCGGCCATCGCCGCGACTGAACAGATAGGTGTCGTTGCCGGCGCCTCCGACCAAGGTGTCGTTGCCGGCACCACCCGACAGCGTGTCGTCGCTGCCGGCACCGTTGAGCGTATCGTCACCGGCGCCGCCGGACAGCGTATTCGCGGCATAGTCGCCATAGAAGGTGTCGTTGCCGGCCGTCGGCGTCGTGGCCAGCGCCAGCAGCGCGGCGCGGTTCCACACGGTGCCGTCGGCGAACACCACCTGATCGACCCCACCCGAAGCCGACAGCAACTGGCTGCGCAGGGTGATCTTGTCCGTGCTGCCGCTGATACTGATGACGAGATCTGCGCCGCCATTGGCCTCGGCCACCATCACCGCGCCCGGCAGGATGCCGGCCCCGAGTTGCAGCGTGTTCAGTTCGCCGCTCCCGGCGCCATTGTCGGTGATGGTGTCCTGGCCATCGCCGGCGTTGAACAGATAGGTATCGTTGCCAGTGCCGCCTGACAGCGTGTCATTGCCGGCACCGCCGATGAGCGTGTCGTCGCCCGCGCCGCCCGACAGCGTATCATTGCCGGCGCCGCCGCTCAGCGTGTTGGCGCTGTAGTCGCCATAGAAGGTGTCATTGCCGCTGGTCGGCGCGGTCGCGAGCGCCAGCAGCGCGGCGCGCGTCCACACCGTGCCGTCGGCGAACACCACCTGGTCGACACCGCCGGCCGCCGACTGCAGCTGGTTGCGCAGCGTGACCCTGTCGGTTGTGCCCGTGATGCTCAGCACCAGGTCGCCCGAGCCCGATTCCTTGACGATCATCTGGCCTGGCGCGATCGTCGATCCGAACTGCAGCGTGTTGATCTCACCGCTGCCCGCGCCATTGTCGAAGATGATGTCCTGGCCGTCGCCGCGGTTGAACAAGTAGGTATCGTTGCCGAGCCCACCCTGCAACGTGTCATTGCCGAGACCGCCGATCAACGTGTCGTCGCCGGCCTGACCGAAGATCGAGTCGCTGCCCGACGTGCCGATGAGCGTGTCGTTACCGGACGTGCCGAAGATTATGGTCATTGTGTTTGCCCCAGTAGTTCAACGAACGATGGATCAGTTTTTCTGGAACCACGACAAAGGCCACCCTAGGGTTCCTCCGTAGTGGAGCCCCTCATCGGAGTTAAAATGTGCTGTGGAGAGTTAACGGCCCACCGTTTTCTCAAATCAAAACGCGGACATCAGTGGGATTGCGCAGAGCGATAGCAAGCCACCGAAATGCCGCTAAGTAAGCCGGGATCGCCGACGCGACGCGTTGACGGAAGCCGGATGATCTCCATAGTAGAATCTTAGACGGTAGGTGGCCACGTTGTGCACCAGCCCGAAAGTAGCTAATTGCTTCATCTGTCCCGCCTTGTTTTTTTCGACAAAATAGCCCCATCAGATAAAGTGAAGGCCCAAATCCGGCGTCGCAATCCGCTTGGATGTCTTCTTTGAAGGATGTATCTCCTACGGTGTATTTCATTTTTGCGATGTTGAAGCGCGCCCACTCTGGATGTTTCTCCTCCAACTGGCGGAGCGTCGTTATCGCCATCCGGAGGTCTTCCGCACTTTTCCGTTCGCGGAAATATTCCCAAGCTAACTCGAATATCGCTCCTGGCTCTCCCGTGGCCGCTTGCTGACGGTATTCTTCTAGTGATGGCTTCACCATGATCTTCTCAACAACTGTTTCCACGAAGGCGCCGCCCGATAGCTCGGACGCGCCCGGCGCCGTGGTGCGTCCTTATCTAAATCACTATATCACGGTTCAGTGGCTGATCGGAGGCGTTGGCGGCGGCGGCGGAGGCTGCGGACCTGGACCTTTCGCCGGCGGTGCTGGCTCGACGATCGGCGGTCGGTTGAAACGGGGATCCTGAGCGGGGGGAATTACAGGAGCGTCTGGATCCCCATGGAGGGCCTTCACGATAGCCGCGCATATTTTACCCGCGTTCTTAGCAAATTTCCAAATTTGCCCCAGACTCACTTCGCCCGTCGGGTCGGTATTCATCGTCGGCATCGATAGCGCGTACGCGTATACGCTGGGCCCATCAACAAATTGAGGTAGTTCCGCACCGACCTGTCCGTTGAAATTTCCCGACGTCGCGACAGAGAGCGCGAGTCGCGATCCGCTGAAGGTCTTTCCATTCGTCCTCGACATCGAGGCGTCCAAATTGAACGGCTGGGTCGCGATTACTTCACTGCGCGGATCCGGCTGGATGTATCGCCCCAACGTCGGATCGTAACTGCGATGCCAGTTGTAGTGCAACCCGGACTCCATCAGGAAATACTGCCCTGGGAACCGCAGATTGTTCGTGGCAGACCCAAGGATCACGTCGACCGCACCGAACGGCAGGAAGTACGCGTTCCAGACCACATTCTTTGTGCTGTCCGTCATGCGGATCGGGCGATCGAGATGGTCGGCGTGGACGAACCAGAGGTTCGGCGCCGCGGTGTCGAGATCGGCCGCCAGCGCCAGCGGCATGTCGTCGAGCCAGACATACTCGCGGGTGACAACGCCGGTCGCGGTCGCCTCGGCGATTAGATGGCCGGCGATATCGTAGACGTAGTGCATGCTGACCGGCGGCGAAGCGGTCTGCACGGTGCGGACCGCCATCCGCTCCAGCCCGTCATAGCTGTAGTCGGCCGTCACCGTGGAGCCGATGCTCAATTCGTCGAGCCGGCCGCGATTGTTGTAACGGTAGGTATAGGCCGTGCCGGACCGGTTGTCAGTGACGAGATTGCCGGCGGCGTCGTGGCTGAACGTGCGCACGCCGGTTCCGTTGCTGGTGACGTCGACCAGACGGTTCGACGTGGCCTCGTAGCCGGTCACCTGCTCGGTGATCGTGCCACGGCTATCGAGCGATTCCAGTATCCGGTTGCCCACGGCATCGTAGGCGTAGCCAAGCACGCCCCAGGGCCCGCTGGCGTTCTCGAGCCGGCCGGCCGGCGTGTAGAGATAGCTTTCGCTACGGTAGGCATCGATGTTGTCGACGATATCGGTGATGTTGACACTATCGCTACGGCCATACGAGCGATTCACCACATCGGTTCCGGTTGATGCGTCAGTGACCAGCATCTGCGCGATGAGGTAGTCCTGCGTGTATGTCTTGACCAGGGTCAAGCCGTTGCCATAGCGCAGCGACTGCAGCGGTCCCGACGGCATCCAGGTGATACCATCGGCCAGGGTCACGGTGCCCGTAGTGGTCCGCGACGTCACACCGGAGATGCGCCCGATCGGGTCCCTGGCGTAGCTGACGACACGGCCGGAGGGATAGGTAATCCGGGTGACGTTGCCGTCGAGATCGTAGCCATAGCCGACGGTATAGACCGCAGCACCCGTCGTCTTCTTTTCCTGGACCACTTGGCCGAGGGCGTTGTAGGTCCATTCGACCGCTCCCGCGGCGTCCTGGATGCGGGTGACCCGGCCCTTGCCCTTGTTGCCGCCGCTGGTGCCATCCCACGTATAGATGACGTTTTCCGCTGGCGCCGCCGGATACTGTTTGGCGAGCAGCCTTCCGGCATTGTCGTAGCTCAGATTGGTCACGACGCCGCGGGCGTCGGTGATCTGCACCGGCTTGCCGAGGGCGTTGTAGCCATAGATCGTGGTTCCGGAATCGGGGCTGGTGCGCTGGATCACATCGCCAAACCCGTTCCGGACATAGCCGGTGCTGAGGCTGCGCGGATCGGTGTATTGGGTGATCTCGTCCTTGCCGTTGCGCGCGAGCGCAACCGCGGCCCCTTCCTCATCCGTGGTGCCAATCAGCCGATTCAACGCATCGAAAGACCAGCCGACCACGTTGGACCGCGGATCGGTCACCGACGTCAGGTTGTCTGTGCGGTCGTAAGCATGGGTCCAGGTCTGGTTCGACGCACCGACGAATTGCAGCAGCCGCCCGAGTTCATCGAACACGGCGGTCTGCGCGAACTGCAGCGTTCCGCCGAGGTCCGTGATCCGGCGCGCGGTGATGTTGCCCATGTTGTCGCGGTCATAGGCGATGGTGGCGCCGGTGTTGTCCTGGACACCGGTGACGCGCCTGGCGTCGTCATAGCCGTATTGCAGATAGGCGCCGTTCGGCCGCCTCACCTGGGTCACGTCGCCGACGGCGTTGTAGGTCATCGACGTCGTCGCCGCCAAGCCCGACGGGTCGATCGTGTACGCCGTCATGCGGCCGAGATCGTCATAGGTCAGGGACCAAACGACGCCGTTGGCATCCCTGAGCGCAGTCGGCTGCCCGCGGCCGTTCCAGGCGCTGACGGCGGTCACATGGCCGACTTCATTGGTCACCGACGACACGAAACCGGAGGAATTATAGGCGTAGGTGACCGTGTCGCCGGCCCCGTCGAGCGGGCCATCGACCGTCAGGAGATTTCCGGAGGCATCATAAGTGTAGGCCCAGGTCCGCGTCTGGCCATTGCTCGAATACGGAACGGTCTGCGAGGTCGTATCCGTCTGCGTCAGCCGGGTCAGCTGCCCCGACGTAGTCCACGTCAGGTCCGTCGTGAGCCCGGGCTCGACGATCTGGATCGGCACATGGAGGGTCGCGTGCCACGTGTAGGTGGTGGTGACGGCTGACGCCGTCCCATAGCCCCGCGTGATCGAGGTGGGCATGCCGCGCGCGTCCGGGGTATAATGCGTGATGCGCCCCTCGGCGTCGGTGACGTCGGTGACAAAATTGCTCGAGTTGTAGGCGAGGTACGAATTCGAAGCGGCGCAGTTGGTTGAGGGCTGGCCGGCGATGTTCACGAGCCGGGGGAGACCACGATTGTCCTTCTCGAAATGATAGACCGACTGCTTGGACAGCGGATTCGTGACCGTGGTGGTGCCCGCGACGTCGTCGTAGGAAAACGCGAACTGATCGACGCTGCCGGCATGCTGCTCGGCCACGACGCGCCCGTCGGCCCCATAGGTCCATGTCGCGAAGCGTACGCCGGCCTCGTTGGTGACGCCGGTCAGGGCGAACGGGAAACCGGCATTCTCATAGTGATACTGGAGGCTGGTATTGTCCGGCTCGGTGACCTGTTGCAAGGACCACTGGTCCCAGCCGATCAAGGATGTATCGACGCCGGCAAAGACGGTTGCGTCGTAGCGGCCGAGATAGCCATATTGAAAGACCTGACCGCCCGGCACCGTCATGCTCTGCAACAGGCCCTGCGCGCTATAGCTGAAGGTCAGGGTTCGGCCGTAGCTGTCGGTGACGCTGGTGTTGTAGCCATGGGCGTCGTAGGCGAGCGTCTGGGTATAGCCGCCGCGATTCACGATGGTCCGCAGCAGACCGCTGTAGTCGTAGCTGTAGACGGTATCGTCCTCGGTGGTGAGGTCGTAGCGCTGGGTCGTGGTGTTGAGGGCCAGGCGGACGTCCTTGGTCCAGGTGCCGCCGTACACCCAACTATGCGTGCTCCAGCTGTACGTATAGCGCTCGAAGGCGCTGCCCGATAAATGAAAGTCGAGCTCTTCGCCGGTCGGCAGCACGATATAGACGAGCGACGCGCCTGGCGCGGTGCCATCAATGGTGGCCCGCGAATCGAAGTTCGAGCGCCAGCCCTGACCGAGACGCGATGGCCCCATGGGTCGGAGATAGGTCGTGTCGCTGGTGTAGCGACGCTCGAAACCCAGCGGATTTATTCCCTCCGTCGAATAATCCAAAATGCGCTGTAGTTTCCGTCCGCTCCGGGTATCGACGGGAAACTCCGTCTCCGCACAGGCGCAAGGCTCCTTGTCGGGCGGCGGTTTCTTGATGCACCCGGCTGCAGTCGCTAGTTCGCCACCATCGCACTCCAATCCAGCAAAGCCCCAGCGCGCCGCTCCCGTGACGTCCCCTCCTATGCAATAGGCACCTCTCAGTTCCCCGAATGCGTAATTGTAGCCACAAGGCCCGAAGGTCTTGACGTCATTTCCATAGATCGTCTTCTGCTGCTCTCGCGCACAGCTAAAGCCGTCACCGCAATTCGGGTTGACGGACGAGTACCAGCGCCCGGCAGAGGCGGGCGAGAGCCATGGCAGCAGGAGCATGAAAGCAACAACGAGACTGAGGCCACGGCGCCAGGCCGACGATCTCGACCCGCGACGACCCAAGCCAAACACATTCAGCGACCGCGCCAACATACCGAACCTCTCAAAGACCGGACTTTCCTGAAACATTTTCGAATAACTCGCTGCTCTCTGGGATCAGCGGATACGAAACCACCCTGCTTCGACGCGCGTCATAGTCAGCTTCCCTTCGATTGAATTCCGAACACACGCCAGCCCGTCCCGGCCAGCACTGCTGATCGGATTGCGACTCCCCACAATTTCGATGATTCAACTCGCCCCAACCCCAGTGCAGCCTGCGCGCGCCGACGAGTTCGCAACACGCGTCAACGCGACCGTTGCAAACATCACCACATCACGCGAAGACTAGGTTCACCCCCTGCGAAGACTGATTCGCCCATGGTAAAAAGATACCGCGTCACCTTTGGGTTGCAACCGATATTTGGATGACGACGACAAATCGCGTAGCGGATTTGAGAAGGACCTGCCGCAAGTCGCATCGCGATCTATCTCTCCCGCAAACTCTCATGCCGATAACGCAGCAGCGGCGACATCAGATACTCGATGATGCGTCGCGTTCCCGTCTTGACCTCGACGGTCACTGCCATGCCCGGCGAGAGATTGACCAGCTTGTCCTCCACCTGCATCTGCGTCTCATCAAGCGAGACGCGGGCTGAATAGAGAAATTCCTGCCCTTCCGGTTCGCTGGAGTTGGACAGCGCGCCGCCCGTCTTTGAGGTGCCCGGCTTCTCGTTCGGCTTGTCGCGGACGATCGCATCCTGCGAGACACTAACAACCCTGCCGTGCAACAACCCGTACCTCGTGAAATTGAACGTATCGATCTTGATCTCGGCCGCCTGCCCCACGCTGACAAAGCCGATGTCGCGATTGGCGATCAGGGCTTCGGCTTCGAGATGACTGTCGGCCGGCACGATCACCATCAATTGCTGGGCTGGCGTGACCACGCCGCCGACCGTGTGTAGGGCGAGCTGCTGCACGGTGCCGTCGATCGGCGCGCGCAGGATCTGCTCGCTGGTCTTGCGCTCGGCCTTGATGAAATCCTGGCTGAGTTGTTCGACCTTCTTCTGCGCATCCGACAGATCGCTCAGCACCTGACGTTCGAACCCTGACTTGGTCTGCCCGATCTGCTGCACCAGTGCCTGGCGCGCGGCCTCGATCTCGACCAACTTGCGCTCTTGGACCATGCGCTCGTTCTGCAGATCGACCAGCTTGGTCTGCGCGTCGAGATAGGCGATGTGGTTGCCATATTCGATCTCCATCGCCTTGCGCCGGATCGAGGCGGATTCCTCCACCAGCGGCAGGGTGGCGTCGACCTTGGCGATCGAGGCCGCCACCGACTGCGCCTCGGCGCGCTTCTGCGAGATCTGCTGGTCGAGCGAGGCAAGCTTCGCCGACTGCTCGGAGGCCTGGGCCAGCATGGCGGCCCTGGTCCGGGAGATATCGAGATCGGAGGCGCCGGGAGGCGTTGCGAGGTCATTGAGCGAAGCCAGCGCGCCGAAATTCTCGCGCAGCGCGCTCAACCTTGCGACATCGAGCCGGTTCAGGACCAGGTCCTGCGCGACGCGCTTGCGCTCGGCTTGCGTGACGGTGCGGTCGAGTTCGATCAGGACCTGGCCGGCGCTCACTCTGTCGCCATCCTGCACATTGATCGCCGACACAGTGCCGGTTTCCAGAGGCTGGATGGTCTTGGTGCGCCCGGTCGGGACGATCTTGCCCGAGGCTGACGCGATGATGTCGACATGGCCGACGATGGACCATGCAACCGCGACCGCGAAGAACAGGATGAGTGTGGCGCCGATCATGCGGCCTGCGGGCGACGCCGGCGTCTCCAGGATCTCCAGCGCGGCGGGGAGGAATTCCCGCCCCGTGTCGCCGCGGGAACGTGAAAGCGCGACCACCTTGGGTGCTGCGGGCTTTTCGAGCGTCTCAGGCGACGACATGGAGGCCTGCCTGAATCTGGTGCAGCATGGCGTAGCGCCCGCCCTTCTTGATCAGCTCGTCATGGGTGCCGTCCTCGACCAGACGCCCGGCCTCGATGGTGATGATGCGATCGGCATGGCGCACCGCCGACAGCCGGTGCGCGATGATGAAGACGGTTCGCCCCTTGCAGATCTGGCGCATGTTGCGCTGGATGATGTTCTCGCTCTCATAGTCGAGCGCGCTGGTGGCCTCGTCGAAGATGAGAATGCGCGGGTTCATCACCAGCGCCCGCGCAATCGCAATGCGCTGGCGCTGGCCGCCCGACAGGCTGGCGCCGCGCTCGCCGACGATGGTGTTGTAACCGTCAGGCAGTTCCAGGATGAACTCATGGGCGCCGGCGAGCTCCGCCGCCGCGATGACCCGGTCCATCGGCATGCCGGGATCGGCCAGCGCGATGTTGTCCCGGATGGTGCGGTTGAACAGAATATTCTCCTGCAGGACAGCGCCGATCTGGCGCCGCAGCCAGGCGACATCGGCGACCGACAGATCGATTCCGTCGATCAGGATACGTCCAGCCTCCGGCACGTAGAGCCGCTGCGCCAGCTTGGTGAGGGTCGACTTGCCCGAGCCTGACGGGCCGACGATGCCGACGACCTGACCCGGCGGGACCTTGATGGTGATGTCATGCAGCGCCAGCGGCCCATCGACGCGATAGCGGAAGCTGATGTGGTCGAAGGTGACCTCGCCGCGGATCGGCGGCAGCGCGGCGCGGGCCGGATTGAACGCCGGCTCCGGCGTGGCATTGAGAATGTCGCCGAGACGGTCGATCGAGACCCGCGCCTGATGGAAATCCTGCCACAGCTGCGCCAGCCGCAGCACCGGCTGGGCCACGCGTCCCGCCAGCATGTTGAAGGCGATCAGCTCGCCGACCGTGAGCTGTCCCTCGATCACGAGATAGGCACCGAAATAGAGTGTGAGCGCGGTGACGATCTTGCTGACGAACTGGACCAGCTGGCTCGCCCAGTTGCCAAGCGACAGCACGTCGAACGAGGCGTCGACATAGCCCGCGAGCTGCTCTTCCCAGCGCCGCTGCATCTGCGGCTCGATCGCCATCGCCTTCAGGGTCTGGATCGCGCTGACGCTCTCGACCAGGAAGGCCTGGTTCTCGGCGCCACGGTCGAACTTCTTCTCCAGCCGCCGCCGAAAGATCGGGGTGACCCCTGCCGACACCACGATATAGAACGGGAACGAGCCGATCACGATCCAGGAGAGGAACGGCGAGTAATAGAACATCACGGCGAGAAAGACGAAGGTGAAGCCGAGATCGATCACCAGGGTCAGCGCCGAACTGGTCAGGAAATTCCGGATGTTTTCGAGTTCGCGCACGCGGGCGACCGAGTCGCCGGCCCGGCGGGCCTCGAAATAGGCAATCGGCAGCGCGATCAGATGCCGGAACAGCCGGGCGCCAAGCTCGACATCGATGCGGTTGGTGGTGTGGGAGAAGACATAGGTGCGCAGTCCCCCGAGGACAGTCTCGAAGATCGTGACCGTGATCAGCCCGAACACCAGCACGTCCAGCGTGGTGTAGCCGCGATGGGTCAGCACCTTGTCGGTGACGACCTGGAAGAACAGCGGCGTCACCAAAGCAAACAGCTGCAGGAAGAACGACGCCAGCAGCACCTCGCCGAGCAGGCGGCGATACTTGTGCATCGCCTGCAGGAACCAGGTGATGTCGAAGCGGCGTCCGAGGTCGGCGAGCGAGGCGCGGCGCGCCATCAGGACCACCCGACCGGTCCAGTCGGCCTCGAACTCGGCGCGCTTGAGCACTTGCGGACGATTCGCGGCGGGGTCCTGAACCAGCGCGCCCTCGTCGCTCACTTTGCCGACGATGACGAAGCCCCCGGTCCTGCGCTCGACGATCGCCGGCAGTGGCAGCTTCATCAGCCCGGTCCAGTCCTCGGTGACGGCGCGCGCCTTCAGCTTCAGCTGCTTGGCGCAGCGGAGCATCTCCGCAACCCCGATCGCGGCACCCGAGAACTCGTGGGCGATCTGAGCCGGATCGACGGCGACCTGATGAAAGCGCAGCAGCAAGGTCAGGCACTGCAGGCCCGTATCGTTCTTGGAAGTCTCCACCGCGCCCACTACCCCAGGTCGATTGGCGATCCTTACAACGCGGTACCGGGATAGGCAAAGGGAAATGGGTGGAAGGGAAGGTTATCGGCAGGTTCAGCTCGATTCGCCGCGTCGGCGGCGCCGCTCACACGTTCTCCGACCTGCCCGCAATCCGGCTGTCGCGCAAAAATGCATAGCGACAGCGACCGTCCGACCGTTCGAACGCCATGACCGTCGCATCGCCGTTCGGCGAGCAGATCGCCGGCGGCTCTGGCCTACTGCTCGTCAGCAGCGGCGAGGCACACCCTGTGGGTCAACGGGGCTGAGATTCATCGACGATCAAAATTATATCCGCACACCGCTCCTGTGTTCGCCGTTCTCGGCGGCGTTGATGCGAGTCGTGCGCGCGGCATCAACTGGGCTTGCTCGATGCCGGCACCGTTGCAACCATCGCGCTAGTCCATTGTCATGGCGTGGTTTTTACGGGGCGCCGCGCTTTGCCAGAAAATGACCGGCTTATGCGGCCTTTGGCGAGCGCTGCGGCAAATAGGTACCGCAAGCTTCGTTCAAACTTGATTCAATATCGTCTTCCAATATCGTTCAAATCTACCCTGCGGGTCTTCAAACAACCTTAGATTTTGGCACTTAGGTTGCCAGCCATGGAGCGGGGATCACCTGGCTCCGAGTGCGAAGAAGCAAGGCGGAGAGCCATGAGGGCAATACTTTCAGCGTTCTTGAGGGATGAGTCCGGGGCCACAGCCATCGAGTATGCGTTGATCGCAGCTGGCATTGCGATCGCGA